>Ga0210059_1015900_pt1 | contig 10917 bp, 6 predicted proteins | sample Ectturendosymbi2_FD_188042 | JGI IMG/M metagenome (GOLD analysis project Ga0210059, IMG submission 188042) | Ecteinascidia turbinata endosymbiont from Florida, USA - Sample 2 (SPAdes) (version 2) | ecosystem: Host-associated > Tunicates > Ascidians > Unclassified | place: Key West, Florida... | reverse complement strand
AGCCAGGAATACCTGGTTCTGCCGGACCAAGCGGGCCTAAGGTGGGTTTTTGTGAAAAATTTTCGGAGCAGGTGGAAACGCTTTTATGCTGATAAAATAAACGTAAGGACCACGAGAAAGTACCGGAGTTAATTTTGACGCACAAGCTTGCTCCTCAAGTATTTGTGTTAAAAACAATTCCGGAATTACCAGCAACTTCAGCCATAGTATTAGTCCGTTTCACATTGAGTAGACAGAGCAATGTCTGTTCTGATCAAGGCGTCTCAAATAGAATCTCATTCAGCTCGATCTGCGTCGTTTGAAAACATACGCTCTACGTAAATTATGGTCTTGTTTGTGAACATTTCCTCCTTAATTAATCTTTAAATTACTTCAAGACTCATCGAGTTGTTAAACAAGCTTTCACTTAATATCATTCATAAACTTTTACAGGGTGAGAAAGGCGACGGAGGTATTCCGGTAAGTTACGTCTTTATATGGTGGTAAAAGTTGTTCGAGTAGGCCCGCAAGAACTGAGCCAGTCTCTGTTCATCTGAGCCATGAACAATTTAATCGGAAAGCGATCTCCGAAATTTAAATACATTGCTTATTGAGATTGAATCGGGCTTGGACGCCGACATGCGGACGGCGCCCGTTGCTGGCTGCTGACAAATCATCTTTTGCCCAGACGTAATCCGAAAATAGCTGTCGTTCGTGGTAGAACCTTCTCCGCTTTGCTGGCTGGCGAACATTAGTGCACCTGCAGCGCCACACATTTCGCCGATAATAACACGCCGGGGTGTAAGAATAACGATGACTCTCAACAAAATTGTAGTGTAACCGATGTCCAGAGGATAGCTGTGTGAGACACTCTATTACGTACGTGTAATGACATGCGTGGGATGGATATGAGCACTTTCCCGGACATTAGCGCGACATTTTGGCTATCATATTGCTATTCAGAAGCGCCTGTACGGACGCAATAAATTCTGGACTAAATTGGTGTTCTTATAGACATAATAACCTGAAATCACTGCTACAGCTTTTCGATGCCGCACTAGTTGCTGGTTGCAATAGGCTCTGTGTTTGTTCAGGCCTGAAACATACTCAAAAATTTTTTGCAACTCTACTTGCCGAGAGTTATTATTCGACATTTCGTGTTGTGTCATTTCACCATAATAGAGGACAAAGGCACTGTAGCACTGCTGAAGTAAAACTTCTGTTCGATTCAATAGGGTCAAAAAGGAGAACCCGGTTCGATCATTGGCCCCGATGGAAGTTTGATGTCTGGTGCAAAAGGAGAGCCTGGATCTCCTGGTGTAAAGGTGAGCTTGCTAAGATTTGCGGGTCTTGAATTTTTCTTTGTTTTGAATTACCGGGTTTGTGAGCTGAACCGTTCCTTTTTAAAAAGTGTCGGGAGCGACAGCAACTCTGCTGAGCGGTAAGCGCTTTTTGCACGTGAGAAGTCTTTCTTGGCCACTTCCTCCCACTTGAAGATAAACTTTTCATTTTCTCGCATCGTTGATGTTATGACAGCCGCAAAGCACGGAAATACGACACATTTCTACTTGCAGGGTATGACAGGAGCTGCAGGTCATCCGGGAATGAAAGGAGATATGGGCATGCCCGGAAGAAGAGTGAGTGACATTAATATACATTAATATAATAAAAAATAAAGAACTACACGGATGTTGTTAAAAAGTTATTTCATCTTACAGTTCGCTGCTGTTATGCTAATGTTTTACTTCATTTTGTATCAAGAATGTAACCCTCCATTTACGGTGCTGTCGCTGGAATATTTTCGTCATATGCTTTTGGTTAATCGGAAATCGATTTGCGTAATAACTTTCGTAAACATATGCACGTTTGAACATTTAGTTACTGGACGTTTAATCCCGGTTGGCGGACAACTTGGAAACTCATAATCCCTATGGTGTAATCATCTTAGACTTTAACTTAAGGGAGAATGTCTCAGGATGATCTGCCAGCAGTTTTACGTATTGTAATGTTTTAAACTTTTTTTAGGGCGCGCCCGGCAAAGATGGCAACACAGGCTCAATGGTAAGACATGTAATAATACAATATCAAAATAATATTTGAAATAGTTTGTTAAATCTTTTGTAAGGTTAGACAATATATTTAGAAATGCTTGCTTGAGCACGTATTTAACAAGCACAAAAAACGTTTCGCCAAGATCTTAGGTATAATCTTTTAAGCAAAGTTTTGTTTGTTATTTCAGGGTCCACCTGGCCCCCAAGGTCCACCTGTAAGTACTGCTACAATATATTCTTGACGGTTCTTTCTTTCTTATATTTCTATTACCTGATGATTCGTTAACTTTGAGTATTGGTTCCAGTAGTATTGATATTGTTAATTTTGCTTTTCAGGGTCCTCCTGGAACAGGAAGATTATTTGGAGGTAAGAGTTTCTTTTTCTTCTGAAAGTGTTTTCACGAAACACACTTTTTTACAAACAAGTGTTGGTCTCTTCGAGACAACTTGTGCAAAAATATCGGTACGTACTGATTTTAAGTTCATGTTATTTGATGCGTTGCACCGTATTGCCATTGGTTGTTCACTTTTTCATGTGTAATTACAGATTGTTTTTCATATTTTTTACAGGCTCTTCTGGCGAGAAGGTGAGTTGGGTCATAACGTTGATGAGTATATCATAATGAAATGTTCAAACCGTACGTTGTAATTGGAAATCGCTGTATCTGTTGAAAGGAGGCTTTCATACCAAAGAACAACCAATACGATGTTAAAAAAGTTTACATTTTGCTTGCAAAGTAGACATTTTCAACTAATAAGTGATCATAACTTAAATGTTCAGTCGCTAAATGTTTTGATTTTATTGCATGTTTGCCTTGCGACATAGGATACAATACTTTTTTCTTGTTGCAGGGTGAACATGGCATGCCTGGACGGCCTGGATCACCCGGTCCTGTTGGACCCGCAGGACCCCGGGTAAACCAGATTCTGTACACTTGTCCTGCATTTGTTTGTTTACAACTTGAAAGAAGGTTCTTTCACCGCCTCATTTATAGAACTAATTGTCCAAGACGGTTAACGCCAGGCTTGTAGTCACGAGCAACATTTCCATTTCGTTTTTCTATCAATGTCACTAAAATTGAGAAGTTTCAAAATGTCGTATTGTGCACTTCATTTTGATTGTGAACAATATAGCCACAAAAATGGAAAACATTATTTCATTCTACGTTTCAACTTAGTCGAAAGTCATCATCAGGTAAAACATAAAAGTGACATCCATAAAGGGCGTTCGTATATTACGTAATAGAGACCATTGTGTATTATGTTTTTGTTTCTGCTGATGGCTTACGTCGACTAAGCTGAAACATTGAATAAAATAACGTTTTCCACATTTGTGGCTATATTGTCCACAATAAGAATCTGCAGCAATTCCGTGCATTGCTTGCTAAAGTGCATTTCATTTTGTTTACTTTTTACTGCTACCGTGTTGCTAGCGCTACAAGAAGAGAGGCTCTACGTCATCACCGAGTAAAAAATTTTTCTTTCTTTTATGTATTTCAGTGCGTTTCCACAAACTATTGGACTGAAAAGAACGTGTTTTATTTTGTAATAAACCGTTCTCTGCTTTGTTGATTAGTACTATTAGTCTTATATAGACTATTTTGACATGCCAGTCAAGTGTAAATTTTCAAGGTCTAAAACTGGATGTTCACTGAAGCTTTTTTTGAGAGCGGACTTAAACTATGTGACTAATCCAATTCCAGTAAAACTAAGTTTTGTCCTGGAAATATTCAGGTCTTGTTTCTTGACAAAAAATATTTCATGTACATTGTAGGTTTTTTAACAAAGTGATTGCTGCGGCAACAAATTAGCACATTCAGTGGGTTATGTATGGAAATAGGTCCAGAGAGTGATTCGTGGCAATTTTCCCAAAAACTTTTTTCTCGCCGACAAAAAGCACTCATTTTATTTAAGTACTGTATGTACCATTTTTACTGGCTTCTTCTTATCGCATAACTCGGGGTAAACTTGACGTAGCCTATCTAGCATTCCTCTTTCCGGCTCTGCCCTCAAACGCCGATTTTAGTTTGAAATCGTTTCGCATAACGTTTTCATTTCTAAATATGCATTGAATAGCAGCAAATGCTTCTACGGTAAATGTGATCAAATGTTTCTTGTGCATTTAGCAAGCACACAATGTTTAATGTCAGCTTAACAGTTACCAGGAACTCTAGTACATATGCGAATTGTTTCAAACTTTGCCGAGTATTGTCTAGCTCCTGGATTCTTAAGGAGGCCTCGCTCCCTTTTGGGCAAGGAATGGTTTGCAAGGGGTGCGCGATTATGGTAGAGACATAGTATTGTTGAAAAGTATTAAATGCACTGTTTTTGTTATTGATCAATATATTATATTATCATTTCACTATAAACGCCGTAATCAAATCAAAGCGGACACGACACAATCTCGGAACAAAGTGAAACGTTAAGCCGATTTTCGATGTACGTTGTCTACAACAAAACCTCGAATTAAACTACTAGCTTCAAAAAAAAAACAATTGTGCCCTTCCCATTAAGCAGGATGATGGCAAATAAATTGTTGTTCCGCGTTTTTTGATTTTGAGGTTAGGTGAGGCGCGGGTATCAATGACCAACGACAAAGACTGAAAAGTTTGAAAACCCGGTTTAGTTTCTTCAAAGCCGTAGATCCTGGAGCCAAACTTGATTTGTGTAGCTGAATTTAGATCGCCTGTTGTCAGTTTCTTTTTCTTTTTTCTCCAGGGCTTTGCTGGAGCACCGGGTATTGAAGGCCCACCGGGACCTCCTGGAAGAGATGGCGCCCCCGGAATATCACCTACAAGACCTCAAAGTAAGGCGTTTCCTTTGTTTTCACGGTTTCTTGTACTCGAAAAAGCAGTGCATTACGTATCTTTGTGCTTTTTTGAAATTTTTCTATATGTGATTTCTCAAGAACCTTTGGTTCTTTTCAACAGATGATAACCCGAGCTCCATGTGGGCGACTTTCGTCGATGTGCGACAAATGCAGGACAACTTCAATGTAAGATCACTTAATAATTAGCTTTGCCTACCGTTTATTGGCGCGGTTCCGAGCAGTGCACCTCTACTATAAATTTTCTTTGTTCTTCACTTTCGAAACAGCATTCTAATTTGACGTTTAGTTTTTCCAGTCGCTGAATGGTTCCAACGCAAACTTTCGGTCTCAATAGATCTGTTCGAAAAGTTGTTTTTGTGTTAGTTTGAGGCATGCTTAGATAATGTAGAATTGCGTCGACAACAGTTCCAAGCAAGTTCTTGAATCCGCACCTGAGAAACGTCATGTTTTTGTTTCGTTTTTCATGCACTGCCGGTTCTGCATGGGTGAACACAGCCCTAAGAACCTACCGATGCTTTGCATCAGTGTTGGTGAAGAACGTCGTTCCTTACGTTTTCAGCATTGACCTGTTATTAATAGATAATTGGATTCAATCCGGCGCTAGAATTGACCCACAACCGCTGACTAACTTTAAGTAAAGGTTGCTTCTGAATTTCGTACCTTTTCTTTTTTCAAGATGTGAAATATGAAACTGCTTATTGCTACAGGACATGACTGAGGGTGCTTTCTCGTTCGTGCGAATGAGTCAGGACGTTTACGTGAAGACTGTTGCAGGCTGGAGAAAAGTGATGCTGTCTGATCCACTGACAAACGATCAAATTGAGGTGTGTGATATGTAAGATTGTGGATCAAAGATGTGGAATGAAATTATTCTGCTAAGAAAATGCACGTCCTTTCAATGCTTTCAGCGGTTTAAAAAAGAAAGTGCTCAATAAATATATTTCATCATCGAGTCGTACTTCAATATTTGCTGCTGTGCTGATCACGCCAAAATACTTCGATTTTAATGAAACTTGTGACGCACGGTGAAGATTACCATTCGTGCCATACAACACAGTCGAACTAATTTTATAAATTTCAAGCTTATTCGCTGCGAAGCGTTTTTGCATTAATTAACTGAAAACGCTTGGTGTTAAAATTAATATTTTGCCATATTTAATCCCTAAAGCAGTACTACTTTAATGTCTCAGCATTACTATTTTTACCATATATCATCTTGAAGTTATTGACGAATGCTGAAAGCAAATTTGGTGTGAAAGCAGGTCCTTGTTAATATTTGTTCGTGTCGTGAAATCTAACAGTGAAGTTCACACAATACGTATCGAAGCTGTTTATTGATCTTACTCTGGGTGGATTACGTTGGGTTTCGATTCTTTTTCAATCTTCATCCACATCTTAAGTTATAGTACTTCGTAATCTCGTCAAACAGTACACAGCATGGAATTAACCTCAATGGTGTTTTGAGAAATATTTCTTGATGTACTTGACTCCTGCGCAGTAAAATAAACAGTGGTATGAAACGCAGAATAATCAATTCTTTATATTTTTGAAACTTTAGTGAAGAATGCTGACGTCTTCGCGCGTGTTTAGTATTCTGCATTTGCTCGTGCGTGCGTGCATTCATTATCAAATATCACCGAACTTTCTTTAGAAGTTCAGTTGCGTGGCATTTTTCAGTAACGTAAGAAAAATAAAAGTAGAAACGAAAAGGTAAAAAGTTTAAAAAAATTATCCGTGGTTGCCAATGTTCGTCTGCAACAGGACTCGCGGGTTTCCGACCATCCTCAACCTACGAGAAAACCAACAAGAAAACCAGCTCCGACCACAACCACAACTATCACTACGGAAGCGAAAACTAGAGCAACAACAAGGCGATTCACTACTGCCGCAACAACCACACCGGCGCCTCCTCCAAGAACAGCCGGAGGGCTGCACCTCATTGCTCTTAACTTCCCGTTGCGTGGCAACATGAGAGGAATAGGAGGTGCAGACTCTTTGTGCTTCAAGCAAGCACGGGCTGCTGGCTTCCATGGAACGTACAGGTGTGTCTTGAACTATCTTAAATTATCTGTTGATGTTTATAACTTGGTTTTACGGCATCTTTATCTTTGCTTCTGCAATAAACGCCAAGTGTGGCAGCCGCTTGTTTTACACAACGAGCTACATCACATCCACCGAGATTTGAGGATATTTTTGAAAACGATAAAAGTTCCAGTGGCTTGCAACGTTTAAATTATGCCTGAAATATCTTAGCCAGCCATGATTAACCTGAACGGTAAATTCGGCGTATGCTTTTTCTAAACGTTCTCAAAAGAATCTTTGTCAGTATGTTGCAGAACGCGGATGACATTAGAACAAACGCAGGTTGCAACGGCCTATTTAAAAAAATATGTGCTATGATATTCTTGGTTTGCGGTTGCTCGTTGCCACAAATTCGCAAGCTATTGTTCTTCCCTTTCAGAGCCTTCCTATCATCACGTGACCAGAATGTAATCTCCATCGTGCGAAGACCCGACAGAGACAGTGTTCCTATTGTTAACGCGCGGGTGAGTTCCACTAATTACTTGGACGTTAAAATTTGCACATTGCTGGATATCTTCAGTTCGCTTTTTAATTGCTGTTACGCGATTCAATAACTAGACCAATGTTTCTCAAACTTATTTATTCCATCGCCCCCTTTTCACTCTCGACACGTCGTTTTCGCCCCCCAAGCTCAAATTAAAGGAGCCGGAGCAGGATCCGGAGTTCAGTTGAAATTTAGGACCGGAGCTGGAGTGATGGACATTTGAGAGGTAGCTATGGCTCCGAGTCCTTTTCTAGATACTAACGGTTTTGCCAAATAGACTTAGGTGTGCTCTTTATAGCACACTAAACTCGATTGTTATGAGTTATGACACCAGACTGCAACAATGGATCTGCAAGCCTTTGATGTTCCATTGGTTTGATAATCGCTAATGTTGTGACATCGTAGCTGTCAGGCGTGGTGTTACTTGTTGAACAGTGGTTCTCAAGCACCGTTCTAAGAACCGCATGCAACTCCCAACCATCCTTTGTGCGGCTTTTAGCAATCCTGTAACAGATTCAATTTGAATGAGAGCTGATGATGCCTATTTCGCAGGAGAAATTTATACTCTGTAAGAAATTTATGTCTGAATCTCTGCTGCGGGAAAAGATTCCTTTCGATGGCCAGTGTCTTTCAGTAGCACCTCTAAAATTTGGTGTAACAGACATCGTTAGTACAATAAAACAAAATATATCAACTGTCTTGTGGTAAAATTCTTTTGTGCTGCTCTCTAAAAATTCGTAGGTCTGGATTTGGCTCCCTTCAGCGAAATGTTTGAGAACCACTGTTGTACCAGTTAGAAAAACGTTAACTGCCACAACATCTTACTTTCTAGTCAGTTATTATCAAACCGGGTCTGTAGTAGTGTAACGATTTAAAAAGAACTGAGCTATAATCAGTAGGTATACACGTATGATATAATATTCATAGCTTTTGTAGCTGTTGTTGTTAGCATGGAGTATGATTAAGATATGACACCATTGCAGATTTAAGCGTGAAATGCACAGAACGCCATTGTTAAGCAGGAATTTTTTTAGAAACCACAAGGCTTACTATCAAGTTTTACTAGATTCAGGGTTTTTTTAAGGAAAATGTTAGGTACCCGATGTGGACCTGTAGGGACCAGATTTTCTCTAATTCTAGAGACCCGATGATAACTTTCTCTGATTCTAGGGACCCGAATCGGGTCCATAAAACACCTTAAAAAAACCTGCTAGATTACTGACAAACTTCACTAGGAAACATTACGTTTACAAGCAGAAGCATAACATAAAAGTTATAAATAATTGGTAGCGAACTAGCATTGCTTTTCATAGCAGTATATTATCAGGAGGGTATAAAAAAGCAATATAAACAAATGTGGACTTTTCTTGAAATTTTCATCTGTGGAAAAAAATATATTTTTTCAGCACGGTAAACACCAGTCTTATTTTCTCCTAAGCTTAGCGTGTTAAATTGTGCTTTACTTTGCCATTCATAACTGCTTATTATGAGTGCAAAAGATAAGAAACCAGTTTAGCAAAAATCAAATGTGAATTTCGTGCTAGAAGTCATACTATTTCTTTGAATAAAGGGCTTTTAAACATATCTTCGCATTTGGGTTAATGCAAATGCAAATGTGTGCATATTTGAAAGAACAGATGAGAGTCGACCCTGTGTTCTGCACTCTTTTTATGGTTTGCCCGGGCAGCGCTGTTAGCTGGAATCGTTAAGACTGCTGCAGGCAAAGCATACAACGAGTACAAAACACTTGGTCAGTTGGGACTGGTCTGTGTTTAAATGCTCGGACACGAGTGTAGTTTTCCAAACAGCCATTTTCTTGATTCTGTCGTAAGAAATAACAAAAGGTCCTCAGGCATTGACGGTGAAACCAGCGACTTCTTTCCAGAAATTGTTTATATTGCCATTATCTTGAGTAACGTTTTTGCTAGGAACTTCTCTGAATCGTCTGAACCTGTGATTGTTTTTTCACTGATTTCCTCATGGTAACAGCGCTGCTTGTAAAAAACTACTAGATTAAATAACTCAAAAAGGTTTGGTAGATTCTCCCGATTTTGTGTACTTGATTTACTTCGTTACTTCATTTTCCATTCAACTCGAGGCACACCAAAATAATCAAAATATTAATGTGTGAAGACGAACAGAAGCCGGAGCTGGATCCGGAGCCATGAAAAAAGAGAGCTCCGGAGCCGGAGCCATTTTCATGAAATGAAGAGCTGCGGAGCCGGAACTGTGACATTTTTACGACGGCTCCACAGTCCTGAAATAATCCACGCTGTAACCGGGCACATAGACGATCCGGAGTAAAAATTCAACAGATAAATTGCTTTAGCAACAACCTCCAACGATTATTATCATAGTAGCCTAAATTGAAATTTACAAGGAACTAGCATTTCATAATAGTAGGATACTGATGTTAGCTCAATGATCGATTAGTGGTTGAGCATTTTCGCCCCCTTGGTGTTTTTTCGCCCCCCTATCGCCCCCAAGGGGGCGATTCCGCCCACTTTGAGAAACACTGAACTAGACCGTGTGTCTGACGCGGTATTTTGGTGCAATTGATGTGCATCCTAACACGCGCTGCGTCTCGTGGGAAGCTTCAATGTTTACTCGCTCGGTTAAAACTCGTATTTAAATTAAATGTCCTTTTTATATGTTAACTAACCGCAATCTTCAGAGGGATGGATGTGAAATTTAAGTTTTGACGGCTTCTGAATTACTAAAGACACGAATCCAATGCAAACTATAGAATTTACAAGTTTCAACCGTGATGTTGACTTTACAAGTGGTTGAAATATATATATTTTGCTCAAATGTTGTTAATAACGACGCTGCCGATTTAGCTCAACTTGCGGACTTTCAACAGGGCAAATGATGACCCGCTGTCTACATGGGCTGAAAAGTCGCCGTCGTTTGTAATTACATAGCAAAATTTCATAACTTGCTCGTTGGCTGGTTCTGCAATCATCTTATAAGTATTTGTACGTCGCAAAGGTATGAAAGCTAAAATTCTAGTTTCTATCCCTTTTAAAGTAAGTTACCTTCGAGGAGTGGCCTAGTTTTCTAGACAGTTGCACCTCCCAACCAGCAAATCCCGCCGCGTTTTGTCTACACATTTCTTGAAATCAGCTGCGTTTTGCCAAAGTGGTTAACAACAAGAATGAGAAACCTGATGCTGATGCTTTACAGCAGTGGTTCTTAACCTGGGCGCTACCGCCCCCTGTGGGGCGCTGTTGACTTTTAGAGGGGCGGAAATACTCAGGGGGGCGCTATAGGGGGCGTTATATTCAGAAGGTGTAACGATATTTACCTCACTGCAAATTTGCTTTAGTAGTTCTGCTATATCAAGATCAATGTATACTCGTGCTTTGAGAAAGGACTTATTGCATCTTACAAAGTTTCAAAGCTCATTGCAAAATGTGGAAAATCGCACAATATTGGTGAAACTCTTATTATACCAGCAGTGAAAGAAATCATCAGTACTATGATGGCCA
>Ga0210059_1015899_pt1 | contig 10918 bp, 7 predicted proteins | sample Ectturendosymbi2_FD_188042 | JGI IMG/M metagenome (GOLD analysis project Ga0210059, IMG submission 188042) | Ecteinascidia turbinata endosymbiont from Florida, USA - Sample 2 (SPAdes) (version 2) | ecosystem: Host-associated > Tunicates > Ascidians > Unclassified | place: Key West, Florida... | reverse complement strand
CATTTTACGCACACACAAAGCAGAAACAACACATGTATTGAATACAAACAAACAAATATAGAATTCAATTCAACGCTTCACTTGTATTTTCTTGATGTGAAATTCGCGTTCATAAGCATAAACACAGCAAATATTCAGACTAGAGAGTCTTAGACTTGAAGACTAGGCATGCTTCATTATTTCATATTTGTACCAAAAAAAACACGCATCAAAAATTACGGGACCACTTTGTATACAGTAGCATAACGAAAAGACCAAAATCGCTAAAATTTCAAAAAGCTTTTCGAATAACAATCTCTTATTATGACAACACACTATTGGCTGGTGAAAGTTAATTTATTCAAACATACAATGTTATCAACTCACCGGTTCCACAACCAGTCTCCGCCATATCTCCACCTACTCATATACTCACAAGAAAGCATATGGTGCCACGACCACGTGCTACGCGAACCGCGCATGCATTCTTTTGCATCCGATACGGTGAATCATCAACATAGAGATCTAAGCAAAGATAGTGGAAAAAATTTATTTTATTTATTTATTATTTATTTTGCTGCAGGCTCGTGGTCCATATCACAAGCACAAGCGAATAGCACAAGAGCACAAAAATAGTTACTAATACTAGCCAGTGATAGCGTGACTCGAGTCAATGACTCGACTCGAGTCACGTTGAGAAAAAAGGTGACTCGACTCGAATCACGTTTTTCGCAGAATGACTCGACTCGAGTCACAATCAATGACTCAAGACTTGAGTCAGAGTCCTTTTAACAAAATCTCTGAGCCTCTGATGCACATACCCAGTTCGTTTGCACACAAAAAAATGAGCATTTTTTGCTTCAGTGACGAATAAGATTGGCACAGATTTTCTTTTTTGATTGTCTAGTTGTACTTTGCTACATTTTAAGGATCATGTGTCCCAACCTGCACAGAGGTAGAGCTGAGACTTTGCTTTTCATTGAGGAGTCAGAAACAGAAAAGGCACAATATATCGACACCTTATCATTGTTTAATGCAGTGTTTCTCAAACTTATTTATTCCATTACCCCCTTTTCACTTTCAAAACCTCGTTTTCGCCCCCCAAGCTTGATAAAGCAAACATAAGGTAGTAAATTCAAATGATATTATTCAAAAAAGTACTTAACTAAGCCATTAAAAAGCTGAACAAAGCAATTGTTTTATGATGCTGATATTATGTTCAAAATTCTTGTGCAAATAATCCAGGGCTACCGTGCCGAAGCTGGGCATTTTGCCTGGAACTGGAGCTCAAATTAAAAACCAGAACTTGGAGCTAGAGCTCAAATTAAAAATCAGGAGCCGGAAGCAGAGGTCTGTTTATAATTTAGGACCGGAGCTGGAGATATGGCCATTTGAGAGGTAGCTCCTGCTCCGGTAACCTTCCTAGATGCTAACGGTTTTCCCAAATAGATTTACATGTGCTCTTTATGTCACACTAAACGCGATTGTTATGAGTTACGACACCAGACTGCAACAATGGATCTGGAAGCCTTTGATGTTTCTTTGGTTTAATAATCACTAAGCCTGTGACATCGTAGCTGGCGGGCATGGTGTCACTTGTTGAACAATGGTTCTCAAACACTGTTCAAAGAGCCGCGTTGCAGCCCTCAGGCATCTTTTGTGCGGTTTTCAGCAATCTTTCTGTAACAGATTCTATTTGAATAAGAGCTGATGATGCCTACTTCGTAGGAAAAATATATACTCTGCAAGAGCTTAGTGTCTGATTCTTTGCTGGGAAAGGATTCCTTTCCATAGGCAGTGTTGCATTCTTACACTTCAGAGACCAAATACAAATTGCAGTCGAATAGAATGACTCAAGCAAACAGAAACAATGTATAAGAATGCTTGACAGCAAATCAACGCTTCCACGCTAATTACACAAAGAACACAAGTCAAGGCTTAAGGCCGTAAATTTCACTTATCACTAATGACAAAAGCGCTGCTATGAAATCACACAAAGAGCACGCTAGTCGAACGCATTACTCAATACCAGAACACCTTCCCGTCAATTTATGAAACACAACCCGATCAAGTTCAGCAACAATACAGTTTACGAGGCTTATGTGGTCGTTGTGTATGCCTCGGATTTTCGCGAGGTGCTGGGATGTCCGAGGCGGTCATCTTGGACTGAAGCTGTTTCCGAGATGGACCGCGACCATCGTCGTGCGAAATAGACACGGCCCCTTTCTCCACTGACGTCGTAGTGGACCTCGAGGTTGATTTTCTTGACTCAACACTTCCCCGGGCTTTTCGCCCTCGATGGTTGCGTACCTTGGTCGTAATTGATCGATGTGACGTCTCCAAACCGGACCTTTGGGGATTACACGTACGTGGACACTCCGACTCCCATGTTTCTTTACCACAGGGGTTCCCAAACCGGGATAAATGTAACCCTAGGGGTACATTTGCCTATCTGAAGGAGTACATTTGAGGTTAGCAATAGAAAGTAAAAAGTATATTTATACATTACTCATTTCAAACTATTTATACATATGAATTTGTCCGAACAGTTCATGTTACTAAAGGTAAGGCGAGTATGGAGTCCAAACTTGTTTGCTGTATATTTAGAATATTTAGATGGTTTATCTCTTGAACTGAGCAACATTAAAGCATATTTCCCTAAAATACATTTAATGCAGCTTATAAAGGTAGATTTTCAATCAAGTCTTCATATATCGTTACATATTTTTCGGCACTGGATTGCTGTTGTGAAGAAAAAATATCAATCCCACTAGACCAGGTTATTACAAAAGTTGTGACGCTTTTCAACTGAAGTGGAAGTAAGCGGGCTGAGCCCCCCAAATTCACAATCAAAACCTACAAAGTCAAGCTCTAGTCTCCCCATGAAGTCATTTTCAATTCACTGTATACTATTACGAAACACCAGAACAAGCTCAAACCCACCCCAATGCTTTTGATCTGGCGATGGATCCGCTTTTATCCAGCCAGGCCAGAAAACACAGAGGAGAATCAGCCTATCACCAATTTAAAACAACGAACCTTCGCCAACACCATGGTCACCAGCAAAAAAGTTAGAGATTTCACCAGAGGATTTCTTTTTTGCTCAAATTTATATGATGCAAGTGGAATGATCTAACAACCACTAAGCTAAGCATTTTTCTGTCCATTGCAGATTTCGCTAAACATGCAAAATTCATCTTTTCGTGGCCAGTGTGAGTTGTGTAGTATTTCGTTTTGCATTTTAGAACAGTTCCTCGAGAGCACTGGTTAATTTAGTGGGAACATGTCCTGGGCATGCCCAAGTCTACAAGTAAGAAACTTGGACCCGCCCTTTATCGTTCGACTTTGCGCTCAGTTTTAACACGAGACAAAATTATATTCACTCATGGTTTTATTGTGATAACATTAAGCACTGTGCTATTAATCTTAATTACATCAAGAATCTACTTCAAAATAACAGGGGTAAATATAAATTCATTTCTTTCGTGGAGAAAGAGAGTAACAATATTACCATAAATTCAATAAGCTTCAGTCTAACAGATTGTACAACAAGTTTCCATTGGGAAACTTGTTCTTAGTCAGTGGGCTAAGGTTAAGGTTAGGCAGTGGCCTAAAGTCCTGCAGTGGCTGGACTTGTTATCGCTCAAGCAGTGGCTCAAGACTGCCTGATCGTGGCGAGTGCACGAGTATTTATACCCAGCACCGCGCCGGTCTTCTCGATTCTCATTGGCTGATTTTCACGTCGCGAAACGTCATTCTTGTTTTCGACGAATCACGTTCGAGAATGGCTTTCCGGAGGTACCGGTAGTTCCGTTTACCGTTTTCGCCGTAATCCGGAATGTTTTCCGTTGTTGTTGGTTTTTATCCGTTTAAATTGGGAATATCGTTTACAAATTTTACCGGATTGTTAGTGTACATAGTTTCTATAATGTTTTGGGTTACTCTCTTCTTAATTGTGACTTGCAGTTACATGCGGAGTATAAATACACAATGATTTAAATAAATACACATTGCAATGTCCTTGTAAACTGAATGTTTTTAGTTGTCACTTTGTTCCAACTTAATTCTCTTGGAATTCAGTTCATCCGGTGATGCGACTTTTTGGTGTTCCAATATTCGTACCAATCATTGCTATTCCATGAAACAGTTGACAAGCTTCTAAGTCGCTTTCTTGACTTGCTTTTGAAGTCTTCCTTTGTTTGTATTTCAGAGTCACGAGACGTTTCATGTTGAGGATGCATGCGAACTCAATAGTTGTCTACGGGTTTTCAATTGCAACAAAAGGTTATAAACCACACAGCCATCAGTGACTGTTGCCTGAGGCGTCACCAGGTGGGGGCAAAAGGAGCTGTCATTCCACCAATTCTGGACTTGCAAATAAATATTCAAGTGTTGAGCAAAAATTGTCATGACCACGTCAAACCAATTATTCAATCCACTAAGCTGCAGATAGCTAGTATTTTGCCAACGTTTCTGCGTTAAGGCTATAGGCGTACGAAGCGGGGGGAAGATTCGGACAAGATTTTTAAAAATCAGGAAAAACTTCCTGATATGTTTCAGCAAGTTTCTGAAACAGAATCACCGCCCTGCAAAATTCTCCTATTCGTTTTTCTTTAAAGTGGCACAAAAATTCAGGTGAATTGAAAATTTTCCCCCATCCTAAAGCCTAAGGTTCCCATATGCTGCTGGTTAGAGCTGTGTGCCATGATTTGTTGAGGTGTGTCGCTGCGCGCAGTAATCAGGGGCATAACGACGGGGGGCAAGGGGCACTATTCCTTGGGCGCCGAATGACTGCGGGATGCCGAAAAGTCCTAACAATGTCACAACAACTTCAGTGTAGTAAATTTGCTTCAGAAAGACCTCAGGTTCGAACATAGGGGCGCCAAACTAGCTTCTTGCCCCGGGTGCCATCTAACCTCATTACGCCCCTAGCAGTAATGCAAAACTCCTCTGCGTTGTCCATGTATATGAAGTGAACAGTTGCACAATTGCATAGTTACGTAGGTCATAATTCTTTGAGCTAATCGAGCATGTTCAACGCATTTTTGTCACATAGCGGCAAGCTGTTTGCTAACGTAAACATCTATAGCTTTTTACACGCTGCATTATGGTTAAATCAGCAGGGGCGTAATGAAGGGGCGAGGGGGAGCAATTACCCGGGCGCCGATTCACTATGGGAGCGCTGAAATACTGCAGGGGTGCCGAATGATTGCAGGGGCTCCAAAAAATCCCCAAAATGTCATAAGTACACTACATTTGCTTCTGGAAGACTTCAAGATCGAAAATTAGGGCGCCACATTTGCATCCTGTCCTGGGCGCCATCTAACCTCGTTACGCTCCTGTCAGTCTGGAGATTAGTTCCGTCAAGAAACCCATCCACTCACTTTTATGTTGCAAAACTACGATGCAGACAAACTGCGGACTCGCGAACTGCACTGGCAATTAGCCCTGAAACTGGTTTTTCATTTTCATTTTAGAGGCTTGTAAAATCTTGAGTCAGTAATAAGTTTTCCACATTGCATTCCTATTTTTACTGCTGCCTTTCCTTTTCCTTTCAGGGCGGTCATCAGGCATTAAAGAATAAACTTTTAAAAAAGCAGACCATTTTCATACAGCACAGCAGCAAGTCGAGAACTGCGAACGCGACTGCGTTTGTGAAGGCTTGGCAGTTCTCAGGCGGCAAAGAAACAACGAAACAGTGTAACTATTATGAAACAACAGCATCGTTCACGCTATTCGATAAGAGGTTGGGTAAAGTCCGGCACGTAAACCCTAACGTTTAACTAAGCGAAAAACATTGTTTATTTTACAGTATGTTTAAATCAGTTTCTACTTCCATGGGAACCAAAAAGGGGCGCATTTATGGCAAAGGGGCGCCACAGAAGTTTGGGGGACAGCTGCCTCAAACTTCCCCCTGGATCCGCCACTGATACCATTGCAGATTAAAGCATGAAATGCACGGCACACCATTGTAAAGTAGGAACTTTTATTAGAAACCATTAGGCTTATTAGCAAGGTTTACTAGATTACTGGCAAAGTTCACTAGGAAACATTACACTTACAAGCAGTAGCGTAACATGAATGTTATAAATAATTGGTAGTGAATTAGCATTGCTTTGCATAGCAGTACATTATCAGGAAGGTACAAAACTCAATGTAAACAAATGTGGACTTTTCTTGACGTTTCATCTGTGGAAAAAAATCTGTTTTCAGCACGGCAACCAGTCTTATTTTCTCCAAAGCTTTGCGTGTTAAATTGTGCTTTGCTATGTGATCCATCACTGCTTATTATGAGTGCAAAGTTAAGAAATCAGAAGTTTTCAGCTATTTAAAATATTCAAATGTGAATTCTTCCTAGAAGTCACACGATTTCTTTGAACAAAGGGCTTTTAAACACATCTTCGCATTTGTGTTAATGCAAATGTCTGCATGTTTGAAAGAACACATGAGAGGGGTAATCAACTATGTGTTTTGCGCTCCTTGCATGGTTTGCTGGAGCATTGCTGTTTGCTTGAATCGTCAAGACCCACAGGCAAAGGGTGCAAAGCACTTGGTCAGTTGGAACTGGTCTGTAATTAAATGATCGGACACAAATGTAATTTTCCGAACACCCATTTTCTTGATTCTGGTCGCAGGAAATGACAAAAGGTCCTCAGGCATCGATGGCAAAACTAGCGACTGCCTTTCCAGAAATTGTTTATATTACCGTTATCTCGATTTACGTTTCTGCTAGTAACTGTTCTCTGAATCGTCTGAACCTGTGATTGTTGTTTTTTCGCTGATTTCCTCATGGTAAGAGTGTTGCTTCATAAAACTACCAGTTTAAATTTCTCAAAAATATTTGTTGGATTATTTTAGTTTTGTGTGCTTGATTTAATTCAGTTTCCATTCAACTTGAGGCACACCAAGACAATTAAAATATTAATGTGTGAAAACGAACAGAAGCCGGAGCCATGAAAGACAGCTCCGGAGTCACACTCATGAAAACCAAGAGCTCCGGAGCTGGAGACATGTTAATAAAAAGAAGCATTTTTACGACGGCTCGTAAGAAAAAAAGCATTTTTCGACGGCTCGCAATAGTGTCATTTTTACGACGGCTCCGAAGCCCTGAAATAATCCACAATGTAACCGACCACATAGACGATCCAGAGTAACAATTCAACAGAAATATTGCTTTAGCAACAACCTCAAACGATTATCATAGTAAATTAAATTTGCAAGAAACTAACAAGTCATAATAGTAGGCTACTGCAGTCAACTCAATGATCGATTAGTGGTTGAGCATTTTCGCCCCCTCTGTGTTGTTTCGCCCCCCTATCGCCCCCTTGCCCATCAAAATCGTCCCAAAGAGCGATTCCGCCCACTTTGAGAACACTTGTTTGATGTATTATCTGCATATCGTGATCATGACAGTGGGTCTCATGCTGTGACTTTGAGTCTTTTCCAGATACTAGTAAAATGATTTAAGTTTTTTAATTCAAACCCAATCCAAAACTTATATTGCAAAATATAATGCAAATACGAAAACCAAATCTTGTTAACTCAAGTTCCTGCCACTGTTATTAGCATAAGCCCATGTGGCGACATGATTACACCCAGAGCTGGGCAGTAGTGAGCTACTAAAATCAAACAGCGAGCTAATTTTCCAGTAGTGTTAGCATGAGCGCCGCTCTTTTTTGAAAAAAAAAACGGATGCGGTACAGAACCGTCGCCAGAAAGTCGTCAATAGGAGGGGCTTTACGTTTATGCGGGGGGATTTTACGTTCGTGCAGGGGGGCATGGTATTCAAATTTGACAAAAATTCCACTAACTTGTAGTGTTTCAGATTTCAATTTGGGGGGGCTTGGAGGTTTGTTTTGGAGGGCTAAGCCCACCAAATCCCCCCGTGGCGACGGGACAGATGCGGTAGCGAGCTATCACCATTTTACCGCTACGGCTATTCACTACTTTGGCGTGAGTGATGGCCAAAGGAAAAATTCGCAATAGCTCTTCGGTCAGCACACTTTGATAGTAACTGCTCTTCTAACTAATTTGGGCTAATTTTGGATGATTTGTTTGCAGTAAGCTAGCAGCATTATGAAAGATTTACCTCAGGTTGCTTTTGACCTGATCGATACGTTCCACGTTAGTTCGGTAAAAACTCAGCATCAGCGACAAACTTAAAGCAGTGGGTAAAAACTCAACTGCACATCATATCATCTCCTGACACCTAGGCATTGATGAAAATTTCGCTGGGGCGGCGATAGTTCAGTGATAGAGCGTCCACCTCTCAACTGGAAGGTTGTGTGTCCAATTCACAGACACTGAGTGACTCGCCGTGGTGCTCCTTGGGCAAGTTCGTTAGCCTAAACTGCTCCGGTAAGAAGCATATTTCAGGCGCCGGCATGCCGCTAATTGCCGTCGCCAAAATTATAAAAAAAACATTTCTTGGTACATCTCATGCTATTTTTGAATGTTCAGTGAGATATTTTCAGTAACTACTATAAGCTGTAGCCCAGTCATTAGGTGGGCCTATCAACATTAAGTTTTGGCTGTTGAAGTGAAGAACTTTGCAAAGAAAACTTTTCTCAGTTTCAGTACAACGGCTATTTTTCTGCATGACGTAATGGTGCCGGAAAATGACGTTCTTGAAGCGGGACAGTGCAGTTGGTTCATTTTCGTTGGGTACCTTTGAGCTCAGATTGTAGGTTTCAACTGTAAGTAGAGTGAATAAGAGCCAGCCGATAGACAACGTGATTTTCGTGAAGTCGTCTTGTTCAACAGTACACTTTAAACATTGGCAGTCATAGAAAAAGTTATTTCAACAAGAAAAACTTAAAAAAGGTGTTGCTCTCATTTTGATGAATTTGAAGCAAGAACCTTAGTCTGAAAACCTAACGCAAGGGTAAACGATATGTTTAGGTATGATTGTGGTTAACGTTTTTATTAAAAAGAGTGTTAATCGAAATGGTTGTACAGCTGGCAATGGCTGCACTGAATAAAGTTCTTCATCGCAATAACCGTCGAACATAAGACGTTGTAATCACTGCTGCGCATCCAAAAGGCCTATGTCCCAGCTGGCATGGTTTGGTAATACAGTTTTTGAAATAGACGTCTGTTGATAACCAGTCCCGTCGCCACAGGGGTTTTGGTGGCTTAGCCCCCCAAAAAAGCTACAAGGCCCCCAAAATTGAAATATAAAACACTATAAATCAGTGGATTTTTTGTCAAATTTTAAAATGTCAGTACCCCCTGCACAAATGTAGTCTCCCAATTGAAGACCTTCTGGTGGTGGTTCTGTTGGTAACGAACAAAGGCAAGGAATAACACTATGCACTTGTAATTGGAAGTGCTCCAACACAACAGCTAGACCAAGTGCGCAGGTCACGATGAAGACTGCAAGCAAGCGCTTCTCAACCATAGCCTGTTTTAAACCTGCCCACGGAGTTAACCTTTGAAGTCTTCTATATATTCTAAGTGGATTAAACCATTACTGAAACGTGAAGTGAACAATGAAACGTTCTTTACATCACTGAGATCATATTATCAGATTGATTATATAGCCTGCTATACGCAGTATATATACTATTTTTAGATAAAGACGGGGACACTACACGAAATTTTAACATACATAAATGTTTACATTTGTAAAACAGGTATACAGCCATCACATCCCTTAATTTTTACGTTTGATTCCCTGGAATGAGTAAACTATTAAAATGTCATGCGGTGAGCTTACTGGAGATTTAAAAACCGACAGGGAGGAAAGTTTGACGAAACATGTGGGGTTCGTATATGCCTAGGCAAAGAATGCAAAACTAGAAATATTAATGATGAGAAAGGTGGCGACAAGCAGAAAAAGCAAGAATCATAATCGACAATAAAAAACAAGACGCATTTCTGTTTGTTAGTGTTTGATTGCGATTTTGAAGATGCTTTATTAATCTTTTTAAAAAGCACGAAACATGAACTTCCATTTAAAATTTTTGTAAGCAAATTTGACGGGTGGAAAGGGCGGCACCTTTGTGGTCGGCCCTGGGCGGCACTAAGCTTTGCTACACCACTGCCTAGTACTCCAATCGCAAATCAGTAATTTTCCCTACTCACTGAAAAAATCTGTCTTCTGTGTGAAACTATTTTCGTTGAAGAATTTTATACTTTCACTAAACGAGGCACCGAAAGCGCATTATGTTTGATTTCTGCTACTCATTCAACGTTCTCCTGTAAAGCAAAAATCAAATAAGGCTACTTTGCCAAACACCAAAAGCTTTTTCTACTGTAAAACTCGCGTTATACGTACAATCGCTGTGTTTATTGCTTCACAATAATTTTTTAGTTGTCAACATCTGTGATAACTGCTGAATAAGTTCGCATAATCTGTGGACATTGCCAAATAACAGTTCACTTTCACTTGAGGGTGTAGGTTTCCGAGCGTGCTACAGCGCGTCCGCTCAATCTCCTACCGCCCCGTTTTGAAAATCAAACGTTCTGGGCAGGCGCGCAACCAGGGGGGGGGCATTTGGGGCATTCCCCCCCCGAAATTTTCAAAACACTGCATAGCAATTTTCACATTTGGAGAGTCTTTCAAAGATTAAAGATGAAATTTTATATTCTAATCATTTTTAAGAAGTCTTATTGGAATATTTCTTTGTCTTACTGGTAAATTATCTCCTTACCAGATTTGTCTTGAGACAGGTTATCTGATCGAAAATTTCGTAAATGATTGGTATTAAAATCACAAATATGCAGGAAAACTTGGGATATGGTAGTTAAAATGTTGATATTTCTAAGTCATGTATTGTCTATTTGTTTGTGTACTATTTTTTTTTAGACAGGCCTCGATTTGCCCTCATAAAACTTTATAATATTAGATCAGTGTTTTTCAACCGTGGTTCCGCGGAACCCAAAGGTTCCGCGAGTGGCTTCCAGGGGTTCCGCAGAAACAGACCAAAATTGCCTG
>Ga0210059_1015896_pt1 | contig 10918 bp, 3 predicted proteins | sample Ectturendosymbi2_FD_188042 | JGI IMG/M metagenome (GOLD analysis project Ga0210059, IMG submission 188042) | Ecteinascidia turbinata endosymbiont from Florida, USA - Sample 2 (SPAdes) (version 2) | ecosystem: Host-associated > Tunicates > Ascidians > Unclassified | place: Key West, Florida... | reverse complement strand
ATAACTCATTAGTTGAAGACATCTGGATTGATGCTAAACTAAATGGAAGCAATTCATCAACTATAGTCAGTGTAATATATTTTCATCCACACTCGTCTCATCAAACATTTCAGGATGAATTGGAATCTCAATTAGAAAGTTTAAATCTGTCAAACAAAAAAGTCTTTATGATGGGAGATTTTAATATCAACTTGCTTCAAAAATCACAACCTGTTGTAAATTACTTGAAATCCTTAACATCTTTGGGTTTCATATCCCTTATTGATTGCCCAACGCGTTTTATGATGAATCAAACACCATCTTTACTTGACCATATTTATACAAACCAGCATGATAAAAACATTCACTCTGGCACGATTGCTTTCCCCATTAGTGATCATCATCCCACTTATGCTTTAATTGAAAATGGTTTCAAAAAGTGTCAAAGACCTCCCATATACAAAAGGTATAGCCACAATTTTCAACTAGATGATTACATTACAGACCTATCAGTTGCTATGCAGGAACTGGTATATAACCAAGATCCAAATACTCATTTCAATGCTTTTTTGAATAAATTTCTTACTTGCATCAACAAACATTTACCAATGAAAAAAAACTCTAGAAAGCAAAACCACCAATCTAAACCTTGGTTAACAAAACATCTGCTTTTGCAAATACAAAAGAAGCACAGGCTTTATAGGAAATTTCATAAAAACCCTCAAAACTTAGATATCAAACACAAACTCAAGTCACTCTGTAATGCCATTACACATGAAAAAGAGAAGTTAAAAAAGCAATATTTTGCACAACAATTCAATATCCACCAATCTAACCCTGCCCAAACCTGGAATTTGGTGAACAAACTAATGGGCAAGTCACATACAAAATATATACCAAATTTAATTACATGCCCACTTACACAAAACCAAACATCTGACCTACAACAAATCAGCAACATATTCAATCAATACTTCGCATCAGTTGGCTCAAATTTGGCTAAAAATATACAACAGATTGATTACAATAACTATACAAACAAGTACATTAGTGAATCTATGTTTATACAGCCAGTTTGTGCAGAGGAAATCTTGTTTCACATTGATATGCTAGACAATAAAAAATCTAATGACACCTATGATATCCCTGTCCATATTATCAAACTAAGTAAACATATCATAGCCCCTGTTTTAACAATAATTTTCAATAATTGTATTGCTGAAGGAATATACCCAGATGCTCTAAAAGTAGCTAAAGTTATCCCTATACATAAAAGTGGTGACACTTCAAATCCATCTAATTATAGACCTATTTCCATACTTCCACATTTCTCAAAAATTTTTGAAAAAATTTTGTTGAAGGACTTGCAATCATTTCTGGATAAAAACAACATCTTGTGCCCAAATCAATTTGGTTTCAGGAAAGGTTTTTCCACTGTTCATGCCTTGATGTCTCTAAATGACATAATAACCTCAAAAAGAGAAGAAAATCTTTATACATGTGCCATTTTTTTAGATCTGAAGAAAGCATTTGATACAGTGGATCACAGTATCCTTATGAAAAAACTCTATCATTTTGGAATTGGGGGTAATGCACAAAATCTTTTCGCAAGCAATTTATTAATTCGTAAACAGTTTGTGACAACTGATACATGTAAATCCGATAAAGAATATATAACTTATGGGATACCTCAGGGGAATGTTTTAGGGCCTACTCTTTTCCTAATTTATATAAATGACCTTCCTGATTGTCATGCAATGCAAACACTCTTATTTGCTGATGATACAGTCCTACTTATGTCAGGTCCAAATATACCTGATTTACAAAACACTATTAATGATGAATTTAAAAATGTTCAAAAATGGCTTATGCAAAACAAATTAACACTTAACTTAGAACTATTTGTTAATTCCATCCTGCTAAAGAAAAACAAAGTCATCATTTTTTGCTAAATTTTGATGGTAACATGTTAATGCATACAAATGAATCAAAGTATTTGGGAGTTTTTATTGATGCAAAATTGAACTGGAAAGCCAATATTTTACATCTAACATCATCAGTTGCACAAAGTGTTGGAGTCTTATATAAAATTAGACATTTCCTTTCAAAAAATCTTCTAAAAATGCTATATAATGCACTCATTAAATCAAAACTATCATATGCAATAACTCTCTGGGCCTCAGCCTATAAAAGTGACTTACATAAACTCATTGTCTTAAATAATTGCACAGTTCGTTTTATAACATTTGCAAATAGACATACAATTTTAAACACTTTATATAAAAAAACACAAAATATTAAAACTAAATGAACTACAACATTATGAACTTAGAAAGCATATGTTTAAGTTGCACAACAATGAAACTCCTCTTTTACTGATTGGAAATTACCGACTTGTTCGTGATAGGCATAATTCTAACACAAGGCACTTAGCAAAAGATAATTATGTAATTCCTTTAAGACACCGAAAACAAGATCAAAACAGTTTCATGTACCTAGGGCCTAAAGTTTGGAACTCCATACCAATAACTATTAAAAACAAAATATTTATCCAATTTCAAAAGCTTTACTATGATTACCTATTAGAAAATTATACTTAATTTTATTCTCACACATGCAATGACATTGGCTTAGGAAACTGATTGAAAACAAATAGTGTGCATATGTGCTGGATAGGTTTTGAAGCAGGCAATTAACTAATAATAATTATTGTCTGATTGCTTTGCCTTTGATATTTACATATTGTTTTATTTATGTCTGAATGATAACGTCCAGTCTAGGTTTTATGTACACTTGAAGCTGGTTGGACAAGTGTCTCATTTTTCAGTTGTTTATTTGTTTGTTTGATTGTTGACTTTGGGTTACTGAAATGGGTTGGCCAGGTGTAGGTACTGTGTCATCTCATGTTGTCAAGGCCTTGCAAAGCTTGCCTGTGTGGAAGCAGTATTTCCAAACACAATTTGGAATGAACTTTTGGCAATGGAAGTGTTTCCAAAATGTGTTTTTGTGAGGACTGTTGACAACCGAATAACTGTCTTTACTATGTATGTTTTTTGTTGTATTTTTGCTATGATGTTTCATTTGTATTTGTCGTTTTGCGTGAACTTGTGGGGGCAGTGATGTAAATGACAGCTGCGGCCGTCGCTTCCTGTCCCTGTATTCCTGATAAAGTATTTTGTGCTTGGTCAGGATGCATAAATAAACTGAACTTCATTTGCAACAAAAAATCCTAAACCTTAAACCAAACAAAAAAACTTTAAACCTAAAGCCCTGAACCTAAAGGTTTGTAAACCTGAAATCCTAAATCTAAAATTTTGAACCTGACACTTTAAACCTAAAATTGAAATCCTAAGAAAAGCATAAACCTTATCATAGTGCAAAGGTAATTGCCAAGAACATTAACTTATCATTATGTGTTCACACTATTATCATATAAAGGAAGTCTGAAACTACTTTCTGTTTGTGGTGACTAAACCTAACCATGTGTCGAATCATATGGTTGCTAGCTACGTAGCAGCATGTGACCATTTCAACCAATTTTCTTTGGCTAAGGACAGAATAGCTCCAGCAGTGTTTGCCTCATGAGGCAAAATAAACACTTCATTGTTTTATAATAAATGTAAGTCAAATATTTCAGTTTCTTATTACAGGATTCCTGCGCGGTTTTGAAAAAGTATTGAATTTGGCCAAAATGTACCTACAGTATTGAAAAAGTATGGAAATCCTAAAATCAGCCTGTTGTTTATTTAGATTTTGTTCTTTACCACTGATGACAGTTTTACAGATGTTTTTTGCATTGTGTTCCATGATTAAAATTATGGAAAAATGGAAATAAGTGAAAGTGTGGAAAATGTTTTTTGAAAATGTGTGGGAACCCTCTTATTAGTTATGTTTTACTCTATGTTCTAATCAGCATTTGTCAAAATTCTTATTGTCCAAGATATAATTTAGTCTCAATTTTAGGCTGAGTATGGTTTGATTCATCATAATCATGTGAGCTAATTGTTTTTAATGTTTACTATACAACATACAAAAGCACACATGCCACTTTGACAAAAAGCATAATTAATAATTTGACATGTGTTATAAACTATAAAGTCAGTGAGAATTATGGGATACATAATTGAATGCCCATGGATGCCAATACATATAAACATAAAAAAGCAAGTGCAATATGAAAATAGGAAGCACAGAATAAATCAATTACAAACATATCAATGAAAGGATGGAAGTCAACGAATGTATGAAGAGTTCAGAAAGATAAAAGATATGACATATGCACATACGTGATAGAAAGAAGAAGCACTGCAGGGTAGAAAGCAAGTAAATATCCGTGCTGTACCCAAAATATGATGTTACATTGAGAATGTGGGTAGTGTTGTTAATTTTAATATTTCACATGTACAGTACATATCAAATCATGCTGAAGATTTGACACACTGCATTATACTGTAAGTAGCATTTTGGAATGTTTTCCCAGATATCCTTGAATAAATGAATGATAACTGAAACATCAGCCTTTTTCCCCATCATCTTGAGTTTAGTGCGTGGACCATGTTTTGTGTTTCCGGTGAAAGTTGGGCAACCAGTATGGATTTGAAGTATGGATATGGATTTCACTATGTGCTAATCAATCTTTAAAGCTAACACAATTATAAGGACCTTGGGGCATGAGACCTTTAGGTTTCTGCACTTATTTTTCTTTATAGTCAAGAATTATCACTTACATATCTTGTAGTTGCCACTGGGAATTTTATCAATATCATTCAGAAATGAGCACTGAAAATAGAAGTTTTTGTAAGATTCTCAAAAGTTGACATTAGAAGGCAAGTGGTGTTGATACTTTCTATCTTTTCATTAACAAGATGTTTGTTGCTGCTATGCAGACTTAAGTCTATTGTGGGAAAAATATATTGTGTGTGGTGTTGTAGTGCAGTTTGTATGATCTGTAAGCCTATGTGAATCAAAGATTTTTTGTAGGTGGTACAATAGTGTAGCAAAAGGCTTTGACTAGGCCCTAACATTTACTTGTGAACCAAAAGTTTAATACAGTGGCACATCTAGCATGGCAAAAGGGGTTCTGTTGCAGAAGGACAGCTTTGATAATACTTTTTAGAATAAAATCAGATTTTCTATAGGTGTCCTCAGACCCAACCAAACAAAATTAGCCTTGTGCAATTATCTATTTGGCTAGTGGTATTCGTTGCATCTTCGAAATGCACAAGGAAAGCATTCTGGGTTGTCACTAGCACATTTATTTCTTCACGATCACTTTACTGTGAATGTGATGCTGAAAAGATATGTAGCTTGTTGAACATTCATCAAACAAACGTCTGCTGTACAGACAACAAACTCTGTTTATCCATACTGCATACACTTATAAACTTGATGCTGACTATCAGCTGCACAATTGTTTCTGTGGAGTGCTCTCTATACAGATTGTTAGAAATATACTTGTGAAATCACTGCCGAGAATTATGCTTGAGTGAATTGCTCTGATGGTTTTGCATCTTGACCTAAAAGTGAATTAAAAGAAAGAAGTATATGACTTCTTGCACGTCAAACAACGTCACTAACTGTTCATTCCAATATTAGCTGTTTTTGAAATACAATGCTTGACTGGTATGTATTCAGATAATGCGACAACAATTTGTAAGGCTAGGTATCATGTTTTTCAGTATGAGAGATTTGCCGTAAAAATATTACTTAAGTGGAAGCGAACCCGTGTTACTTGGCGTGAAATTGAAGTAGGCTTAAAACTTATTTAATCCTTTTGTAACCTAGCAAGCTTAAACAGCAAATAAAACTTAGGCTTAAACTGCAAAACAAAAAGATCACAATTTGAGTCTGTGTCCTTTCACCATGAAACGAAATATTACAAAATAGCTCTGCGTATACTTGGATGTGCACAGCTTCTGACAGCTTTGATAGAGCCTGGCACTGGCTGAGTAGCAGACTCTGAAACATGTGTGTTTGATGCACATGTCAATGTAGATTGTTTCAAGTTACTGCATAGGCACTTTTTCAACAAGGCACCATGTGGTTGTTTCGCAATAATCGTATACAACGTTAGAAGGGAAATGCTGTTGCCTGTTCCAAACCATCCACATCAGCATTAATACTGAGTACCTATGGCACAAGGAGGCCTGTCATGACAGTGAAATTATGCGCTGCTCATGCAGAGCAATACATTAAAGCTTTGTAAATTGTCCTCGTGTTAACCATGGTTGCAACTTGGTGACAGTTATTCCTGCACTGGAGAAAGATCTCTTCAAGGAGGTTGACATTGCAGGTATGCAAAGGTATTTCCAAGCCATTTGTGTCAGCAAAGGCAACTGTTCATTCTTCTTTCCAGGCATTTCGTCTAACTGACATGTTGACAAAGTGATTTCAACTGATTTTAAAACATGCAGGAAACAATGCACCAGATGACTGACAAATGCATGTAGTCAACTGCAGAAATTACTTCAAATGATGTTGTCTCAAGAAAAGTGCATGCAGTAGACTAGAAAATGTCAACGATGGACAATATTGTTAAGTTTCCATGTGGTGCAAAATAAAAAACACATGCAATGTCTGCGCATGCACAATAGCATCAGTTTAAGGCACATGTTGGATTCAAAAAATGTCTGTTGGATTCAAAAAATGTCTGTGAATGAGCACTAACTTTCCATGTGGTGGAAGCAAATATAAAATATCTGTGAATGTGCACTATCTTGCCATGTGGTGGAACCAAGCAGACATTGTGGAAGATTTAAAGCTAATCCTATTGCTTGGTTTAAATCAGCCTTTTGGATTTGGATAGTTTAGGATCCAAATCCTTGTGAATTCGGTATTACTAAATGCCCAACTCTACATAAATGTCCAAAATTTCATAAAAAAGATCACAGCTGGTATCCAATTGAAGTTAAATCCATATTTATGCATGCATTAGTATCTGCTCCAGAGTTTCCATTGTAGCAAAAGTGTTACAGTAATGTGGTGGACATGTAGACACACATCAGTCCCACTGAAGCTGATACCATGAGCAGGTCAGCAACAAATGTGTAAATTTTTTTAATTGTTTTTAAATGTTTTCTTTACTAATGCGTTTTATCTTCAATAGGGTTCATGGTTGTCCCAACTTCCATCATGATTCTTTCATTAAAATCAATTTTCTTTGATTGCTAGTTCAATGTTGCTGATAGCACCTTTTAAGTGGTGCATTCAAGTTCTACTGTGAAATATTTATGTTAATTTTAATGCACAGGTCATTTGGATATTTTCAGAATCTGTGGTTATTTTAGTTAAGCTGTATAAATTTTCACAATGGCAACTGCAAAACAAATGCAGAAAATAACATTGAAAGGCTCAGCTGAAATTGTTGCGGAGTTTTTTTGTGAGTATTGTGTTCTTTTTTTATGTGAGTTCAAATTAATGTGTTTTTATCATGACATGTCACAGTGCCTGCTCAGTGGTGTGCAGAGGTCTGGTGATGCCTGGGGCGACTGCTTGATTGGATGCCCCCAACCAAATTCTAGTATTCAGCAGTGGTGTATGGTGGTCATTGTTACTAGATATACGATGTTTGTGATGTCAAGCTATGACGTCATATTGACATTTGCAAACCAACGTTTTGGCGAAGTTTGTTGACACAACATGCATATTCAGGGATGCCGGAGCAGCGGTAGGGAAGCAGTCCCGTCGCCACGGATAGCCTTTTGTAGGCTTAGCCTCCCCAAAGAAAGCTCCAAGGCCCCCAAATGGAATTATGAAGCACTATAAATCGGTGGAGTTTAATCAAATTTCAGAATGTCAAGCCCCCTGAATAGATGTAGAGCCTATTGAAAACTTCCTCGTGACGGTTCTGTTGGGAAGGAGGAGCAGTAAAACATTTGAGGACAATGGAAACTTGTAAAAAAAAAACGTTACCAGTTATGTTTGTTCTGTTCATCAACAATGTTGACCTTAAAAATATTTAGCAATTATAGAAAAACATTCTGAATTTTCTGGATGTCTGAAAAGCTGCAATAAATTTGTTTATCTTGATAAACCATGAAATTACCTCTGATACCGTTATGAAAAGCAGTGGTGTTGGAGGTGGGGTGCAGGGGTTGCAAGCGCACCCCCAAAAGTTTAGATTTGCTGAAAATGTGGGCAAAAGCCCTGAAAATCTGGGTAAAAATGGCGCCCAATGTTGTTTCATTTAAAAAATGGGGCCCAATGTTTGCATGAAAACACGTGAGACCTTATTTTAGAGGTTACACCAAAAAGAAGTCTTCATGATCTTTGTGGGAGAAAATTTATAGGCAAAAGTGACACAAAAACTTTTCGGGCAAGTTTGGGAAAATCCGGGCAAAATTTTGCACCCCAGACATTTGCCTGCTTCTATACCTATGATGAAAGTCACCTCCGGCCCTTTTGCCCATCGTTTGAAAGGGCAGAGGAGGAAAGGCCCTCGCCATGCCCCATTCTCCGGTGTGTCTGTGCATATTATTTTACATGCACTCTTTTCTCGTTGTTGTAGTGTACAATGTGTCACTGCAATGAACATAAGTTGCCAGTGGTCTCCTAAGACAGACAAGTTCATGACTGCAAAAATATCCGGCATCGCATTAAAACAGGGGAGTAGAACACACTCAGTGCTGCATCAGCGCAGTTCTCAACTGCAAAAATGCAAAGCTGGTCGAATAGCAGTCGATCAGAAGGTATGCGGCTGGGATGGCGGACACCCAGGGTTGACAGTTTGAAACTTGCTAAACTACACAAGAATTGAGAATGAGCATGAAGTACGCAATAAAATTTTCGTTTTTTATTATGTGGCTGTTATATGTACAATTACTAAGGGGAAAGAAAAGATACGGGCTTGTGTCAGCCGTTATGATCAATCCGCCTGAACTGCCAATTAATGACGAAGCTCAGTAGTAATAGAAGGGGGTCAGCCGCAAAATCATACGGAGCTTGGAGTCGGATCAGGTAGCGAGGGGGGTTTTTCCAACCTCCCTTCCCCCAACCTATATTTTTCATATTTTTTGCGTTATGGTAATTTTTTCATTTTCACGTTGGTTTTTTCAATTTTTAATTTCATATTTTAAGTTAACTTATTACTTTGATGTTTTGTCTAAGCCAGCCACTTCGTACTCTAACCTACCACTGATTGTTGAAGGTCAACGTGCGCCTGGGCATGCCACGTTTTGATCCGATAAGCAAATATTCAAGCAACCGACCAAGATCACTTCACTTGAACATCATTCAATAGCCATGTGGATGTTAGTATCAAAGCAAAACGCATCGACAACCTGCTAACTTCATCAGTCTCTTTTGCGTAGCATTCGCCTTTGAACGTTTCTCATGTTTTAACAAAAGCAAACAAGCAATTACTCATTACGGTTGCTTTAAGGTAAAGCACGAAGCACTTTCAGTTAGTCAGTTTCACCCCGCTCTTCGACAAAATTAATATAACGTATCATTTTTGCAGAGCAGCATTTCAACAAATTTTGTCTGTCTTTTTACTTCAGCGATAACACCTCATTATGACTTCTTCTACCAAAGGTAGCAACCACTGCAAAGTTATTTTTATTATTAATTTCATATTTTAAAGATAGCTTGCAACTTTTCTTTGGTCTCCACATCACTCCAACTGCGGTGAAACGGGCAGTCACGTTTTAAGCAAATACACCACCTGTGCCCCAACTTTTAACAGACTGTGTTGCAAAAGGGCATGCCCAAACGTGTCAGTTTTAATCTTATAAACAAACATGTACGTAACGGTCGCCGACTGACTTCCGTCGGTTGCGTCACCTGACACAGGATGGTGTAACACTTAACGTTTACGTCACAATATATGCAGCGGTTCATTGCGACGGTAAGCCTGGCCGCGCCTCCCAATTACATCCTGTGTTGTTGATTGCGGTTTTGTCACAGGCTTGTTATTATGCAACAGAAAAAAGAGTTCGAAAAGTAAATACACCACTAGCATGAACACAGAAGATGATGCAACAAAATTTTTCCCCTGCACCAACCACAATTTTACCCATCTCCGTTGCAGTTCACAATCTACCAAGTACTGCCTTCTCACCGCTATCTCACACTTCACTTTGATGCATGATCGTGTGTAATGAATAAAGTCGATTTGCATAAAACCCCTGATCCGCGTCGGCGTGTGTTTAGTTTAAGAAAGATGGATGAGCGATTCCAGCACCCGTTCACGTGCGTTGTTGCAGGACCAACCAGCTATGGAAAAATGAGATTGTGGCAAGATTTCTTCAGCATGTAAAACAAATGATGACACCTTCGCCACAAAGAATCGTTTGGTGTTACGGCGAGTGGCAGCATCGCTTTGATTCCGTTCCAAACGTGGAATTTATTGAAGGGCTCCCTCAGCGAGAAAACTTTGACTGAACACAAAGCACCCTGTTGATTCTGGACGATTTAATGATCGAAACTAACCGGAGTGTAACAGATTTGTTCACCAAAGGGAGTCACCACAGAGACCTCAGTGTGGTATACATCGTTCAAAACCTGTTCAACAACGGAAAAGAACACCGCACAATCAGCTTGAATAGTCATTACATTGTGATGTTTAAAAACACCGCGATACATTGCAAATCGTTCATTTAGCAAAACAAGCTTACCTGGGAAAGGTCAAAGCTGTTCAAGAAGCATTAAAAGACGCAACATCCGTGCCTTTCGGTTATTTACTGTTGACGCTGAAACATTCCCAATTTTTGAAAAATAGTTTAGAATGCGACAGTCCAATATGCTCAAACGACAGTTGCACCCTCGGTCAGTAACGCGAACTAGGTATAGTGACTGGCGAAATTATGCTGCTGATAAGATGATGCAATTCTAGCATTTGGTTTTTGAACGTTTGCTGCTTTCGAATAAATAAATCGTAAGAAAACGAAATGTTGACGATGACATGAAACAAACAGGCAAGTTTTGTGAATACTGTTTTCCG
>Ga0210059_1015895_pt1 | contig 10919 bp, 8 predicted proteins | sample Ectturendosymbi2_FD_188042 | JGI IMG/M metagenome (GOLD analysis project Ga0210059, IMG submission 188042) | Ecteinascidia turbinata endosymbiont from Florida, USA - Sample 2 (SPAdes) (version 2) | ecosystem: Host-associated > Tunicates > Ascidians > Unclassified | place: Key West, Florida... | reverse complement strand
CCAAACTTACTTCTAAATTTACGTTGTACTGCAGTTGGTGATTTCAATTCATGGTACCAAAGAACACATTGTGCTTTTTGTTGAATGGTCAACATGTTTCATACTTTGTTGCAAACTTACGCCTTTACTAAAAATGACTTATTCTTGCTTATCTTAACAATAAAATAACCTGTAAAAAATAACAAACAAACTTTAAGGTAGTATAATTCACTGTCGAAAATGTAAGTTTCTACCTTATGTGGTTTTTGCGATATAAAAATTTTTAATGTGTGCAGGACTTTATGGACACCCTGTATTTTAAGTAGATTGCATAGCTTTCGCATGCTGTAAGCTGCTGGAAGTTTTAGCTACTCGAAATAATGAATGAATTAACTACTCGAATTCCTATTGTGACAAATTTAGCATTGCGCTGTCGCCAACAACATCGGTCTTAAATTTTACTTTGTGAAAGGCCATAGAATTGCAGGCAGGTGAGCTGCAAGTCAAATACGGCGTCAATCAACGCCATACACGAATGTGCTTTAGTTAGATGAGTGGCTTTGTCGGAATGGGGTGAGATTCATCGGTTGCAACCAGCAAATGGTTATGCACCAGCCCCCGCAGGTATTGGAAGGTAGTATCAGATGCATGGGCGTCGGAAGGATTTTTCCTGGGGGGGGGGTAAAAGTTGTGAAATTTTGTTTTGCCGCTCGAAACAAAGACAACAACCTCTTTTTGCTAAAATTTTAAAAATCCAGGGGGGGGGGCTTTCACCTCTGACAAAGCCCATGATCAGGTGCAAGGTCGTTGTTCCCAGTGATGTAATAATAGCGTAGAGGTGTAATCGTGACGAAAACAGAAGTGGGACAACGTTCGGTGAAAACGGAGACGTGACATGCTGCACTCAACATTGTCGGGACATTTTTCGTCATGCACTTCTGAAAAGCACCGAATTTTTGTTCCTCATAATGAAGTATTAGAACGTCGGTCTCCACCACATGAGCAGGGAGACGGCGTTCAGTCACGTTTTTTCCCAGCTACGTCACTGGTTGTTTGCAAGATCGCCGGTGATGTCGTTGCCACGCAATTTCCTATCGTTTTGATGCGACGCACTACAGTCAGGGCACTTTTGAATCCTCTCATTTCCACAACGGTTGTGAAAGCAAACATTGTAACAAAACAATTAACAGCAGGTTTAATTGTAATGCATGTGCGCAGGGCTCTTACCATTACTGAAAATGGTTAGAGAAATTTTCATGGTGGTGTAACTTGTTGCTCGCGGAGGGATGTTTTGTGCTTGAGCGTTTGTGCTTCAAGTTACTCCTTTCACAAAGACCTAGGTTTAGTTCTCGGTTCGGTTGCTTCACCAGACCAGGGGTTCCCAACTGAGGAAACCAGGGATTCCCAACTGAGGAACGAGGAACCTGTACCCCCCAAGTGGAAACACGATTCTTGACTCTTTCTTGTGATTGCCATCGACTGAATTTGGAGGTGACACATTTGCCACATATTCTTAATCGTTTTCACTATTTTACAGCAAATGGAATATTGAAATTCCGCTATTATGCCCTTGGGTGAGGCCCTTTGCCGTGCCTCGCAACGCTTCCCAACAAGCAGCTAATTTTGCAGATAAAAACAGGTCATTGATGTCGTCACAATAACTACTGGAGTACGCGTTGTCAAAAAATGAAGTTTTAATTAACGCCCTGATCCGCCATATTCAAAGATGATGTTAGTGAAGTGCAAGTAAACATATTAAGAACTTTAAATAAACCACATTTCCTTTGGAATTGTTTGCTGCTAGCCAACTTGGGTCATTAAAAATGTTTTTTCGAAACACCAAAACATGTGTGGTTTCAAAAACATTTACACCCGTTGTGTGTTTTTTTTACAGAAGAAAAACAGAAACTTTTAGCATCAGCTTCGCGACAGAAGCGATTCATAAAAACACGGGATGACGCGGAAGCTTCGCAAGCGCACAACCGTGCTTGTGGTTGAGTGTAGCGTGAGTGTTGATTAACTATTGTTGGATTTTCACAGGGAGGCGTACGAAGGAGTTAGCAGTTCGCCAGGCCTGCAGCAGCAGCAGCGACGACTTCTCTCTGGTCGCTTCGAAAGACACCAGTCGTTGCACAACATGAGGCAGTTCCACAAGAGCGATGTGAAATGTCTGGTTGAGGTGTGGCCGAATATTAACGAGTTCTGTGTTGCGATCGCAGTTGAAAGGGTTTGGATCGATCGCATGACACGCGCACTTAAAATCTTGAGCACGACAATGACGTCACACGGCGGTTAGACAAAGTCTTAAACAAGACAAAATACTGTACTCGGGTACAGGCCCGCAGGCAGGTTTTAAGGTTTGGGGGTGGACAAAGTGCATTTTTTTGGGGGAAAGATTTTATATTATGTGTTTGAAACAAATTTTTCTGGGCACAACACAAATTGAGAAGCAATGCCCCAGACTGCCCCCGTGGCTACGGACCTATTCGGTACAGAGACCGTGGTTTACAACCTGGGGAACCATTTATGGAGGGGATCATGAGTAGATATTTTATGTACACAGCTGTTTGCTTTATTCGAGTTTTAGATGGGGGTCGTTGGTTAAAGTGGGTTGCTGCAATGGTTCGCGGTACAAAACAGGTTGAAAACCACTGGACTAGCACATTGCGCTTAGATGCCATGTATGGAAAGCACGAAGCACATGATATCCACGGGAAATACGGGCAAAATCGTACGAAGTTCCCCTCCACTTCTTGTGAGCAAATGAAGCCTGACAATTACCTGGAGTGAACACAGTGGTGTAGGAGACAGGGGTGCAAGCGCACTCCAAAAATTTTGATTTGGTGAAAATCCGCGCAAAATCCCTGAAACTCCGGGCAAAATCCAGGGAAATCTGGGCGAATTCTGTGAAAACCTTCGCAAAAACCCTGAAAACCTGGGCAGAACTCCTAGAAAATTCGAGCGAAAATGGCGCCCAATGTCTTTTGGTTTGAAAACAATGGCGCCCAACGTGGTTTGATTTGAGGAAATGGCACCCAATACAGTCTTCATAAGAATATATTCGCACAAGTGGCCCAAAATTTTTTCGGGCAAGTTTGGGGAAATTTGGGCAAAAACCTTCGCACCCCCAAAACTTTGCCTGCTCCTACACCTATGAGTGAACAACTATTAAAGATGTTCAAGGAAGCGTTTCTTAACCGTGAAGCAAAGCGTCAGAGGCACTTGGTGGTGAGGCAAGGGGGGTGGTTTTAAAAACACTTATCAGCAAAATTCAAGATGATTTAAAAAATGAGTTTGGACCGGCAAACCACCGACTTCCTTTTCAACCGTAACAGCAAGACGACGAATCCTTCCCATGCGAACGGATTTGCAAACTTCACGCGAATGGAAAATATATACAACTTTAGGAGCATTCTAACGTTTAAAAACCGACTCCTTAGCTTGGTAAGGTCAGCCTTCTGATCGTTGCCGACAGACAACCAAATGTTACTCTATTCTTCGCCGAGGTCGTAAGGCTCTGACTTACGTTTTGAAAAAGAAATTGTGAAGAGAAAGCAAGAGAATAGCGGTGGTGACTAGGAGCAGCATTAGCTCTTGTTCGCTCAGTTTCCACAGCAGCTTGAAAAGCGCGGCAGCGTATCTCCTCACAGATTGCACGGATCTCAATAGGAAGCCCTGTCAAATGAAACAATCCTATAAGGACTGAGAATAAACAGACAAATCAAGTGAGAATGGAGGGGTGAAAACTTTCCGTTTTTGCGTGGTTTCGCACCTTGTCCAATCAAGCAGTAAATTTAACTCGAGATCAATCATGCCGAAGACAGAGAAATGACATTTCCTTTGCATCAATTGAGCACCCGGGCAAAGAACACTGAAACGTCGCCGACACACAAATGCAGCGCAGTTTGCACAGCGCGTATTTTCAGATCAACTAAAACAGAAAATACTTTATTTTCAACTGACCGGTTGGAATTCGTCGACCAGCGAAGAAAACTTAACATCCTTTTCGAACTGGCGCTGCTGTTGGCTCTTCAGCGAAAACGCCAGGAATCGCTGAAAACCGTACACTAGTTTTTCTTCATTGTCCAAAAAGGCGCCGGATACGGAAGTGACGCGACCCTTCTCGCTTGTGCGCCTCCACGCCAGGTAGAGCTGCAAATAGGCAGATGACGTTTTGCGTGGAAGTGAAGCGTAACGAGCGGCGCAGTCAATGCAGAAAGCGTGCGCAGATCGGGTTTGACGATCCCTCATTGGCCGGGCTCATCAAGCTGACGAAGGAGAGCAATCACTGGACTCATAAAACAAAATAGAACTTCTAAAAATATATTGATGAAGAAATACAGGGCATTATGACGACAATGCGCAACTGCAAACCGTTAATGGGCAGACGTAAGGGCAGTTTCCGATTGTTGGCTAATGGGATATCCAACACGAAGCTTCTAAATTACTAACAAGATATTTATATGAGTTTTACACAAAGCACAGTACCTTTACAAGGACTGTGCAACATATTTCGATTTTAGCTTTATTAAATAGAATAAATCTTGGTATAAGCAATACTTGTTTCAGTTAATTTGGCCATTCTAAACTAAATCACATACCGGTTTCATACAATTTATATAACAGCACATATCACTACATAAAAAAACACTGGGAATCTAGCAATATAATTATATATATACGGGACAGTCTAACTTTACCGTCGTAAAAGGCACCTCTGACCGTTAGAATTTCGACACACATTTTGTGCTTTCAGCAGTTCGACCATGTGATTCTTATCCAGGCACAATTGAGAGCAGTGCTCGGTATAAGCGCGACATGCACGCTCGCTATGATTACTGCTGTCGATCAAATTTGTCAATTTCTTTCAATACATCCGCGACGGTAGTTTCTTTAGTCTTACTGTCCCCAGTACATTCCTGAACGTTAACTCGTTTAAAAAATGCAGTTGTTGCAGTACCAGTAAAGATTATATGCTTTTTGAACCGTCCCTGTTCTACGCTCTTCAAATTTCTGACAATAACATGCTTTGCATCTTTCTTGGTGCTTAGCTGTAAGGAGGATGAAGCTGTGCGGTGCCAGCATCTTTAGTTCATTCGATGTTTGCAGGTTAATTCCGCAAGACTGGCAGTCACTAAAAACGCAGCCATGGTACAGATTGCGTAACTATGTGAAGATGATTTTGACGCCTAACCAGTGGCCCTGATGCTGTAAAGTCGTAAAGTCGAAGTCTGAGGTTCCATACAGAAATGTCGGGGCGCGAAACTTAACAAAAGACAAGGTTTGACGGGGATAAATTGTCGACGATTTACGAAAAGGGTGTAGTGGTGCGGGAACGCATGGAAACGGCGTCCCAATCCTTTTTTGGGTGTGGGAACGCGTTCCCGCCCTTCTTTCATAGCAACCTGACTTGAAGATGTGTGTGTTTTACTCAATTTTCTGTGTGCAGACCCAGACATCGTACCATAAACGAATAAACGACAAGCTATCTCGTGCGTAGCACCCTAGCATAATTGTGTAATTACTGTAAATGTTTAGTTTATCGGGTGGGTTCCAACATTTCACATTTTTTAGCACTACACCCTGGATATACGTAAATGCCAGTCTTTCTCCGAAAGACGCGTAGACACAGGCATCGTCACCAGTACCTGACTGGAAGTAGATGGGGTATCTTCCTGGCCAGTGAGTGACTTGACGAATTGTTTTTGAACGGGCGCAAGAACGTATACGAACCGGAGCCAATCGAACAACTGCTCGTCTTCGTGTACAGCAGCGGTAACCATGCGTCGAACCCGTTTCACCGCACTGCCAATCTCGCTGACGACCAAAATCGCGCAGAGCCTGCAATTACATCACGCAATGAGCACAACGCCCCGCAGCAGGGCGTTAACGTGCGCTCGTGGAGCGGAGATCCTGGCAACAGCACCGGGATCAGCAAGCTACTTGGGGAGCTCTGTGTTTCACCAGCAAGCAATGCTTGGCACGGGTTATTATCCAGCTTCCAAGCGCGAGTCTGCAAGCGCGCGCAACGTCAGCGATCTGACACAGGTTGCCTTGCGCACGCCGTCGCGCGGAGTCACCGCAGTTTTTGCGCTGAATCTCGAGCGAGCGGAAACGAGAAGCGTAAACAAGACGTGAAGAAAGCACGCGGCGCTTGTTAAACAGGTCGCAATCATCCAAAGAAGCACGAAGGGGCGGCGCGATCGCAAACGCACATCAAGAACCAGTCACGTGATCGCGCACGTGACTGGCGACCGAGCAGCTAGCATCGAGCTGAGGAAATCAAACTGACGCTTGAAACAACTGTGATCGATTATCGACTCCTGGTGACAATAGTCTTCTGCTACTCACTGAATACTGTAAGAATCGTCGCGCGAAGGCGGACAGATGTCGTCGAAGACCTGCTGCGACGCGAGGCGAGGCACGATTCGATAGTGATTCGACTTCAGTAGATCGTTGACCGCTCCGCGTGGCATGTCAGTGGACTGCGTTGATAACACGCAAAAGGTTTTATGCACCGCGTAAATCATCCACGTCACATTGGAACCACGGCCAGTGCCCGCGACAAATGAATTACGTTAACAATTTCCCAACGGGCCCACGACGACTGAATTACGTGAAACTAGAGGCGTAACGAGGGGGGAAGGGGTCACAATTCCCCGGGCGCCAAACCACTATGGGGTCCCATCAATGTCACAAGTACTTTCTTCAATACAGTACTGTATATTTGCTTCCTAAAGATCTCAGGTTCGATCATGGGAGCGCCAAACTTGCTTCTTGCCCCGGGCGCCGGCTAACCTCGTTACGCCCCTGCGTGTAACAACTGCCAGAGTGCAATAGCGTGTTTTGAAAAGCACACAACTGTAAACAGCAAAAGTATCAAGTCGACTATATGTAGTCAGCAGGCAACGGAAGAAGGAGCAGCATGCCAGTCGTCGCGAACAATTAATTTACTTGAAGATTTCATCTCCGGAGACAAAGCCAGCGCACTATGCTGACAGGAGCTTTACGTACACCCTGGAGATCTGGGGAACCGTTGTATGTTTTTGTATTGCAACCAACCTGCAAAGTAACGCTAGGCTTGTCGGCATTTTCCTTGAACAGCAGAAGGCAGGGTCCAGTGCTAAAGACATGAAAGCGTTTGGCGAGTTCTTTCCCACCGTCACCTTCTCGCGACACGAAACCAAACTCTGCGTTGAAAACGCTGGTATGTGTATTATGGCGGGCAGCGACAAATATAACAGATATAATCGATCGAAGATGCCCGCAGAAGCGGAATGGCGTATGACAGGGGTGGGCAAACTACGGGTCGCGAGGGCATTTTGTGCGGCCAACAGGACAGCCACACGGACATACATAAGTAATTTTATCGATTAGATTATAATTCTCGAGAATTTGTTCCACACGTTTCATTCGAAACCGCATTTATACTCAACCGGAAGTGACTATTGTTACCTTCACTTTGTGCTAGCCAATGTAAAATTTTCTTTTAAGTTTTCAAAGCGATTATAGATAAACGTCAATTTTAACTGAAAATTGTAACAAATGAAATATATGCGGCCCCCGGTAGCAAGTTTTCATTGTGGCCCTACGTAGAGAATATACGTAGAGAATGGCCCTACGTAGAGAAAGTTTTCATTGTGGCCCTACGTAGAGAATGTTTGCCCACCCCTGGCGTATGAGAACTGCAGCGCGTTGACTCACTGATGAACTGATGGTGTTTCGTGGCCATAAGAGAATACAGAAGAGTAGGTTTGAGCTGGGTTGACACAAGCAAGGCACGGGGCTGATCGTCGTAGTCCAAGTCATTCATAAACGATGAAAACGTTTGTGACGTCACCTGCGAAACGCAATCGTTCAAACATATGTTCGAAAATAACTTGGCTCTCACACCGGTTCGCGCACTAGCTCCGTCTTTCAAGGCTTCCAAGCTGTCAATACTCAAAACGGCGAACAAGATTGGAACAATGATGCGTGGGTTTGGCGTGCCTCCTGTAATGCAGCGGTTGCCAAAGTTTTTTGAGGGCAGGGTTTTTTTCGCTGAGACATTTCGGTCATTTGTCCCACAATAGTATCAAAACCCGCCGTAACAGTATTCACTAGCCCACCTTATGGGACATCGTGACCGAATTGACTTAATTTTTTTCGGTAATTTCAAAAAAAATTTGTTCTATGACCGAAAACAAAAAGTTTGAGCGCGAATCAAATCTGAGTTGGGTGAACACCTCGTGACCCAAACCATAAACAGCGTATGACACAAAATAATGATTGTACGGATGATTACTGACAGTAAGTTGCTAAGTTCGTTTTCAAGGTCAGCAATTTACTCTTTCTCAAATATCTACGCTACAGACCGACACAGAAAAGCAGTAGTAACATTGAAAATATCCAACTCAGATTTGGACTGGCTCGGCGCGACCTATTTTTTGACCCTTCGCGACCCTTGTTTGGGTTGCCAGCCATACTTCAGGAACCACTGCTGGAATAGGTTGCTCTTCTGAAGCAACAAGTCACGTGATAAATTCTTGCTGTCACGCAACGGATGCACGAGGTTTATGACGTATGACAAAAATAACAGGTGAGGTCAAGCCACTCTTGACAGCACGCAAAACGTGTGACGAATTCGACACAACATTCTTTTAAATAATGCATTACGTACCGCGCACGTTGCTGCGGACACTGCAATCACGTCACGACCGCGAAAAAGCTTAGCAGACGTACCAAAGCCTAGTATCGTTCGTAAACAATCATGCGATCATTTCAAAAGTCGGCGCTTTAGGTTTTGCAAGATTTCTTGTTTCATCTTTCTACAAGGTCTTGATTATTTCTGACTCGGACAGCTAATATGAAAGAGGACTTCTTGACCAAGAACTCCAAAAAGCCATTAACAAATCTTTTTCTATTTTAAACACATTTACGTATACTGGATGTAAACCATTCGCACCTTACAATTTGACTATTTTGTATGTGCTGGCTTGCTTACGTCGCCAAGAGAGTTTTATGTGCGTGTGCTCTGGACTTTACGGATTCCTGATTCGCCGCATGTACATGGGCGCGCAAAGATCTGGTGCGCTGACCTCATTTCACCTTGAACCCTAACTCCCGCATTTGTAACAAAGCATCATCAGACGTTCCATCTTCCATGTACGTTCAAGTAGAGAAAATTTACCACGAAAACAGTTTGTCGAATAGCCATCCCTTTTTAACAAAATCAAAAAATGCGCACTTCCCGTGCGTAAAGCTGTCCAGACAATGCTAAGAACGGACTGTGTTCGCACGGTACCTTCAAACGCACCACAAACACCCGATTTCAGTCAAATTTAGCAGTTGCTGTGCCACGAGCGCAACCGTTCCGGATTAGCGTGGCATAGATTGAGGGGCGTTTCTATCGGCAATCAAGTTTTTACAAACTGCACTTTTTTTAACAACACCGAGTGCCTGCGAGTGTGAGCGTGCTGGCATCGTCAATCGCATGCAACTATGTTGCATGCTTACACCGCCAATAACCGCGTGGTGCTGAAATATTTAGCACGTGCTTTGCAGAGGTTGCCGGAAGGCTGTTTTGAAACGTCCATGATTGCTTGCAAAGGGTAGTCCTGCCTGCGTCGGAAAAATGTAAACCATCTATTTTGATATGATGGCATTTGCAAGGTTCGCCATCGGTAGAGTGTGCTAAGCCAGTGGGCCAACTTGTGTCTACGTGAGCGAAAAAAATCTCAGCAAAGGCATTTCATCTTCAAACTTCCACGAAGTCACACATATTTACGCTTTCGCGAAATTCATTTCGAACGCTAGGTAAACAGGTTTTGATGTCAGCACCTTCTCTAAAAATCTGTACAATGTACAATATGCAGAGGTATGTACTCTCCATGGGGGAAGCAAGGAGTCGATCAGCAAATTTTTGAAAGGAAATGGGTTTCACTTAAAATCACGCATCCTCAGTAGTCAAACGGTTTGTTTCGAAGTTTTAGTAAAATCATTTATTTGAATAAACGTTTTTTGTCATTTTGTAAGTCAACACTTTCTTTTTGTCGCAGATGGTGTTCTTGCGCCAGTCAGTTAGTTAGTTAGTTAAGATGTTCTGAACTTCTGATTTCTCAGCCTGTGTTATGATATACTCATTTTAGTCTTGAGATGATTTTTTTCTCTATTCTTACTTTAGCCTTTCAACTTGGAGAGTACATACATGAATACAGATAATGTGCAAGTTTGAATCGTCGCAAAAAGACGAAAGCAGAGCGCAGTCGGCTGATTCCTCGAAAGTATGCAGAAAACCTAAGGCGATTGGAAACCGTTGGTCAAACGAAACATTTCGAACAAATCCATCGTCAATTCTGTGATGCCCGCCTGCTATCATTGTTTAAAGGAGCAATAAACGCACGTTGCTGCAACGTTGTAGACAAGCACTAAAAACAACACGAATAAAATAAGCCCCTGACAACATTAGGAAGAGAGAACTCAGACGAGGAATACTAAATATTGCTGTTTTCTGTACCGTTGTATTATGTGGAATACGAACCGCCTGATTAAGCTGTTATAATAAGTGCGTGAGGGTCGCCAAGGTGCGAGTTGCAATTAGCCTCCTGCAACTGCTGTTGCGAAACGTACATCCGGGATAGTTATAAGATAATAACACAATCCTGATATCCTTTGATCAGCCATACACGCATAGCTATCCAGATTGGCTTACTTAGAAACACAATTGCGGGGACTTGACGGGAAACGCACGAACGATGAAATGAAGCCAGCACGCACTTACGCAATGCCCGGTGGAAAACGACTTTACCGTACAAGCGCAATCGACGTTTTAGACCAGGGGTCTCCAAACTTTTTTGTTCGAGGGCCACATAAGCTGTTACTCAACAGTCCGAGGGCCGGACATCTTACAAAATGTGATTGTTTCAGGAAATGTTTCTGCCAAATCAACAAATTTTCCTTTG
>Ga0210059_1015894_pt1 | contig 10920 bp, 5 predicted proteins | sample Ectturendosymbi2_FD_188042 | JGI IMG/M metagenome (GOLD analysis project Ga0210059, IMG submission 188042) | Ecteinascidia turbinata endosymbiont from Florida, USA - Sample 2 (SPAdes) (version 2) | ecosystem: Host-associated > Tunicates > Ascidians > Unclassified | place: Key West, Florida... | reverse complement strand
TAGTTGAAACTCTGGTGAATGGTCTTCCATAAACTGAATAATGTGTGGTTGTAATTTGAAATAAATAGCTTTTTAATCAAAGTCACAATTGAAATTTTCATGGGTACACATCTTTTTGGGTCACCCTGTATAATTTTTTTAAAAAAGTTTGAGAGCCACTGTTTTAGTGCATTTCAAACAAAATCACAGCTATAAAACAAGTCTATCAGCACTAAAATCATTCCAGTGCCAGCCTAATTTTTTTTGTTTCTGGCTAATTCTGATTCCAACCAGAAATGAAAATATTGATTTTGGTATGTCCCTGCTTAAAGACCTGCACATTTTGTGCATCCTACACATTTTACACCTCCTGCATAAATTACAGACCTCACACACTTTAAACAGACTGCATATTTTACATACCCTGCAGCATACATACCCTATTATATCTTATCCACTCCGCAAATTTTATATACTCCTTATGTCATATCATACACATTTACATGTCTAACACATCTTATACACCCAGCATATTTCACAAGTTTAGCTGTCTGACACAAGCTGTATGTTTTTCAGAAATTATAATGTTGCATATATCCTAAAATCCTACTTTTTGTAGACTATAAAAGTTAAACATTCAGTAAGCTACCAAGCACCTAATGTATTATAACCATAAGACATTTATCCAAACCCTACATATTTTACACTTGACCCTTTCTCACATGAGCAGCGCAGAAGTGTCACCAGAAAGTTATCAATAGGGGGCTTGACATTCTAAAAATTGACAAAAACTCCACTGATTTATAGTGCTTCATATTTCAATTTGGAGGCTTGGAGCTTTGTTTGGGAGGATATATCCACCAAAACCCCCTGTGGTGACAGGACTGGAGCAATGGTAGAACTTTTACAAATGTGGCACTTAACATAACTACATGCACAATCAAGTCAAACTACCCTTTTGATATAAGTTTGAAAAAAAGGCATGCTGGTAAGAAAAGAAGACATGTACAAACAGATAAGTTCATTCTTCTGGCGATTATTTTCATTTTGCAGCCAATGTTTTGCCCACCTATTCAAGTAGGCTTGTGTGACGTACAAAGACAAAAACCAACCAAACTATAGGAGATGAGTGACAGTATGTGATAGTGAACATGGAAGCACAAAATGAAACGCACAACATGTACATTATATATAGTACTTGAAATCCACAATTCAATACATGCACATATTCAGTCTTTCAAAATGCTTAGACTTTTGAACTGCAGATAATATCTCTTGTTCTTTATAAAAGATGAACTATGCTTATAAAATTGCAATGGCAAAGATAAAACCATAGTTTATGTTATATAATTATAACATTACATAGGCTAGATGTTTCATACATCCAAATGTAGATAATAACATGGAATTATAATAATAATAGTTCATTTTTTTCAGACACGTGGTCCACATCATAGGAACAATCAAACAACGCAGGAGCATAAAAATGGTTAGCCATAATGTATCACAGCAGGGGTGGGGAACCTATTTACTATCACAGGCTGCATGAATTGTGCACTACTGCTGGCGGGCCACAAAAATCAACTAATCTCTAAAGCAGGGGTTGGCAACCTACTGCCCAGATTCGGCCCGCAGCTTCTTTATAAACTGTAGTAACTGTATCGCCCACCTAGTGGTATGTTTTGTTAACCTGCCCTCCTTGCAACTTCTTTCATTGGAAACTTATGAGGAAGCAGAACTGTCACCAGAAAGTCTTCAAAAGGAAGGATTTACGTTTGTGCAAGGGGGCTTGACATTGAAACATTGATAAAAACTCTGCTGATTCATAGTGTATCAAATTTCAATTTGGGGGCTTGGTGCTGTGTTTGGAGGGGATAAGCCCACCAAAGCCTCCCCATGCTGGCTACGGGACTGTGAGGAACTACTTACGAGAAACCGTACCATGCTATAACTGTAACTGTATTGTAAGTCATATTTTGGGCTTTCATTGCGAAGTGTGAAATTCAGGAGTTAATCTGAAAAAACTTATATAAGAGATGGTAGTCCCATGGTCTGTTGACGCCCCACTAAAATAAACAGCTCAAAACATTGAGCAAAACATATAGTTGGATTTGAAGCAAATTGAAAACATGACATTGGTTTAATTTGATGGGGCAGCAAGAACATGCATTTTTAGGCAGTGCATTACATTTCATCCAAATGACTTGGTTCACCTATATTTTATAGGCTAGGTCTTTGCCAACATTCGCAGGGTACCCAAGTGGATTAAATTTGCAGGATGCAGCTTAGACCCGGTGATGTAATAGTTTCACCTGCTATTTTGAGATTGTTTTAACAATTTCCTTGTCGAATTAGGTTGAAAAATGCAAAATATGACTTTATGACCTAAAATGGAAAATATTACTTTATAACTTTTGTTATAGACTTCATAGGGGTGCATTTTTGTTTTCAAGTTCGTTTCATAGCTTCCTGAAACACAGAAAAAACGATGACTTTAAACGGCACTACTAATTTCAGCCTAAAATTCTTCCTTTATATAAATGAGGAAGAGTGACTTCTGTTGCCTTACTATGTAAGTAGGCTACCTTCTTATCATGGAGTTTTGTTTTGTTGTGATGTTGTACTCCAACTTCGATAACAAAAATTCTGATGTGGGCCATATCAAATCTTCACGCAGGCCGCAGGTTCCCCCCCTGCATTACAGAATAGGTGATTGCACATGACCACACTGATAGGAGCAAAGCATTTTAACAGCAGCCCAACTGTAGCATCATACACCCATCATAATACGGGGATCCAGCAGTGTGAGAGAAATCAACGCATTCTGACATCAGAACTTTGAGGTAAACAGCTAACCGACAAAAAGCAATAAATAAGATTAGTTTTTTATTAGTAAATATGTCTCTAAAACATATTGCAAACATGCAGAAAAAATGTACATTTTTTGACAGGGAATAAAGGTAAGCACAGAAAGTCATATTTTTGAACATCTGACTATAACAACACACTAGCATAAGCATGACCTCTTTTATGATAATTACCTCAACTAGTGAAATGGTGATTAAAGTTTCTTATAAAAGGATATGTCCTTTTAATAAAAAATTCATTATTCCAAACTCTCTTCAATGTGAATAAAGCTAGGCAAGTAGACCGAAGGTAGATAATGTATTAAACAATACTTTTTCATAGAGACAGAGTGGACTCCAGCATTAGTCTTTGTTTTTTCCAGAGTCGGAAAAGGACCCAGAGTCGTGGAATCATGAATAAACACCAGAGCAGGAGCGCAATTTTCAGTGTTTACTGGAGCCAGATTATATCTTTAATTAAATTAAAATTTGCTCTGATAGATTAAATGTTAGATTGACTCTTGGTTAAAAAACTGGATTGTGAACGACTTACTAGTGCAAGCTGCTGAGTATGATGGAGGGTATAAGACTGGCAGGCTCTGTTCTAGCTGGCACAATGAAAGTACTCAACTGCTGTATCACAGAAATAATTTTTTATTATTTGGTATTGATGTCGGTTACTGGAATTTTTACTTCTGGGCTCTACCTTTTTTTGTAAGTAGTATTCATAATTTGTTAAATTAGTGAAATGTACGAGACAACAGCGTAGGTGTATGTATATTTAAACCACAACAACTACAGTGCGGTTTCAACCAAGCCAAAAAGAATGCAGTTTACTTTACGGTATTCATAAACATACCATTATAATATAGGAGTGGTGATTTAATTGTGTGAATAAGGTGGTATGCAGCGTTTTCAATGCTGCCTATGGTGCTTTACTTATGCAGGTTAATAAATGGATTGATAATAGTTGTTTCATTGTGATTGTGCCTAAAGTAGGCTATCCTGCTGAGAACAAGATATGATTCTATATCTTGGTTTAAAGTTTTTGCAGTGTAAACAGGAGTTGGAGTGCAACCTCATTTATTTAAATTGTCAGTTGCCAAAGTTCTGTAGGCTACTTTTTTGATGTGAGCTGACTGAACACTTTGACAATTGCCTTACCCTTTAAGTCCCGCGATCGCCATAATTACAGCAGGGATTTTAAACGCATTAAAAGCTATAACTCGCCAGCTACTATAGCTACAGAGCTGTTCAAACCATCCACGGATTCAACAAGTCTTCTAGTTTCAATTAAAAAAACGTTGTTTGATTTGGTTGGGGGGTTTTCGCTTGGTGACGTCACAAAGAAGACAGGTTTTTGAATCTTACATCTTTGACCCACTTTAACTGGCCCTGGGCGCTAATTCAATGATCCATTTTTATGGCTCAAAATTTTTTTGGAAACTAGATGATTATCCGCATCTATAGAGCCCTTGATTGACCTTCTAGCATGTCTAGAACAAAAGTTATGGCCCAAAAGCCCCGTTGTACTCAAAATTCCAAAAACTGCAGAAAAAGCATGAATGTCCCACTGACGGCATTTTTACCAGAGAAAAATTGCCGCGAGCTATCGATCGAGAGCTAATCGCGACGCTCGAGAAAGACTCGTGAAGCCTTGTAGTTTGCACTAAAAATAAACCTTTTGAGGTTTGGGTTTGGGGTTTTCGGTGGGTGTTGTTAGAAAAAGGATAGGTTTTACTATTTTTTGGTTATTCTTTTATGATGTTATCACCCTGACAATGAGACGAAATAGTGGCTCAAAGTTTGGTTGGATTCTAGGCTGGAATATGAAGCTTTAGTGGCCTAGATCGACTTCCTGACATTTCTGGTCCCCAAGTTATGGCCGAAAGACCCCTAATCTTGTAAGGAATCCCCTGGGGAATTAGTGGGGATCCCCTAATTATTTTTTGCTTGTTTTGCCATAACTTTTGAACCAGAAATGCTAGAAAGTCCATCAAACCCTCTAAAGACTCGTATTGTAGCCTATAATCCAAAAAAACTTTGAGCCACAAAATCGGATGGATTATTCGACTCCCAGGATATGACGTCATCATCCAAATGTAAACAAAATATGCACAAACATCCTCTCATTATGTAAACATCAACAAAAAACCTGAGATCTCAAGCTAAAAATATTTTTTGCAGTCTAAACTACAAGTCTTCACGAGTCTTTTGAGGGTTTGAACAGCTCTTTAGCCTATTCTAACGACGAGTTATGGCCATATACAAAGGGGATGTTATTCAACCCCTGGTTTCCTTTTGTAGGGGTAGAAAGTTTGACCACTTTTGGTTTGTGTGGCATAATTTTTTATCCAGATATGCTAGAAAGTCAATCAAGGGCTCTAAAGACACGTAGGATAGCCTAGTTTCTAAAAAAAAACTTGAGCGAAAAAATTGGCCCATTGGATTGGCGTCCAGGGCCGCGTAAACTAGGCCAATAAAATGAAAATGACATGCCCACTTGTGACGTCCTCTCCCAGAGAACCACAAACCCAAAACGAAAAAAATTTTTTTTCAATTTCAACGAGCAGATTTGCTGAATCCGTAGATGGTTTGAACAGCTTTCTAGCTCAATCGGCTGGCGAGTTATAGCATTGCAAACCTTGCACCAGAATTATGGCGATGTGCGGGATTGAAAGGGTTAAGGACCTCAGAAACAGTGTTGCCACTGGGGTCAGTCTCGTTAACATCAGATTGTGGCCTTTTTCAACATCAGATATCAGATTTGTACGCTACAGTCTCATATAAGCCATATGCTTCTGTATTGCCGATACCTAACAAAGCGCAATAAACCTTGTTGCAGTCCCATCGCCACAGGAGGGCTTTGGTGGGCTTACCTCCCAAACAGCTCATCAAGGCCCCCAAATTGAAATACTACACACTATAAATCAGTGGAGGTTTTGTCATTTCAAGAACATCAAGCCCCCCTTGCACAAAAATAAAGCTCCTATTGAAGACTTTCTGGTGAGGGTTCTGCCTCGTTGTTAGTGCTGCCACTCTGTTGTTACGGAAAAATACTTGATTTCATGATAAAAAACACTAGACTCACAAAAAGACATGAGATTACAAACAAATATGTGACAAATTTGTCAGATTGCAAAAAAATTGCTTTTGTACTTAATAATTCAATGCAAGTTAGCTGTAAAAGCAAAAGACAAACTCACACACAATGAAAATGGCCAGAAAATGTGTTGCAATGCAAGCTATTGTGCAACTCACTGTAAACCAGAGAAAAAGGAAACGAGAGATAGCAGGAGAGCAATGCTTGTGTGTGTTTGTACAGGTCACTGAAACTTTTAACAGATCACTACAGTGATTTCGTAGCAGTTTAATTCAAAGCAGATTATATGCTCTTGTGTAATTTAAGATGTAATTAGGTAGAATTTTTAGCAAGTTACAATTGCACAAAATCAAAAAGTATCAATTAGAGTTATAATTACATAAAATTGTGGAATTAATTACATTCAGCTCACTCATAAAAAACACTAGATAAATATGAAAAACCACTAGAAGACTAAATGAAACGTAAAAGCACTAGATCTGGTGGAAAAAACATTAGGGGTGGCACCACTGCTCGTTGTATACAAAGAAGAACGAAGTGTTGTCATTATCCACGATGGGTGTAAGCAAGGAATCGATCAGCAAATTTTTAATAAGAAATCGATTTCATGTAAAATTATGCATCCTCAGTCCTTATTCAATTAGAATTTATTTGAATAAGGACTTCAAATAGATTTCCTATTAATAGAATCTATTTGAAAAATCGGCATTTCGGCGGCCAAATAGACACTGCCTAAAAGTATAGTTCTACTGTAATCAAATTATGAAGTGGAACCAGAAACCATAACACTAGTTAAGTAGTTCAAGCTTCAATAATTAACCAGAGAGATGACAGACAAGTATTTGAAGTGAGTGTTAATTTTCAATTTTTACAAAAGACTCATTTTAAATCTCCGAGGTTAGGAGCTGATCACTTGTCCACAAATATTAAATTGTACTTTAACCATGTGCTCAGATGAAACTCTGAACTATGACTGTGCCAAACTGAGCCATTAACATGAATTAATGCGCAAGCAGATCATACAAAAAAATTAACAAGATAAACTTTTTCATTACGCGTAACTTAGACTACAATCCATTTCAAATTTATCATAGGCAATAGAGATTTGAGATGCAAAACAATCGGTTATCTTTAAGTCTGCAACTGTCAGGGCAAACATCCAACGTTGTTCAGTAATCATCATGGCTCCAAAATGAGGTTGGCCTGTTCAAGTGGTGGCTAGGCTAAAAATCTGCACAATGCAAAGAAACATGTATTGTACTAGCCCACAGCACATTAGTTACTTCTGACATCATCGTCAAATACTCACTGTCACTATTAGCATTAGGCCTAAGTGTATAGGTCATTTCGGCACACTGTTACTTCTCTATAATGTTTTGTTAACCATTGTTTTTTGACATGTGTCTTGTGTTATTGCCCACATCATTAGCCCAACATTCTCATACTTACGGCATGGATTCCGAAATTCCCGAACTGCATTGTCACTTGTACACAGTATTTTGCATATAGTAGGCATAGGCACCAGAGGTGGCAAGAGTCACTTTTTCAGCAGGGTTCCCACAAATTGATTAGAAATTCCCTAAAAGTGAGCTTAAAATTCCCAAAATTTTACAAAAATTCCCTATATATTTCACAAAAGCAATATGTTACTTTCATAGTAACTTTTAGCACTTGAAAATATAAACCAGATCTCTGCAGGCCTGTATCCACAAGCAAGGGGCATTCGCAAAGAGTGCATCCCCAAATTTTTGTGCTCCTCCCAAATTTTGTTTTGACTAGAAAAATGTGTTTTAAGCATATAATCAAAACAAATTTGTGCCCCCTAAAATGTATTTTATCCTCCTAAAATATATTTTGCCCTTCAAACCATAAACCTGGCTACTGTCTGGGTCTTTGCCTTATTACTTTCGCATCCTTGTTGTCACTCTTGACTAAATGTGCTTAAGAATAAGAGCAGTTTTGGTGATGATTCTTGAGGTACTCCTGTTGGTTGAACAATAGACAATAATAGCTAAGGGCTTAAAAAGCCTTGCCTAGTGTTTCTCATCCAACCATTTTACTTACGTGTCTCAGATAACTTATGGTAATAATTGTGTGGTGTGTGCCGTGGCCCATTACCTTGTTACCATAGAGTAGACCAGGCCTGCACAACATATAGCCCACGAAACCTTTTCTTGTGGCCCACGAGAGCGTTCTCAATTGTAGAAAATGCTGAAAAAGTTCGACCTCGAATAATTAATTTTCGTTCCAAAATTCCTTCCACTACAACGAAAGCTCTACATCGAAATGAAACAGACTTCTGCAGCACGCGGCAAATTTATGTTGATAATAATTTGGCCCTTCGAGCTTTCTGAGCTATGCAGGCTTGCCATAGGCTATGGTTTTATACGCGTAAATACATACATGTTACACAGCGAATTTATTCCTGCACTAGGCACAAGACGAGACCTGCCTGCATTTTACCACAGAGTTTACAGGTAGGCTATACACTCGTGTAATTACAGAAACAGTCAGTATAGACATAATCCTAAAACTGACAGTTTGAGTTGAATCACAATCTCATTTTTAACACCAGGTGGAAAGGTGCGGCCACAATGTTTCCCAGTTCAATCCCCTAAAAATGCAATTTCCCTAAAAAATCCCTAGATACACCAAATCCCTAGATTTTTCCCGAAACGTTGCTGAAATTCCCAATCTAGGCACAAATTCCCCAAAAGTGGGAACCCTGTTTTTCAAACTCCGACTGCGTTCCTGTTCCAAAATTTTTGAATCCGGGGCGGGTCCCGATCCGGTTATTATTCAAATTTGAGAATCCGACTCCTGTTCAGACTCCGGCTACAATCATCGATCCAACCGTAATTTACACATGTTTTTACCAAAGAAATGACCGCACAGTAGAGATGGCACGGGCCGCTAACAGTCCAGTCTTCGGGCCGTCCGCTGAAGGTTTGAAACAGTCCGCTAACAAGTTTTTTAGCGGTGACGTCATTCCGGGCCACTGGGGTCTACTCGCCACCTAGGCGAAATTTTTGATTTTTGCAAAGTTTCAAAATCTAACAATGAAATTGTTTGCTGCTGTTCTTTCTCTTTCACCGTTCTGCTCATATTCCGTTTCACTTGTTTCCATGCAAATCAGTGAACCATGTTAAGAATCAATAAAAAGCAACAAACACTTTCATTTATAGTCTTCTGTCGCTGTTGCCCAGGTTTAGATTTAGGACAGGTGTTCCCAAACTTTCTCTGGCCGTGTACCCCTTCAGCATTTCGATAGATAAGCATGTACCCCTAAAATTCCTTATGGCAAAAAGGTTGAGGAAAATAACAAAAATATGTTTACCACTAAGCATGATTTTGAAAATAATATTCACAGATGAATGTATAAATATTTCTAAATGACATAGCCTACATGTTAACGTATTTTTCCCTTTAATTGCTAAACTTAAATGCACCCCTTCAGATAGGAAAGGTAGCCCTAAGTGCAGGCTACATGTATTCCAGTTTCAGAATCCCTAGTTTAGAATTAGAGGCTAAGTTCAGGTTAGGGTTTGAGGTTTAGATTTAGGGTTTAGTATGTTACTACCAGCAATTGCATTGCAGCTCGGTGCACACTTGTCGTGTGACACGTTACAGTTGGCGGACGAATAAGTTTTCAAAAGTGAAGGTCCCATGGCCGACATTTAGCCACTGCCTTAAGACTACATGGTTTTAGTGACCAAAGGACAATGAACTGAAAACTTAAGTGTTGTTACTTGGAAGTGGCTACGGAACCACCCATGGATCATAGTATTTCAAAACTTATTCGATCAGACCGCCTCGCATGATGCGGTTCGAATAAAGCGGTCACTTTTTCACTCAAATGGCACTGACCTGGTAGCCTAACGAATAGGTTCCAAGTCTGCCATGCCAATGGTTGAGGGTTCGCCTCTTGACTTGGCGCCTTACTTTTTTGTCAGTGAATGCTTGCACGTTTCGGTTCGTGGCAGCAGTTTTTCTTTACTTTTTTCAGAACTTTCCAAATTTTTCCTTTAAGGGTTAGCATTACGTTAGTGTTAGGTTTGCATTTGATTAGCATGTTAGCTTAACGTTACCTTAGTGTAAGCATAGCGTTAGGTTAGGGTTACGTCAACGTTAGCTTAGGGTTAGGTTAGCATTAGCTTAGGGTTGGCTTAGCTTAGCATTAGGTAAGGTTAGGGCAGGGTCCCCAAACTACAGCCCGTGGGCCAAATCTGGCTCGCCAAGGCATTTCATCCGGCCCGCGAAGCCGTTTTGTCAATAATGAAAAATATTTAGGAAAAATTTGCTGATTTGGCAAAATTTAACATATCTCGAAACAACCGTCTTATGCAAGATGTCTGGCCCTCGAACTGTTGTGTAACCACGTATGTGGCCCTCTGGCAAAAAAGTTTGGAGACCCCTGGGTTAGGGCTACAATTAGGGTTAGGGGTCATCCATAAATGACGTCACACCCTAACGGGGGGAGGGGGTCACCAGATTTGTGACAAATTGTGACAAGGAGGAAGGGGGGAGTCAGTAGTTTTGTGATGTCACACAAGTCGTATTGATATGCATGCTACACGCAGTCATACCAGAAAGGAAAGGTGTGGAGGCCGATATGTTTCTATTCCATTTGCAATAGTTTTCTGTTACAACCAATAAATAAATTTTTGTTGATATTACTAATGGGTTAATTGTTTTTGCAGTATATTTCCGATAGCCGGTCAATCTTTGTTGGATTTACAGCTAATGGTTAACTATATTGTCGTACTGTCAAATCAAGTCATGTTTGCCCTGTAAGTACACAGCAATAGAACACATTTCAACAAACAAAGCTTAAAATAAATAGCACAGGTTGGGCGAAAGACGACCAAAGCAGTCACTTAATCAAGCCCAGCCTACATTTGATGACTGTCAAATTCAACAGCACAGGTGAAGCACAAAACATGAGTTCAAAACGAAATAAAAACAAAACACAGAAGCCAAAAGTGTGCTCAG
>Ga0210059_1015892_pt1 | contig 10921 bp, 6 predicted proteins | sample Ectturendosymbi2_FD_188042 | JGI IMG/M metagenome (GOLD analysis project Ga0210059, IMG submission 188042) | Ecteinascidia turbinata endosymbiont from Florida, USA - Sample 2 (SPAdes) (version 2) | ecosystem: Host-associated > Tunicates > Ascidians > Unclassified | place: Key West, Florida... | reverse complement strand
ACCCCCAGTCCGCGGACTCATTTGAGTCCGTGGAAAGCTCTGTATGAGACCGCAAGCACTAGTGGAAAACAAGTTGGCTTTAATGCCGTCAAACAATAATAATTTTATCAACTTTACAGAAAAGGCGTTTTTGTTCGTACAGTGATTTAATGCACCCAACCAGCGTGAAAAATTCTACTGTTTGACATAGCGTTCATACTTTTGAGGTAGTGTGGTCGGTTGTTTATTAATAAATCCCTTTAACGACCACGCGAGCCAATAAATTGGCTCGAGGTTTTTTGGTTATAACTCGACAGCCGCTATAGCTAGAAAGTTGTTCAAACCCTCTACGGATGCGGCAAGTCTTCTTGGTTCTATTTAAAAAATTTTTTTTTAATTTGGGTGAGGGGTTCGCCTGGGAGAGGCTCGCAAAGTGGGAGTGTTTTTGTTTCTTTGACCAACTTTAATGGGCCCTGGACGCCAATTCAATGGGCCAAAATTTTGGTTCAAACATTTTTTCCAAACTAAATGATCTCCCGCGTCGATAGAGGCCTTGCTTGACCTTCTAGCATGTCTGGAACCAAAGTTATGGCCCAAAAAAGCATTTTACCCCCAAATTCAGAAAATGCATGAGTCTCCCACTGGCGGCTACTGTAGCTCGCGATAACCCGTGATGACTCCCCGCTAAAAGATGCTAGCGAGCTATACGAGCCCTCGAAAGACTCATAAAGTCTTCTAATTTGCACTGAAAAAAAACATTTCAGATCTGGGTTCGGGGTTTTCGGTGGGTGGGGTTAGAAAAAGGGTAGTTTTGGCTTTTTTTTGGTTGTTTCATTATGAAGTCATCACCTCCACAAAAGGCCAAAATTTTGGCTCAAATTTTGGTTGTATTCTAGGCTGAAATATGAAGCTTTAGAGGCCTAGATCGACTTCCTAGCATTTCTGGTGCCCAAGTAGGGGCCAAAAAAACCCAAATCGTTGAGGACATGGCTGAGTAATTTCAGGGGATCTCCCTAATTACAATCCGGAAGTTTGGCCATAACTTTTGAACAAGAAATGCTAGAAAGTCCATCAAACCCTCTAAAGACTCGTATTGAAGCCTAGAATCCAAAAAAACTTCGAGTCGCCAAATCTGATGGATGGTTCGACTCCCCGGAAGTGACGTCATTATCCCAATATATAGAAATATGCATGAACAACCTTTGAATGTGCAAACATTAACAGAAAACCCGTGATCTCAAGCTGAAATTTTTGTTTTCGGTCTAAACTACTAGTCTTCACGAATCTTTAGAGGGTTTGAACAGCTCTCTAGCCTATTCTAACAGCGAGTTATGGCCATATCCAAAAGGGTTGTTATTCCACCCTGGTTACCTTTTTGGGGGTAGGACTTTTGACTACTTTTTGGTTTTTGTGGCATAATTTTTCATCCAGATATGCTAGAAAGCCAATCAAGGGCTCTAAAGACTGGTAAGATAGCCTAGTTTCGTAAAAATATTCGGGCCAAAACGTGGGCCCATTCGATGAGCGTCCAGGGCCGGGTAAAATAGACCATAAAAACGCGAAAACACCCCCACTTGTGACGCCCCCCCAAGAGAACCCCAAACCCAAAACTGAAAATTTTTTTGGCTCGGAACTACTAGACTTGCTGAATCCGTAGAGGGTTTGAACACCTCTCTAGCTGCAGCAGGTGGCGAGTTATAACCAAAAACGTACACACCAATCTATTGGCTTTTGCGGTCGTTAAAGGGAAAGTTCCTATCTAAGCTGTGGTTAATATTTACCGTCTTAGTTTATAGTTGCTAAACGAAAGCAGACGTGTGCAAATACCTACAACTACTTGAAAGCTGAAGTTACTGCAGTCGAAGTAAACGGTGAAATCCGGTAGCAGTGCTTGTTATGCTTAGAAGTCCTTCATCACGGATCTCTCAAAGAAGCTAAACTACTTCGGCATCTCGAATAAAAATATGTAAAGTATGTTAACGAAAACCTTGAGCATTTTAAAGATACAAAACACCAGGTGAGGCGAAGTCGCGCTTATCGTCCATATACTTCAGAAGTAAAACATTACTCCCACAATAAAGTAGTGCATGCTTCTTTTTCGGTTGCTTGGAAAAATGCACGGGCGAAAGCGCTCTATACATCGGGAGAGCGCTTGGTTAAATCATCAGCCGTGAAAATAGCAAGGATAATGTGCAGCGATGCCGTAGCTAATAAGTTAGCTATGGTTCGTTTGTGAAACAACATCATCAAGTGACGCATCCAAGAAATCTCAGTCCATATTCTGAAACGAATCATTGCTGCTGCGAAACGAAGTGGAAATCTTATTTCAGAGTTGGGCGAGACTACAGATTTAGGAAATGATGCACAGTTCATGGTGTTCGTGCGATACCGTGTGACTGAGTATTACGTGAAACAATTTCTCTTTTGCCGTCCACTTGCCAAACATACCACAGGAAAGAAAATGTTTAAGAAAGTAGATTCCTTTGTCAAGAACATAAGACATCGCGGACTCACTGCTTGTCAGTTTGTGCCCATGGAGGCTGCGCCAGGATGAGAGCCAAAAAAGTTTTATGAGTTTATGAAAAAGGAAAAAAATATATTTAGGTAGTTATTGCCTTCTTCACCGAGAATAAATTTGGCAGCGAAAAATTTCAGAAGATCTGACATTAGTTTTGAAATATATTTCATCTGCTCTCAATCACACCAAATGCCGTCTCTTACGCGTACGTCAATTTGGTCCTTTGTGTGGCGAGATGGGGGCAGAACGCAGTGGGCGTTTGTTTCATTTGAATATCCGCTGGCTCATGAGGAAAGGTGCTGAAGAGAGTGGGACACGCAATGACACCGGTTCTTTATTAAATGAAGAGAACCATAACTTTGCTGAACGATTATAAGACAACATGTGGATTACTAAATATCTATTCTTAGGTGATTTTTTCATACGTTTGAACCAGTTAAACATCTCCAAGCAGAGAATAGATAAAATACTTTTAGATATGACCAAGACATTGTCACGGTTTAAAGGTAAAATACAGTTGTGGGTCTATCGAATTGAAAGTGGAAAAATAGCTGCTTTTTTAGCATCAAACGCATTTGCAGACGAGGTAGAAATTGATTTGCGCTGTATTCGTCAAATCTGTCTTGAGAACCTTACTGCATCTCTCCGACCTGGATAGATGTATCCCCGTCACAATTACACCACAACATATGACAGGTTTTAAGGTGCCAGATCTACAGGTTCATTTTTTTAAATATTCACCCTGAAACGAATTTATGATTGCATTGCCGAATAGCTGATTGCGCTGCAAAGTCGACAGCTGTGGAGTCTTTGACTCAATTTCGAGTGGATGTCCAGTAACTGGAACCCAATTTCTCTGATCTGATTTGGTCTCTGATCAACTGTTTTTCAACACTGTAACCAAATATTTCTGATCAGCTGTTTTTCACACTGTAACTGTTGTTCAAACCACGCACCGAAACAAACTTCAACCAGTAAACGACATCAGGCCCTTATTTTGATAAACATGCTAAACAAATTCAGAGACATGATTCTCATTGAAATTTATGAAAGTGGGCGATAAACCGAGTTTGCTAAACTAGTGTTTGTATTACTCTCGCGGTCATGGTATCTTGAGTCTGCGAAGATTTTCTCCGAAAATAGTCCGTGTCTTAAAAAGTTTGGGGAAACCCTGGTTTAACCAATGGCGTAGCGAGGCTAACTGTCACCCGGGCCCGAACATAAAAGTGCTGTGCTTTCCACCTCTGAAATTTCTTTGCAAACTATTTGTAATGAAAGAAGATAATGTTTCGCGGTAAATTAAGGCAAAATGAACACTAAAACATCTTGAACATTAGAATGAAAAACTAACCAACTGAGTTGGGTCATGTTTTTCATTTTCGATTTAGCGGGTCTTGTTTTTTCTGCTTATTCGTCACCTTTTTCATCATTACTTTTCCTATTTTTTCCAACTTCTTTCAAAATGAATCTATGGACACGGCATATTTTGTTGTGTTTCTTGTTGTCTTTCAATCTGCGGTAAGTCGCATGACTTAGCTGCAATCGTTTACTCATTCTAGTGGACAAAAACACAAAATTCAAGAGAAGTGATAGCGCCATATCTACTTTACAGATGTAAACACTTATGTATGTTAATATTTCGTATGTGTATCCTCGTCTTCAACCAAAACAAAGCGTATGGTATGCATATAGCAAGCTATAATAGCAAAGGTAATAATCTAATACCAGTAAAGTAAATAATGTTTCATTGGTTATTTCACGTTTCAGTAGTTGTTTATATCTCTTAGATAGGGGTGGGCAACCTGCGGACCGCGGGCCAAATGCCGCCCGCGTGAACATTTAATTTGGCCCACATCAAAATTTCGATTTCATACAGTAAGTTATAACGCAACATCGCGTCAAAATGAAACTCCATGAAACAGGTATACAGTGAGTCAAGAGCATTTTCTCTCACTTCTTGACCTACATTTATCTCCTTATTTTCCTTTGGAAGATAAAGTAAAAATTTTGAGAAAAAAGTTCTTAATTTTTTCGGCTCGTCAACGATTTTCTACAATTCATGCGGCCCATGAGAATAAATAGGTTCCCCATTCCTGTCTTGAACATAAACCTTTGAGTCATCCGCACTCAATATTTTCCTATTGACTACTCGCAATCAACGCTGCAGTTGAACTCGGCAATTTCAGGGCTGCACAAAACAGATTTGCTCTCACTTCGCAATACATAATTGCTCAAGTTACGCAGTTTGCAAATGCCGGCACCGAAGCGTCTTCTTCCGTTTAATCGTTTTATGCTGTAGATCAGAGTGGTCCAAACACTGGCACGCGGGCCGCATGCGCCCCGCGAACGCTTCTGTGTGCCGTATATTACACAAAATCATGATTACATTCCATTAGCCACACAGCCCTTGCATGTCACAGTATCACATCATTGAAGTGCAGGTCAATATGTAACTATTAAAGGGGTAGCAATATCCTTTTTCCAATTTATAACGTTACAATAGCTAACCTCTAGGCTAGGCTAACGCTGCAGTGCTCCGTGACCCCAAAGCATGCGTTTATTTTTATCTTTGTTGCAAGCCACAGAGTCTGAAATTAATTTTCGAGTTTGATTACAAGATGTGCATTGTGAAAACAATGAAGTAATTTTTAGTCAAGTATAGCAACTAAACAAAAAATGAGTGTCAAAAGAGAAGTTTCAGAGGAAAACAGAAAAACAGAAAAAAAACAGAAAGTTCAATTCTAACTGTGAGGAAAGTTATTTCGTCACCACTAGCAATGGCAAACCACAGTGCCTTCTGAGGTTGCAAATAGTATCCATTCTGAAAGAAATGAGTTTTTATTTAAATAGGCATTGCAGCACCAAACACGAGAAAACATCCGGTAAATACCACGGAAATTCTAGAGAAGCAATTTTGAAATAATTGAAGGGTAACCAAGCCCGCAACCGGGCAATTGCCCCCACTTAAGAGACTTTGCACTGAGAATGTGCTCCCCCGTATTCGTAACTTGTGTAAGGGCTTTCTCAATTATGAAGAGATTGGAAAGCGACACACGAAGTAGAATGGCTGATGAAACCACAACGGACATTGACTTTTTAACCAAAACCAAGAAAAATTCTTTTGTCATTTTGTTGGTGTGTTGTGTATCTTTTTTCTAGCAGAAAATCTCTATTTTAAGTCGCAAACAAACATACAGAAAACTTAAAAGCTGCCCTAGAATCAAAAGAATCGAAAATTGCGTTAGGCGTGCAGCAAAAATTAGGTGTATTAGAACAGAAAACGAGTCTTTTAATTGCAATGGAGTTCCTCTCTTTGCCTCCCGCAAATTTTTCCTCACACCGTAATGTGACCTTCATGCTCGCAGTCTTGGACCACCCTGCTGTAGATGTACAGAAACTGCGCAGGGCATTTCCACAAGCTAACCTCAAGCTGCCGTACGGCTAGACAAGACACGTGCTTTATCCAAATACGCCAATAACAACAAGGTTTATCTGAAGTATGCAAATGCAAACATTAAATAATTCAATGCATTTTATTGATTTCACAAGTGACTGCCGTATATTTTACATCATTCAGTAGATTTTAGAATCATTAGTGCTTTGTTACTTTATCAACTAACTCAATTCTGCAGGTTTGAGAAAGTAGGTAACTTATTTACTTTAACACTTGCAACATAGAGTAAACTTCTGACACCTTTCCAACAATATGCCTATGACTGAAAAAAATCTTCCAAAATTTGTAAAATTGAAACATCCAGACACTGGAGAGGTATGCATTTACCCATTCTCATACAACCAAAAACACTTCGATGACGCACTTCGTTACAAAGCAAAGCCTATCGACATATTTGTTTGCAGTTTCCCCAAATGTGGAACAACTTGGACGCAAAATATCGTGTGGCTCATTATCCATGGTGGTGAAAGTATACCAGGCAAAATGAGGCAGTCGATACCGATGCTGGAATTCGATGGATCCGATTTCGTCAACAGCATTGACGACTCCGTCCATCCCAGAATCATCAAAACTCATTTACCACTCAAATTTGTTCCTCAGCATCATGAGGCAAAATACATTTATGTAACTCGCAACCCGAAGGATGCAATGGTTTCATTCTATTACCACATGCAGGGTTTTCGGGACATCTTCGGCCACTGTGATGTGAATTTCGACGGTCTTTTCGACCTTTACATTCAAGGAGAGGTCTCTTGGGGCGGTCATTTTAGTCACATGACAGACTCCGTGATAATCCAAATGTCCTTTTTATGCTCTACGAAAATATGAAAAAAGACAGAAAAAACGCTGTGTTGCAAATTGCAAGATTTTTGGGGAAAAAGTATAAGGATATGCTGCTTTCTGATGGAGGTAAAGTGCTCAATGAAGTGTTGGAAAAAACAAGTTTCAAAAAAATGCAAAGTGAACCGGACAAGTGGGTAAGTTGGTACAAACATCCACTTTGAGCCTAAGTGATTTCGGTATTGCTTTTTTCGTGGTTTGTCAAACGTCTTGCGAAATTTCCTGAAAGAAAATTTCTTCAACAAATAGAAGAGATAAATCACAGACATACACGAGATTTCTCACATTTTGAAACGTGGTACAAACAAATTAACTCCAAGACCAAATTTTAATGATGCAAATTCTGAGCACAATTCTTTAATGCATTCACTGGTATTTTCGATGAATTGCATTTTGCGCTTCTTAAATGGCAACCTCAAATTTTTACAATTTACAAAGCAATTTGTGTGACGTACAACAATACTGAATCTGGACATTATTTATACAAGGCATGACTTCAAAACAAAATCATATAATCATTTCATTCGTGAAAAGGTGAGGCGGAAACGTCCGTAAACCTCACAGTAAAAATTTCCGAAATGCAATCGTGGGAGAAACTCGAACATAAACTGGATTCCAATTAATCCCAACCTAACAAAAACGGGCTGACCAATCATTTAGTCTCTTCACGAAAAGAGGTCTCACACTACCAGATTCATCACAGATTAAAATGGTGTCTTGTTTGAGAATGCGAAATTCATTCTTAGTTGATGAAGAGAGTCTTTCGAATATATTTTGAACTTAGTCACTCTCACATCACCGGATACACGGACGTATATTTAGGGTAAGAAAATGCCATCACTTTAACCGAGGTCCTCCAATCCTCGCTGTCAAAGCACTTAACCTGAAATGCGCAAAGCCATGAACAAGAAGGTGTCTTTACTGACTCATGTGTGTAAAGTGGCCTGTTTTTCTGTAAGAGCACCGAAATATTGCAAAATGTTGTGATTATCCCCATGCGCAAAAAGGGGGACCAGAGCGAATGCACCAGCCACCGGAGCATCTCTCTGCTTAGCCTTGCATGGAAAGTGCCTTGAAATATGATTCCGTGAAATAGATGAACCAAAGCTGTAGGATACCCATTGCGGTTTTTTTGTCTATGTGCTCGCACCACGTACCTAATCTTCACTCTCCAACAAAGTTTCGATAAATCTTGGGAGTATGCCCCAAAGACATCTTCGCATGTATTGTCGACCTCTAGAAAGCATATGACTGGGTGCTTTCGTGAAAAGCTTTCGGGAGTGTTGCGGTATTACGGTGTCGACAAACGCCTATTACTGGCCGTCGAATCAGCATATTCCTGCTCAGAAATTGTGACTTGGCCACAAGGGAGTAAAATCATGACCTTTCACCGTGGGTGTTGGATTCCACCGACAAGGGTGTATGCCACCACTCCTCTTCATAGTCTATATCAGGGGGGGCAACAAACCGATCGCGATCGACCGGTCGATCGCCGAGTGTCAGCTGGTCGATCTCGACTGATTTTGCATTGAATTGAGAAGATACCTAAAAACGCTTTTCAATCAATATTCGACAAAGTACATGAAAATTATCCATCAGTTGGTTGGTCACGCATACTCTTTGGTGCCTCTTGCGATGGCTTACCATAGCCTAGCACGGCAGACACCGCGAAAGTGATGTAATGTGTTTTCCTATTATTTCGTGACAATCACGATTTATGCGTAACAGACACTTTGCCTTCTGTGCATCAGCTACTAAGGCAGGGGTCAGGAACCTATGACTCGCGAGCCAGATGTGGCTCTTTTGATGGCGGCATCTGGCTCGCTTGATATTTTTTTAACACGATTGTTACGGATGAAACTTTTTCTGTAGTTTTCCTGCAAAGCCATCAGCAACACCATGCAGCACCAGAAGTCGCATTAACAGTAAGAAACATGTTATTAATGAGAAAATTCAGACATTTACCGTTGTTTAAAATTGTTGATTTTGCTTAAAAATGCAGACGTTAGTTAAGTAAGTTAGTTGCATTAAGTGTTGAAACATATTATATGGCTCTCACGGAAATACAATTAAAAATATGTAAGGTTTCATGGCTCCCTTAGCCAAAATGGTTCCCGACTCCTGTACTAAGGCGATGGTACACTATATTTGCACGTGCGATACTCAACTTTGGCATTTTGTATTTGTGATTTCATCACCAACCGGTCGATCGTGAGTAAGCAAGTAATTTTCTAATCGATCCCAGTCGAAGACAAGTTGGCCACCCTTGGTATGTATGAATTGGGTGGACAGCCACAGCCGAGTCGACGAGGGTGTCACTGCTAAATGTTACAGCACAAGATTAATTTTCTTTTTGCTACTGCTGGCATCATATTGGCGAGGCCTTCAACATGCATTTGATCGGTTTTCTGCTGCACGCTATCAAGCCGAAGCAGCACTACAAAGACCGAGATATTATGTCTCTGCACTAAAACAAGGAAGTGTAAGCTGCACGTTAGCCACAATACACTGCCACAGGTGGAGATGATTAGGTGCCTTGGGGTGGTAGCAGGAACGTGCACTGGGGAGGAAATGGGCGACAGCGCCAGGAATCCAATAAGGCAACGGGCATCGCTATAATGCAATTACAAAAGTACGTTTTTTATATGCTGTAACCAGGTGATTCTTCGCATGGTAAGGCTACTAACACATTCTGCATGGATCTGATGTCAATTTGCCAAGGGGGGCATGCAAACGTGTGTTTAGTGACCCCAGAGAGAGATCAAGCACTGCCATCTTATCGTAAGGCGGTTGAACATTGTATTTATTCGTTCAAGACGAAACAGTCTACAATTTTGCCTCACAATATGTGCCAGATGCAACCGGGTGGCCTCCCTTGGCCCAGGGGCGAAGGGGTGAAAAGGTGTCCAATTTTCGGTATATGAGGCAAAGGACAGCCTTATACATGCAGATCATACTGTCAAAAAAAATTCTCAAAAGAAAAGGGAGGCCGTAACAACCACAAGAAACGATAGATTACACAGTCAAAACGAAAAAAGAAAACAGTGTACAATCGTTTCAACGATAATAAAAGCAATGTACAGTCATTTTTATAGACATAAGGCATGCAAAAAGGCCGCTAAATAATAAACATAAGTATATCAAGAGAAAGGACGGGACATTAGAGCGTAAAGAAGAAACAAACAACATGTTGGAACATCCGGAGAAACGAGACCGGGCGATTCGTCGTGCAATGCATCAAATTTTGTAAAATGCTTTGCGAAGTGGAGAGCAAGTGGTTCAGGCGATTGGAGAAATCATGGCGATAAATATGGCACGTACGAGGAAATAAAGCAGAGGCGGTGAGAAAGGGATGAGTGAAAATGCATATGAAAATGAACGAACAAATGTGCATCAAATGTGTGCAGGTGCCCGAGATTATGCAATCGGGTACTGCACGGCCGGCGATCACCGCAAGTCAACAGTCTTTGGAGTGACTGGTTCATTTCATATGAAGATGTTCGCGGCGTTCGCCACAAGACGTAGACCTAGTCCGTTCGCATGACGCAGCGACAGCTACCTCAGCAGCGTGGTCTCGCCACGTTTAACCACCACGGATGGAAAGTCTTTGTCGACAATGGCCCGCATTGTCGCGGGTCCTGTCGCGCCCGAGCTGCAGCAGTGATGATTGTCGCGTCACGCCGATATCCGATCCAATATGGGGTTGAGACCGGTTCATATTGTACACGCCAAAGTTTCCGTTTGTGGAGAGAGGTCCAGAGTGGTCAACGCTGAGATTTGTGAAGGTAGTTGGTCATACTGGAAGTGAAGTGACTTGACGGAAAACGTTCGGCGTGCCGCGACGAGTCATGACTTCTCCAATCGCACGGACCGCTGCAGCTTCGAATTTGGCCGAGCGTTAAGATGCAAAGCACGACGAGCAGCACACCGGTCCTGAATCACTCATGGAGGTTTTGTCTGAAATAGAAGTATAAGACAAAAATAAAACATATAAACAAGGCCTGCTTAGTCCACTTAGCAGTGTTGAGGCACAGAGACCAGGGTGGAAAGCAGCTGAACATTTCAGCCCCACAAGAGGGTCCCAAGTAGAAACTGACCCTCGGGGGGGGGACGAAACCTGAAACAAGGCC
>Ga0210059_1015891_pt1 | contig 10922 bp, 9 predicted proteins | sample Ectturendosymbi2_FD_188042 | JGI IMG/M metagenome (GOLD analysis project Ga0210059, IMG submission 188042) | Ecteinascidia turbinata endosymbiont from Florida, USA - Sample 2 (SPAdes) (version 2) | ecosystem: Host-associated > Tunicates > Ascidians > Unclassified | place: Key West, Florida... | reverse complement strand
TCAGCCTTCACACAAAGAACGTGCGATCGGTGCGGTTCGTTGTAAAAAGGAGGGGATGTTGTTGCAACCTCTCCGGTGGTGTTGCGTTGATTGTGTGATTCACCACGAACGGGATGTGCGTGAAGAATAACACCATTATATATGTAGAGCGAGCACGCAATAGTAAGAGAGATTGCGACGCATGATCTCTATTGTTGCTTGCTGCCACGGTGCGAAGCTTTGCGCACATGCCGCTCGGGATTTCCGATCGCATCACAGCACACATCCTGAAAGCAGAACCTCGGGCCACCTGAAATGTACTAACGGGCCGTAATTTGGACACCTTCGTCCCGAACGTCTGCCTCCTGTCTATCCTTTTTAAAATGCTGTCAAATCAGCAGCTGTAGCAATCGCTGCGCCGGGCACGAGTATGTGCGACCGACCAGGTTATGGTGCAGCACCGAGGTTAACTTCAGCATTTTCACCGTGACAGAGCTAGGGCTAGGTTAAGTAATTACTTAATTGCTTACTTGTAAACTTTTACGTATTACTTAAGTAATTTTGCCGTCATTTGATATTTCAAGTAATTTGCTTTTAGAAAAGCTAAGATTTTAGAAGCCACACCTACTGCTGTAAACGTAGTATTATACATAGCATGCATCATGACACATCAAATAAGCCATTGAGGCGAATAGATTTCTTGCTGGGCAGAGCGTTTTGTTAGTCACAATTGTTGATCGTCATCGTGATTACGTTTTGGAGCTGTAGTAGAAGCTCATTGCATTAAATTGAATCGTGGCCAACAAGTGCGAAATTTGTCTGAATGGGTCATTATATGATATGAAAATTTCTATGATTTTGATGTGCTTGAATGCTTTTAAGTCTAATGTCGATCTTTCTGATTTCCTTGAATTACTGAAGTTTGGTAATCCGTTAGAAATTACTTACTACATAAACAATAAATTTTTGTCACGTGAACCCATTCCTAGGCAAAACACACACTTTGCTTGAAACCCTGACATGCGCTACGACGTGAAATACTGTAAAGCTGTGGTTGCTTTTTGCGAATGTTTGCGGAAATGGAGATTGTTGCAGCAAAACTGTATGTAGGCACGGGAACATATTGTTCTGGCTTGATTAGCGCTGGCTGCAAAGCGGGAGTGGCTTGGAACAGTGAGAACGCGCTCGCGAAAACAAACGTCTGTGTCAAACGTCGCAAACATTGCAGGTGTTGTTGGTTTTCCACGTCAACAATGCAAAGTGATGATGAATTTTGTGAAAGAGACAATTTGTTCAGGTTTCGAGTTCAAGCAGTTTTGTACCAGTCGCGATGTGTGGTCAGGTTTTTCTGCTTCACGATGCTTGCTTTTTTCTCGATTAGTTGATATTGTCAAGCTTATGCTTTCAAGATGTGTTCCACCTGTTCCATGTTTACACTATTCTAGTTTTGCAAAGTGTAATGTAATTCAACATATTATCTTTCTGTTAAGCGAGAACCGCGGTTGTGGAAAAGATTCCTAGCCCGTCTCCAGCACTAAGACTTTCCATAAAGCAGAACCGTATTTGTGCAAACGCGAACAGTTTGATCCTGTGTTGTTTCTTTGTCTGAAACAGTTATTTTCAGTGATTGCTGCAAAGCCTCGTTTGTCGGCCCTCGCAAGAGAGCGACGAAACGACAGATTTTAAGCGTGAGCTTTTTCAAACGTACTTTTGCGTATTGTGCAGCTATGTCTTATGTGAGTCTTCGTTTCAAATTGCGCCCAATCTACCCAAGTACCTACCTCTCCCCGTCGTAAACTATACAGGCGTCGGTCTAAGTCAAGCGGTTGGTCGGCTGCCGCTGATGGTTATGACTGATCGTTTGGATATTTTCAGGCGAATTCATCAAAGCCATATTCACGATGGAGGAGGATTGCGAGGTGGACGGGAGCCGGCTTCCGCCCCACGCAAACCTGGAAACAAACCAGAAGAACTTGCAGATGAGCTGCGAAATCGCTCTGAGCAAAATCACCAAATCGCTAAAGTAAGAGCTATTGTTGGATGTGAGGCGCTGCTCGACAAGTTCTGAGGCGCTTTTTGTTCTCTGACCCGGGAGGTTTTTGTCGGGTGAGTTCAAGCGGCAGCGAAGCATAACGGCTGACGTTTTAATGCACTTCTTCCATCTCCTGCGAAATTAGATTCAGTCCCGTTGCGACGGGGAGGCTTTGGTGGGCTTAGCCCCCCAAACAAAGCTCCAAGCCTCCCAAATTGAAATGTGAAACACTATAAATTAGTGGAATTTTTGTCAAACTTGAATGTCAAGCCCCCACTCACAAACGCAAAGCCACCCTATTGACTTTCTGGCGACGGTTCTGTTAAATATTTGATGACCGTCTGCCATGGGAAAATAGGCAAGTATAGTTCGCAGTCTTTGCATTCAGCGCAAGCTTGTGACTGAGCGAAAACGTTAAGTAAAGGTCACGTGCGTTCACAATTGTTTCGTCACAACACTTTTGCAATTAAAAAAAGCACGCCCGTATTGACGAAAAGTAATGCGTACGCAGATCAACTAAATTTATCGCCCTCGTGGTTTCAACGCGCCTTCCACTGCAGCTTGAATGTTTTGCTCAACATGGACGGCTTACGTTGGATGGCGCGCTGTAACTTGTTTGCCAAGCCGACGTTATCTCTTCGTGTGCAAACGCCGTAGTCCGTTGAATGGTTCACGCCATCCAGCAGACAACGTGTGCGTCGTTTCGCAGCTGTTGTTGTGGAGCGCGTTGTTTTTATTAATAAATCAACCCAGCCATTGTTTTCGGCTCGTTTTATGACACAGTGCGTTTGCGACATGACCTCACCGTTGAACTCCGTTCTGGCGAGGTCATGACCTCAGCGTGTTTGCGCAGACGCGTAACTTTTCTCGCGTCTTGATCGAAACCGATCGTAACCAGCCTTGACATCGTTAAAACGTCGTCGGTCTGGGCCCCCAAAACCCAAGTGATTGTAGTTTACCCAGCACCTGATGAAACCCAGGTGGATAAAGTGTTTTGATACCCTGATGATGTTACAAACAAGGCTGGTGTAAACGTTTATAAACACCTTGAGATTGGCTGTAAAAAAGTATCAAGCTAAAAGACTTAGTTACAGTTACACAAGTGATCATCTTTTAGCGAAGCAAAGGCTTTCAGTCTCCCGGAGGTTTTTTGTCGCGCCCCCCCCTTTCCCATGGCTTTCCTATAATCTACAGCTGTACAGTAGTTTCACTCTATTTGTCACGGGACCTGTCAACTGGGGTAAAAAAAAAACTAAACCACACATTTTTTCAGCACATTTCCCGGCGAGCTGCGCGAGGTCCTGTCCGCCTGGCGCGTGCACTGCGAGAACGCGGGTCGACCGCGGATCGCGAGTCGTCTCGTCACCGCTTCGTTGTTCCTGCGCCTGCTCTGCCCGTCCATCCTCAACCCGAGCCTTTTCGGGCTCGCCAACGAGGTCCCCGACCCGAAGACGTCCCGTGCGCTCACCCTGATCGCGAAAGTCATCCAGAACTTGGCGAATCGAACGAGGTACCGCGTTTGTTCGCCGTTCCGTCGGTGGTTGTCACGGTAACGGTCGTTCTGGTACTTTGTTCCAAGCGCGCGCGGCTCAGCGATTTCGTGCGTTGAAGCCGCGAGACGTCTGCAGAACAACGCAGCTGTTGTGTTGACGAATTCGTTTGTTTTTCTGTCACGCATGACCGCACTCGGCAGTGACGCGGCTGAGAAGCGTGAAAAGAGAGAAGTGACGCTCCTGCGTTGTGGCGCTCATCACGTGACTCGTCCTTTTCACGCCAGGTGTTAACTATTGTCTGCGTTCAGTCTGTGCTGCCAAGGACTGCAGCAGCAAGATGGTTTGTTCTGTTTCGCTCACCGCTGGAACGTCGCCTGCTCGCAAACTACGCGAGAGGCACTTTTTCCGGCCTGCTCCGAAACCGAGCTCAAGCCGCTTTTTCCACGACGCAGTCTCTCTGGTCCTTGTGGCCCCTTGCTGGCTTAAAATTACCCCCCGATTCCGGGCAGTGTCTTTAAAAGGCAAACTTCGTCACGAAACCGACGTCTATTTGAGACAGTACAGACGATTCTTACTCGTGACATCATAAAAGAAACCTTGCAATCGACGTGTAGATTGGCAGGTTGTATTCTGACGTGCCGTCACATTTTGTAAGTAATGAATCTGTTGTTGGTCGAACAATCAAATCTATGGCCGCGCAAGACAAGAGTAGAAGCACCACACGCAAGCGCAAGTGAACTAACTCGCCGGATTTTTACTTCACCAACGCTTTGCTCTTCTTGCCCGTGTACGGTATACTACGGTCTGCGGGTTATTTCAATTTAGCCCCGACTGGAGCGAAAAGCTCCATCATCAGGTGCTGGCGTAACATTAGACCTCGCGATTGATGACGCAGTGCCCAACGCGTCCTCCAGTTCGCTGAGGGGCGGATGTTTTCGCGTTAAATTGCGTCACAGGTATAATCCTGTTCCGATATCGCTCGGTGTTTTCAAACAGCTTCACGGTGGTTGGCGCTTCGATTGGTGTCGTTTCGCGACAGCGCTGTTATTGTTTGAAACGGTGACGCGGCCGCGTGATTTCATTGCATCAGTCACTAACAGCAGTGTGGAAGCGAGTTGTTTGCGTAGGCCGATGGTGACGTCACACAGCGCCCTGTTCTCAACTTACGCGCGGGTACGCGTGCATCTCTTTGTTTGGAAACATTGTGTGGCAGTGGCTCAAGGCGCTGTCAATGCACTGACGTTCACTGTCCTGAAGTTCCTTTTTAGTTCGCTACCAAAGCGTAATTTTGGCTAGTGACTCGTAACTGACACTGTCACACATGAGCTTACGAGAAGGTGGGAGTCTGGGCGTCGGGCTCCTTGACAACAACGCAAGATTTGCGAAAATCAAACGAATCAGGACATTGTTGTGAACTCTTCGAGGCAACTGAAAATGTTTTTCAAGACAAAATATTTTTAAAAATCGGACATGGTAGGATAGCGAGAGCTGTGTGTTTGAATGATTAGCAATGAAATTTGGACAAAATGGAAGTGGTGGTATGAAAAATTTGCGGCTTGGACGGTTTGGGCCGATATTGTGTTTCTAGAGAAGTGAATTACCTATTTTTGTTCTCTTCGCTATATTTTTTGGGAATAATTACGAAATGATTTGGCAGTAATGCGCCAAATCAAACCAACTTTGTGCGAACCACCTGGGACGGCATCGTAAATTGGGGCGGTGGTATTATAAGTTTCTGGGCACCACCACCTTCTGTCCCCATGGAGAAAGCCTTGCCTACGTACGGCTGTGGTAGTGTCGCAGTATTTGGTACAACGTTTAGTTATTAAGTTCCACGTAGTATCCAGTAAGTTGCCGTATCGTGAAAACAACTGCATCGCGCGCTTGATTGTTGCTCAAAATTTGTTTCAAAGAAAGTCTTTAGACCATAGAACACGGCAACTATAAAACAGTTGAGCATATCTCTGTGTTCGTGCCCCTGCTGGCAGTAAAGGTTTGGCAGTAGAGTTGGCCTCGTGAGTGTCGTTTTCATTTGTTTGTGAATTTGCAAAAATATAATTTCGGGTGCGCATGGCGCATGGCGCATACGAGAGTCATTGGCTGTGGTCAGCCCACCTAACTTTGGTCTTGTGCTGTGGGGCGTTCGCTCAGGTTGACATGCGTTGTCCTTGTTGTTTTTCAAAGGAAAAAAGAAAGTCCTACTTGCACAATGCAGTTGTCTTCACGACGTGGCAACTCACTGGACACGGGGTGTGAAACATGCAGTGTACGCTTTGATTTTAGGCAAAATTTTCATTAAACCGTAGAAAATCTCCAAAAAGCAAGGAAATCTAGCGCTCTCTTTCAGTGGAGGTTGACGCATTCTTCAGAGCGTCTGCCGAAAGTTCAAGACCTACAATTTAGGTGTTCGTTGTGTCAGCAAAAAATGAGTAAATAGATAAATTTGTGCAGACTGGGCCAAGTACAAGAACGGCCGCGCACGTTACTGGGTACGCTTTTTGATTTCGCCGATCTCGAAAAGCATTTGATCTTTCACTGGTGCTGCCATGCGCAGTTTGAAAATTCCCCTGTGGAGTGTTTCTTTGCACAGAACATTGTGTTGGGTGACATCTCTGCTTAAATTTCGACGGCGTCGAAAAATAGCTGTAATTTGATTCGCCTACTTTTGCTTTGAAACTGGCGCCTCGCTTGATGTTGGCTCGGTCACGTGACGTGAGAGGAACATGATTTTGTCAAGGAAGGCGGTTTGGCTCAACCCACCCTTACATGTGCGTGATCTGATCTTCGATAAAACTGCACTGAATTTTTGTGTAGCTGTGACAGTGTAATTGCTATTCACTGTGCATTTGTGTCACAACAACCACTTCCGGGTGACATGTTTTTTTCGTAAGTGGTTGTCTTCATTAAATAAGTGAAGCGAGCGCCGACCACACGCCTTGACTTGATATAATTGACAAACGTTCATGTGTTTCATTATTAACCGTGGAGCAGTGTTTCCCATTCGCGATGATCAAAGTTCTGTGCGGTCGAGAACAAAAAGCGGTGGATGCGAAGTTTCCTGTTGGATTCCATTTGATGCTTTTTTTAAAGTTGGCTGATTGTATTGCATTGTGACGCACAAAGCGTTACAATGTGTAGGCGGCGCGCGTCGGCTGATAACTGTGTGATGCCATTCGTTAATTTTCTAAAACTCTCAAACTGCAACACTGAACCTGAATCCGAGCTTAAGGGGGGAGCGTACAGTGCCCGGCGGGTTCTTCAAGCGACAGTGAAACATTACAACCATCATTGAAGTGAATGCGTGTGTAGCCCTTGACATCACAAATCGATCCCTGTTTCAAGTCTGTCGACCCAAGTGGGGGCTGGTGGTCGTTTGCACGATCTAATCATAGCACTGCTGGCATCTTACAGGAAGTCGCTTGAGAGCGGTGCGGCCATCACACAAGCTCCAAGAACGCTGTGTGACAAGCAATACTTCCTCTGCCCCTACCGTTGGTTTTGTGCTGTTCCTTTGGTTAGTCGAACAGGGTAACATGCCGTATGGCACAGACAGCGATGGCTTCCTGCACTTGCGTTCACGCTTGTTGCCAACTTTCTAGCGACTCTGGACCCCGCAAGTCCACTGCACCCCAAACCATTCGGCGCTTCTTGTAACTGCCGCCATGAACAGGTACCTACCTGACTTTATTGCCCCTTTTTTCGTAGGTTTCTTGTGTCCACAAGCAGGTGCGCTGGCGAGAAAGGGTGTTGTAAACAAGGTCCTCTGTCAAAGAAACGCAAACACTTGATCGAATGTAATAAACATCCTCTTCACACGACACGCTGCAATAGAAGCGCTGAGAAGTGGCCTGCTGAGACTGTACAGTTCGGGTCGCTTGTGAATAAACGGGATGGAGTAGCTTGCTTAACTTAACATCCTCGCTTTGATTTGATAACCTGAAGCTTAAGCATGCGCACAGCAGTTAGCGTAAATTGGACTGGCGGCGACTTTGCAACAGCTTTTATTTTGGTTTCGTCTGAGATGGCAACTCAAAATGTTTTCGCAGATTCGGCAACAAAGAGGAGTACATGCAGTTCATGGACGTGTTTGTTCGCGAACAATGGGACGACATGGGCGCCTTCATCGACAACGTTTCGGACCCGACCGCGCCTTTTCTGAGCAAAGGCTTCGAGGGCTTCATTGACTTGGGCAAAGAATTCGCGAAGCTGCATGCTTTCTTTGTCGAAGTCCTCCCGACCTTAACCGAAGTGAGTTGTTGGTTGATCACGACTTTCGTGGCGTCTGGACATCAACTGCATCGTGTTTTTAAAGCATGTTTCCGAGATAGGCCGGTCCTGACAACGGTTGGTGCAGAAAACGTTTAGAAGACGTTTGAATTCGACCAAGGCGCCTGGTTGTTTTCGCGCTCTTCTTTTTTGCGAAATCGCTAATCGATTCTCATATTTGTTTGTTTCGCACCGAGTTCGGATAAAAAAAGAATACCGGTGTAAGCTAGTTCTTTGTTTTGAGTCAATGTTTGAAATCTACTTCACTTCGAACACAATAAAAAATTTTTGCAAAGACGACCCGCAACCCATACGTGTGTTGTTTGTTATGTGTTGTCGCGCCACGCACATTGAGATTGCAAACGAACTGTCAGCAAAGTTGTTGGCTGTTGTCAGAAAGTTCTTTGATCTTTTGCTGTTCAAAGAATTATCGTGGAAGCTAAATGTTTCGTAACAATAAAAACTTTCTTTCGTACGCGCTCGCAAAGGAAAATTGTTGTTGTCTGAAATTCCCACCGCTCAGCATCCCGGTTTTGACGAGGGCTTGTGTCACCATCACTTGACTGATATGCGCGACTGAGCTGGCGTACGAGTAACAACTCCTTTTCTCGGGTTTTTACTCGCAAGCGGTAAATCGGTGCCAACTCGTGTTGCAGTCACCGCGTTTACTGACGGCAGTCAACAACTCATGTGCTTCAACCACAGCTGCTTCGTCCGCGTGCGACTGGGATGTTGTCGTTGCGGCGGTAACAGTGCTCACCGTGCTTTTTCTGTGATCACAGGCGACCGTTGCAAAACTCGGCGAGTTGCCGAGCTTCGTACAAAAGATCTCATCGTTCTTGGAAAACCCCAACACCCTCAGCCCCCTGCGACGGGTGGTGACCGAACCCGCGCACGGCTTGGCGCAAATCACCGAAAACGTCCAACTCCATATGTAAGAAAACACTGAATAGTAAAAAATTATTCACTGGTGGAACGTTAAACCAACAACGTGAAAGCGCGCAGGGAAGAAGCGGTTCTGCGTCCTCGTCAGTGGCGTGACCAGGCCATAAACTTGGGAGCCAAAATTTGTGGTTTTGGTCTGGCAACGGTACTTTCTTTGGGATACCTACTCTCAAAGCACAAAATGACCAGATATTCTGAAAATTTGGAAGGGGCCATGGCCCCCTAGACCCCACTGGCTACGACTATGATTCTCGTTACGCAAAAATGCACTTTTTTTCTGTGTTACCATAGAAACGTTATCAGAGGCACTGCTGGTAGACGGAAGTCGTTCAGAATTGAGTCACAGAAAGTGCGGTGGAATTTAGTTGGCACGTTTTTGAGCCGAACTTAGCAGCAAATGCGGGTAACATCGCGCAGCTACGTCGGGAACGTGTCACTTTTAGTTTATGGTTAGCTGCTGCTGCAATTGTTCGTTCGTGTTAGCTTTTTGTCGTTGTTTCTTGTTCGTGATCCCTCAAGAAAGTTCACGCCACGAAAGAAAGCAACCTGTTTTTGAAAGTCCGACTCCGGCGTTGTAAGCCGTTGGCAAACTCAGCGCCGTGGTTTGTTCACGCTCAGCTTTTGCGCCTAGGCTACGGATATGTAGTAAATTTGCAATGCACTGATGATGATAACAGCAGTCATCGAAACGTCTGCAATGTGTCGTTTATCGTTTTCATTGGCCGTGCTTTTCATTACAAGGCTATACAGCACTTCCGCTCTTCGTGTACTGCGCAAAATCTTGTTCGGAAGAAACGTTATTTTCAGACTTTTGCGTGAAAGATAAAAAAAAAACCTTAACGCAGATCATCGGATGCGATGTCTAACCCTGGCTGCAGTGGCAGCCCGGCAGTGGACCGGCACAGCTTGGCCACTACCGTCGCCGCCTCGTCCCTGGTGGACCTGAGGAACCTGATGAGCGGCCAAGACGACGCTTATGGCGACAGGCCAGGTTCGGTCGCCAACGGCTACTCGCCTGCGCACCACCACGCCAGCCACTCGTCGATTCCGGTAGGCTTGCGTTTTCATTTCAATGGATTTCGATAGCGTCGCTAGCAGGCCTGTAGCCAGGTTTTAAGTTTTTGGGGGGACAAAATACATTTTAGGGGGGCAAGATTTTTTTTTGTGTTCAAAACAAATTTTTCTGGACGCAAAATAAATTTGGAGGGGCCCTGCCCCCGAATTTCCCCCCGTGTCTACGGGCCTGGTCGCCAGTCGTGCGTCATGTAAATAGCTGTGCGTGCTGGGAGGCTGACGTTTCGGCGAGATGTGATGGGATGACTGTTTTCACAACCATTCACGCTGTCGGTGTATAGTTTATGTTCGTGAAGAAGTATTCGCTTCTTACGTCACAAATGCTCAGTGGCAGGTAGCGAAAGTGCAGCAACCACCGTCATGCGTTCTTGTAAGCTTGCGACCACGTCGCCACTAAGCTTGCGACTATGTCGTCACTAAGCTTTCGGCTATGTCGTCAAAGCTTGCGAGTATGTCGTCACGAAGGTTTGCCACTTTTCGCTTTGAAAGCACAGCAGCGTTTCTTCCGCTTTCCAGGTTGCCAGCAGTTACAACAACAGCAACAACGTATCCTACCAGCGGCACCGCCAGACCCTGTCCTCCACCGAAAACATCCCGCCCGGCGTCCGACTGCCCTTGCAGTTCACCAACCCCACCTATCAGATGCAGTCGCAGCAGAAGCACTTACACAGGGGGATCAGTTCCCCCGCCGCCCTCTACGCCGCCGGAGATCTGTCCGTTTTCAAGTCCCAGCCGTCGCTCGGAGACGGCGCCAGCACGCCTGAACGGGGAGGCGTCAGATCGTCGTCGACCGCGTCGGGGGATAACACGTCGAAGACTTACGGTAGGTGGGGGGAACCGAACAAACAGGGATGCGGAGTCGGAGGTAAAATGTCCGACTCCTTAACATGAATGAAGTTTGGCTGTCAACGATTTTATCAATGGAAATCGTGGTGCACAGCGAGAATTCTCTGTTTCAACAAAATTTTCAAAAGAAATTGTACCATTTCAACAGGAATTCCCAATTTAATAGTGTGATGTAAAAAACGATCCTATTGGACTTCCGAGGTCGGACAAGAAAATCCAACTCTGACTCCTACTGTTGTTAGGAATCCGACTCCACCCAAAAACCTCCGACTCCGAAACCCTGCGAA
>Ga0210059_1015890_pt1 | contig 10922 bp, 6 predicted proteins | sample Ectturendosymbi2_FD_188042 | JGI IMG/M metagenome (GOLD analysis project Ga0210059, IMG submission 188042) | Ecteinascidia turbinata endosymbiont from Florida, USA - Sample 2 (SPAdes) (version 2) | ecosystem: Host-associated > Tunicates > Ascidians > Unclassified | place: Key West, Florida... | reverse complement strand
CACCCATTCCACGTTTGGGCCACCGGTTGCTGCATACATTCAATACTGTATTTTAAAAATCTGGCCCCCCCTTCTGGTTTTTGGCCACTCCTGCTTTTTAGCCCCCCCTGCTGCTACATCCTGGCGACGGGCCTGGCGCAGGGCACGCGCTTTTTGAAGTGAAACTCTCGTTGATGGCGCGACACGTAAGCGACCTACTTCGAGCGAGTGGCCGCGGCCTTGAGCGTCTGAACTTTCTTCTGGCGTTGCTTGGGCGCCGACTGTGGCCTGGCCGCGGAGCCGGAGGCAGGCTTCCTCGAACCCGCGTCCGCTATCTTCGAACTCAGCAGGCTGCTCGCAGACGCGAAATTCGAACGGGCGGATGAATACGAGGACGATGTGACCGGCGACGACGACGGCTCGTCTTCGCCGAAAGTGACAGGTCTGTTACAAACAAGATAAGCGCGTTTACAAACAAGATAAGCGCGTGCTGAAGTTCACCCGAAAAGAAAAAAAACAAGAAACATTGAATATAATCAACAGGGCAACGCGGGAACGGTGATTGCTGGGTGTTTTTTACATTATACACATATTTTTTTTTGAGGAAAATGATAGGTACCTGGTATGGACCTGTAGGGACCCGACGATGACTTTCTCCGATTCTATGGGCCCGATTTTAAATTCTAGGGACCCGAATCGGGTCCCTAAAACACCTTAAAAAACCCTGTTATACGTATAATCACTGGCTTTTGAAGATGTTTTGGTGGACCGAAACAGTCTCTCAAAATACAGTAGAACCCCTCCGCATATAACCAGCGCCAAAATACACTAAAATCTCGCTTTACGACCGTCTTGGTATTTAGATAAGATAACTGCGGTCTCTTAAAATGTTTTAGCTGTCATCGAGGTCAGACCTTTAAAAAATCCTGGATACAATAATTAAATCGGTATTGTTTAACTCTGCTACAACCTGAATTTTTGTAGCAATAACAACAACGAACTGACCGCAAAGAACACCACTGACGGATAAAGAGTGACATTCTTGAGCAAATGATTATGAACAAGTAAATGCTGTTTGAAATAGAACTGCGGTTACGAGCCTGTAATGAGGCCTACAATCACTCACTATATTCCTGTTGTAGGTTTTGGCAACACTAAATATTGCATACAACCCTAGCATCGACCATCTATGCTTGGGTGACTGCAACTTTGGAAAATACGAAAGCTAATGCAAATGTATTTGATTTTCGCAACAGAAATGTGAACGGTGAACACATCCCAATTCCCGGTACCAGTCCTAACACAAAACCAAAAAGCCACAGTTTAAATACACAACCATACATAAAAGAAAACTCAGTGGTTGTGGCATTTTTTCACGTATGTACCATAGATAGCAACAGCCCTACAGACTTTTGAAGACTTGACTGGCCACCACCCTCAAACAGTGAAACTTTCCATCTTCGAAATCATTTACATCCCAGTAACAAAGACACACACAAGGTTTTGCCCACAGTTTGGGAAAAAGCTTCGAGGCACAACAATCCAACTATTGCTATTGTTATTGCAACCTCTCCGTTGGCGTTGAATGTGCGATTCGCCACAAACGGGATGTGGGCGAAGAATAACACCCATACGCATGTGGCGCGAACAGGCAATAATAGAGTGATTGCGGCGCATGATCTCTAGCGTTGCTTGCTGCCACAGTGTGAAGCTTTGCGCGCTTGCCGCTCGGGCTTTCCGGTCGCAACACTACCCACGACATTCGGAATATCCACTCACGAGTAGCTTTGGCTAGTGCTTTCTTGAGGAAAGGTAGTCTCTGTTGTGGATGATGTTGCTTTCGCGACTCTCATCCGTTCTTCCTTCTTCCTCTTCTCTTTTTCGGTGGCTTCGGCGAGAACCCCTGCGCCGCGAAAAACAACGTTCATATTTCTTAGAGGCGAGGAGCAGCACATTTTCGCAGTAAATTCTAAACATCTGCACAAAAATTTGCGCTTTTTACCAACGGCATAAACATCAAAACGGTTTCCTGGAAACTAGGATGATGAACATACTGTGGTGAGATGTGACCCTCCAAAAATTAGCTGCGATTTTTTAAATAAGATTGTTAATTCTAATTTTTTTCATTATTTACTTGTCAACCGAAGCAACGACATTTTGGGTCAAGGCTTTCTTGGCCAAGAAACTGTACAAGACACTGCGAGATTAATCTTCGGTGCACTTTAAGCTCCACACTTTGATCAGGTTAAAAGTTTAGGCTTTGTGCAAAACCCAAATACTAAATGTCCGAAGCAGTGGTGGAGCAATCGTTTTTTTTTCAATTTGATGGTTTGCAAAAGCTTTCAACTACAGTCACTTCGCATAAAGGTTGTTCAAGTCACAACTGCTCGATTTGAGGGCGGCGGTAGCTCAGTGGCAGAGTGTCCGTCGCTCAACTGAAAGGTCGAATGTTTGACCTTAAACAGCCACTAAGCAGGGATGTTAGATTTAAATCAAGCAACAAAAATCTTAAAAATCATACGCAGTTTTAAAGTTTGGTGTGATTTCTATGACACATTTAATTATCATTCTGATAGGTTTTAACTTATATTAGTATAGCAGGCAGGGAGTTCTTATGACGACACCAGTTAAAAGCAATTAAACGCTGATGTGGAGCAAGCATTTTCCACTTTTGGACTTGTCCATTCAAAGATCCGCAATCGAATTGGTACCGAAAAAACTGGGAAGCTTCTACTTACGTAAAGGCTTTTTAACATGCCATGAGTGTCAATGAATTTGTGGAACTGATGGTTTGAGTATTGTCATTTCAGTAAATATTTCGTTTTATACGCTGGTACTGGTGCTTTGAACTGATTTTGCCTCAAGGGATATTGGGTAAGGGCAAAGAAGGTTTGAATAAAAGTTTAACAAAGGACAAAAAAGTTTTATTAAAATAAATTCTTTAAAATTAATACTTACAAAGGTTAGGTGGCCACCTCCTACACATTAAATAAAAACATGAAAACAAAATATCAGATTTAATTTTTAAAATAAATTTTAAAATATTTAATCGAAAAAAACGATTTTTTTGATTTTTAAAAAATAATGATTTTATCAACCCAGCCACTGAGCGAATTGCCGTAGCGCTCCTCATTCGGTATTTTTCACGAAAAATAATCTCATCTTCTCGAGTTCAAGAGCTATTAACGCTGCAAATGGGAATGTTTCGATACAAGCAAAACCCACTTTCAGCCATGTTGACATCGTAGCCGGTTGACTTGAGGCACATGTCAATCATCGATCGGTCGATGCCCGGGAACTTCTCTCTCAGCTTGGCGCTTCCTAAAGGTAGGAGCGGAAGATTGCAATGCAGTTACGGTCGGGACGGATCGTTCACGGAGAGCTAAGGTTCTCGCGATTACAACTGTTACCAAGTTTTTGAAACTGTTGAAGATGGAAGGGACCGGCAATACAAGATCATGAAAATTTCTACACACTTCAAATTACCGAATGTTTGCCGAATAAATGATCAAAAATATTAATACGCCTTGCCAATCCCATCGCCGACACGTTTTTCAGAAAGCAAAAGAAACAGTGGTAATAAAAAAACACCGCACGAGACCAGCAACTTCACTAGCTTCTTCGTTAACTTCTACTTTTTTATAAAAACTTGATAAAATTGTATACGGCCCGGCGCGATTGTAAGCGACTAATCCTTTTCGAAAGCAAGGAACTTCTTGAATAGATCAGCGGGCCAGTGTAAAAGATCTGGTTTTAGTGTAATACTTTAGTAGGCCTGAATCCACACTTTGAAGTGGAGTTTTTTGAGCAACATGCTTTTAGTACTTCCATAAAGGGTCAGTTTTTAAATGAAGGAAACCTGATAATTCCCACCAACTTTTCCACAACGCAAAATACCTAGTGTTCGCTTGCAGAATGCAGATTTACTTTAAGATTAAACGCTAAACGAGCAAGGATTTCACATCACAAATTCTTTCAAGTAATGATATAAAAGTGAACGCACGAAACAGTGACCGCGAACATGCGAACAAACCGAATGTGATCACCCATACCAACGCAAAACGCGACCCATTTGGTCTAGAGTAATCGACGCGGTCTGGAGACTTATATGCGGGTCGCGGGCTTACTCGCTGTTTATGGGCGAGTTATCTGAACATGCGAAAGCCGGGCGAGTCAGCAACGAAACAATTTTCGTGCGGGCTTGCTACAGATGGCCTGCATCACCGTTCAGATGGACCACTGCCAATGCGTGCGGTTGTCTATGATCATGGGCGTCCGCAGGGGGGGTGCAAAACGGGCATTTGCCCCCCCCTGGAAATTGGGACTAAGGACTAAAAATTTCTACAAAAGCGAAAGTCAGCAGCTTAATTCCGATTAATTGATGTAATTCTTGCAATGACAGTTTATTTGCCAGCATGACACTCGCACTGCACAAGAGCCAAGTTCACTGTTCTGGTGTCAAGCAGTGATCAGCTTGCAGTTCAGTCATGTCTGCTCCTTTGCCTGCAGAGGCAAGTTGCGAAACTCGCGAGCGGATTGCTGTATTGGTCTTTATTGCGTAACAAAACACTGCAAAAATCTTCAAAGGTCCACTTAAAGTTACGGTAACAGACGTTTTGCCACATGTGGCTGCTGAACGCAGACACTTGGCATATGTTGGCAGGTAATGCAGCGAGAGTCGAGACAGTCGCTGCTGATAGCGGCAAGCCACTTAGCTTGATACTTTATGAAAGCATGCATGAGTGAATCTGCAGCACGGCTTCCACAAGTTTGAAAAAATCCATTGTTAGTGTGAGACTGAACCCTTGTTTGGTTTCCGTAAGACGAGCGTTCACCATGAAAAATCAGCAAAGACAAGCAAGGCTCTACTCAAAGAATGATTGATCGCAGGGTGGATATTAGAATTTTTAGGCCTGAAGCAAACTCTCAGAAAGAAAGATGCCCCATAGCATCGCAATATGTGTGTCATTTCATGTGTACAATTCATGGTCTTAAAAAGGGGACCATGGCCCTTATATCCGTTCAAGTTATATCAAAAAAGGTGCCCCTATATTTTGCGCTTGCTATACATAAAATTTATTCGAGGAAAACAAGTTAAACTTTTCATTTTGTGTGGGAATTTGCTTCTGCGTGAAAGTCCATTTCACATTGTGAGTTGTTTGAAGTCATTTGACTTTAAACTGTTCTTTGTCTACGCCAGGGGTTCTCAACCTTTTTCCCATTGAGTGCCCCCGAGTCATAAAACAATCAACCCGAATCCGCAGTAAGCTGACAAAATCTACGCGGAGTTTTTAATCGGCAAGGCGGAGTTTTCAATTAAATCGGCACAGCGGAGTTTTCAATTCGCGCAAAATTCCTAGCGGAGTTTTCAATTCGCGCAAAATTCCTAGCGGAGTTTTCAATTCGCGCAAAATTCCCACCAGTCTCAACGGCTACTTTTCGCGACAACAAACAAGCGCTATACGTAGACATACCATACGTTCCGTTTTATCCGGGACAGTCCCGGTTTAAAGGGCTTTGTCCCGGCGTTCCGGTCAGTCTATCAAAAAGTCTCGGTTAGGCATTCAGTCAGCCAGTATAGTCCTACACCTGGTACATCTGCTCCTGTTGAGATAATTTTTTGCCATAATGAATAACATGTGGTCTGATAACAGAAGCAGAATGTGAAGCCCATATCACCTGTAAAATTAATACTGACTTTTGCTGCCGTGATTTTTACAACAAAATAAAATCGAGCAAAGGCTTCTTGAAGAAAGTATTGTCTACGCCTGCGGAAAAGTTGATTGGGAGATTGTGTAAATTTACAAATGCTTGAACATTGATTTTTTTTTTAGCAAAATGCATTATATTAGTGTTTGTTTGTGTCTTAACTATAGGAATCAAAATAGCTACATACTCAGGCCCGTAGCCAGTTTTAAAATTTAGGGCAGGTTTTTTTTAAGGCGTTTTAGGGACCCTAGCGGGTCCCTAGAATTGAAAATCGGGTTCCTAGAGTCAGAGAAATCGGGTCCCTACAGGTCCATTCCGAGTACCTAACATTTTCCTTAAAAAAACCTGGTTTAGGGGTCAAAATAATATTTTGGGCGGGCAAGTTTTTTGTTTTCATTATTTGTTAAAAACATATTTTTTCTGGACACAAAAAATTTTTAGGGGCTTTGCCTCCGAATGCCCCCGTGACTGCGGGTCAGTACATACTCCAGGTAAGATTTGAATCACATTTATCTGATAAGGTTCGTTGTTCTGAAGCGTCCCGGTTTTCAATTTCAAAAATATGGTATGCCTAGCTATACGGCATTTTTCACGATGTTCTTACAACTCCCAATCCACCGCAAAACAGCACCACTATCAATGAAGAAAAATACCACAGAATTGTTACACAATAGGCTAAAAACGATGCAATACAAAAAGGCATGTTTTTCTCTCCCAATCTTGACTATACAAATTTTTCAGATCTAATGATAAGATTATCCGAATCCGTCAAAATTCCGGAGATAAGAGTACAGTATTCTTTGAAATTATTACCGGACACAAATTTTAAAACTGAAATTCTGGACATGTCCAGGAACTTCCGAACGTATAGCAACCCTAGTCTATTAGGTAAATTATCGTAATGGACCTTGCTATTGCTGCCAACAAAGCATAGGCTTAGCTAGGGGGACCAAAGAGGCCATCGCCCCAAAAACTGTCTAGCTTATCTTGCGGTTTTGTGCTTCAGACGCGGTGTCCCAAAACCAAATACTGTTGCTCCCTAATTTCAAAATATCTACCCCGCAAAACGTTTTGGGCTGGCTACGCTTCTGCAACAAAGCGCATCTTTGTGACTGCTGTCGTAACATGGGGCAATTTCTATGTGGCGCAGAACAGTGGTGCATCCAGGAATTTTGTTTGGGAGGGACGTACGTTCGATTGTTCCTTCCACTTACTTTCGAACAGTTGAAATTGATAGAAAGCACCAGGGAAAAATATTGGCAAGCTTGTTTCGGGAAGGCATGGTCTTTCGGCCCCATTCTGACTGCGCTACTGGTGCAGAAAGAATAAAGCGTTTTGTGAACGTCTATTTACAAGTTATCGTTAGCAATCTGAAACAGATAAGCAACATGTCGACCTTGCCCCCCCTGGAAAAATTTCTGCGGACGCCCATGTCTATGATGCCACCCGATGCGAAAGCAAAGTCAGAACTATTTTGAATGTCTTGCTTCCTTACGAAGATGAGTAATGCTTTGAAAAATATAAAGCAAGAGAGGTTTTCCACATTCCGAAAAAAACAGCTCAGTGTAGGTTGGGATCAAGAGGCTTGGATGCGGGAGTTGTGGAATTTGAGGGGGAGGTACGTGGGGCGGTGAGCATTTTGCCCCGCGCAATTTTCAACAACGCACTACCCTTGTAAAGTGGAGGGGGTTGTTACTTTAAACTTAGCTTGATTTTGAATAATACCGACAAGTGACAGAAGGTCAGCCATGCACTGACATGAAAACACGGATCTTTTTGTCAGCCACAGTCCATAGCGCTTTTGTCGCAACGCTGCATCAGCAGCAAACGGAAGGTGAAATAAATATTTTTACTTCTGTTCTTTTCAGCGTCGGTCATCTCGAACTTTTGCTTCGGGGGCGAAGTGGGCCGCTCGCTTGTCACTTTTTTCGGAGGCGCGACGGTCTTCTTGCCCCCTTTCACATAACCAAGCCCTTCCAAATTCAGACGAGCGGCGGGCAAGTTGTTCTTGGATTTCAGCAGTTGGTACCTGAACAGCGAGCATGCAACGCGGAGATGTGCGATTGACAACGTAGTCTTTATGAAACATTTGAGCATGCCACAGCTTTATCTCCAGGACGGAGCCTATCGTCACTCTACCCGACGCAATTTAACTTGCAGTAAAATTTATAGAGCAGCAACGAGAAATCGAGTGCTTGTGAGCAAGTAATGAAACCTTTGTGATCATTGCTGTGAAGATATAAGACACTACAGCGCAATACAGTCGATTGCGGTTTATCATCACTGGGCGAGTCACAACTTTCAGTCTCTGCTTCAACATGAACTGGGCGAATCCATACGACAGAACAACAGCAACACCTGGACGCCGCCTCCGAAGCAGGCAGGCAGCTCCAGGTCCAGGTCACGTGGTAAGTCGCGCACACACCGGCACAAAAATGTCTTCAGAGCAATCTCATTTTCTCATGCAAGGCCTGCCTGCGTCAAATGGCACGGGGCAGTGCAGGCGAGCACGAGCACAGTTCAGCAGAAACGCAAAATTACAATAAAACAAACTAAAAATGTGCGCGATTTTGCTCCTTATGCCTTACATTGCCTCTGGCTCTTGAGGTCCTTAAAATGGTTGCTTCACACCAACAAAAAAGAAGAATGCCAATTATGTCTAGTATCCGAGTAGCACACTTATTGGGCTATAACAAGTGTCAAACACGGTTATATTTCTATTTCTAACGAAATTTCAGAACAGATTTCTGTTGCACTGTACTTAAGCATTTTCGTACCTGAGTTTGAACGTGCCTTCTGTAATGCAAGTTGCTGAGTTTTAGTTTGCCTCGCATTATACGAATGGACATCTGCGATGAGCTTGAAACAATCGTGACATGTAGTCGGTGGTTGAGATTTATTATATGTATGCACGAATTTTTCCACTTCAAGACTAAATATCTTTTAATTGCAGAATTTTCAGCGTTTTACAAATATGCCAGTAGTTTCAGGAGTTTCAATTTCATATGTGCTCAAACATTTCATGGCGCGATTTAAAACAACCGATATTGGCTGCAGATGACATGAAGCTGCTTTTCCCCAGTCTCTGCTTCCCCAGGCAATAATTTCGTATTGCACTCGTAAGGCTTCATAAGGCTAGGATAAAACTTGCAAAGTGCTAGGTTCATAAGGCTAGGATAAAACTTGCAAAGTGCTAGGTCAGTCACGTAATGTTTAACTTTGTACACTGAACGAAAATATTTGGATACACTGTAGGAAAAAATTTAACCGTTTACAATTCCCTTTCCATGTCAGTTTGTCGTCTGCCATTACACCAAGGTACTTTTAGCTTGATTGCAACATATAACTTGCGTAGCGAGGCCGGTTTTACTTTCTTGAAACTTTTCTGCCGCAAAACAACGCATCAAAGCAAAACACTCCCGAACCAGAACATACCTGATCACTTCTCTGGCAGCATCTGGATATTCGTTTCTAAGCCGAAGGGCCATCGCCTCATTGGGCTTCACATCCTGCTCGTTCGAAACAGATAACTTGTTAAGTTTGCTACTTTCACGCAGGTCAGCGGCATATTTTGAGCTTCTTGATTCGAACATTTTTTGCCTTACCACAACCGTTAAAACACTAGGGTTTTGCTAAACTTGTTGTGCTACAGCCTCGGAAGTTCGAAATAACGCCTGCAGTTTGGCGAAGACAGTGAAGACTTTGACAGGACGCTGCAACAAACATTACACATATTTGGGCAGTGTATAGCAACCGCCAGCTGCGTGTCGCAACTTAGCAACTGGTAACTGAGGAGCTACTACACCAGGTATGTATGACAAATAAAAACAATAAACAATTGTACGTGTTACGCCAGGGGTTCCAAACCTGGGGTGTACATTTAAGGTTAGCAATACAAGTGAAAAATATAGTTTACATCAGGGTTTTTTAAGCAAAATGTTAGGTACCCGGTATAGACCTGTAGGAACCCGATTTCTCTGATTCTAGGGACCCGATTTTCTTTAATTCTAGGGACCTGATGATAATTTTCTCTGATTCTAGGGACCCGAATCGGGTCCCTAAAACACCTTAAAAAACCTTGGTTTACATATTGCTGATTTCCAAATGTTTATGCATATATCCGTGAATATTATTTTACAATATCATTATATGCTTATTGTTACATATATCTATGAATAATCACGGTAAAATATTTTGTCATAACAAATTTTAGGCGTACATGTTCATCTGTCAAAATGCTGAAGGGGTACATGCTCATCTTTCCGAATGCTGAAGGGGTACATGGTAAGAGAAAGGTTGGGAACCCCTGTGTTAAGCGGTTGTAACAGGCAAAACCGAGCGGAAAGGCGCGTTACCAGAATAACGTTATAGCTAACAATTATTCCGAGCTCGTGAGGCACGGAGTGACTACAGCAGTTCCAACTCAAGGTCACCACAAATAAGAGAATAGAAGGCTCTGTGCTGTGAGCTTTCGAAGAATCTGGCTATCGTGCTCTGCTTTCGTAACTTTGCGATAATTCTGACTTGCACATATCCACATTCCGGTAATAGGTAGTTACAGCTTTTGTTTGAGACTACAGTTCACATGCTCTCTCTGAATCTTACTTTAGTTCTTCATCATTTCACTCGCAAGCTTTGCTTGCAATTTTTAGCACTGAAGATGCGTAAATTATGCGAAATCAGTTTCCCGAATCACAATTTTCTGATTGATTCGGCTGCGTCACACCTTGTGGAAACTTATCAACAGCACTAAGATTGAAAATTGGAGGAATCAACTGAAAACATCCGAACTCAGCTGTCTTTCACAGCAATAGAATGGTACTTTTTTAAAAAGGAGGAACTTTCTAAGGATCTTGTGCTTACAGCAAGAGTGAAATGGCGACCGTTCAAGAAACTAGGCATCAGATAGTACATACCGAAGAACAGTAAAAGAGATTAAACGTCTTTCAAGAGAATCGCCAGCTGCAAAGTTTTCACAAGATATTCATTGCTTGCGGCTTCAGACGCAGCTAACAGCGATAATTTCTATTAGCTTTGTATGATTGAACAGGCACATGACGATATTACAACATACGAGCATAACCTTATGGTTTGCCATTCGGTTCAGTGCGTTCCTAATTATTTCAAGTCCATGAAAATTGGAAAGGTTGCCAAGTTGCGTCCAATGTCAAACTTATAAAAACATTATCACGAGGAGTTTCCAACAAGACAGACACTGCGTAGCAAAGTATGCA
>Ga0210059_1015889_pt1 | contig 10923 bp, 4 predicted proteins | sample Ectturendosymbi2_FD_188042 | JGI IMG/M metagenome (GOLD analysis project Ga0210059, IMG submission 188042) | Ecteinascidia turbinata endosymbiont from Florida, USA - Sample 2 (SPAdes) (version 2) | ecosystem: Host-associated > Tunicates > Ascidians > Unclassified | place: Key West, Florida... | reverse complement strand
CGGGAGTTCGGCGCCTTAAGTAACGAACACAATCCATGAGGCCTGGCGTTTCCTACGTTCTGCTGCTGAGCCTACATTTCGAAAAGGATCAGCATCCCGCTACACTCATGCCGACGGAAAACGTTGGTTGTATTCGCGCGCTATGCCCGATCGATTGTACAGTCCAGCAGTTCGCATTCTTCCGCATCTCGTTTCCCGAAAAAAGTTCAGCGCATGTCAGCATAGCTCTGCCACCTAATCGCTGTTTCGTCTGAAAATAGCTTCTCTGTGCGTGAAGTATTCGTGGCCGTGTTGCGTACAATTTATGATTTCGCGTTCGTCAGCACGTTACGCTGTTTGTGTCGCTATTTTCGGTCATAGTCGAAACATCTGCGCAGGCGACGAGGTTCTGCTTGTCGCCCATCGATTATATTGATTTTTTTACGGCCGACGAGGGTTTTACAAGCTGCTTGCTGCATTGTGTAGACCAGTGGTTTTCAACCACCGCCAGGGGGTTCGTGAGACATTTTTGGAGGGGTCGCGGGTAGATATTTTATGTACACAGCTGCATTACATTTTCTTTATTCGAGTTTTAGATGGGGGTCGTTGGGTTATAGTGGGTTACAATGATGGGTCGCGTTGCCAAAAAGGTTGAAAACAACTGGTGTAGATAGTCTTTGAGACTGTTGATTGTTTTGTACTGCGATGTGGAACGTTAATTCTGAATCACTTTTTTGTGTTTTGAATACGTATAAATGTACGGTCACGCCCCTACTATCATGACAGGAGTGTAGCGCGTGCAACGGCGCTAGGTACCGACAACGCACCGTTTGAATCCCTAATGGTTTAGCTTTGCTTCTGTTTAACAAACAAATAGATCATAAACTTGGTGTGTTTGTCTAACTCCATTTTGCCGCACCTGCTGTTATATGGGATTGCCACCAGTCGTGGTTTAATAGCGTTAGTCCTATTTTAACCCTTACATTTACAGATATTTTTCCGTGTCCGGCAGTTTTCTGGCTGATCACCGCAGCTGGTGACTTTTTTGTCCTGATAAGCTTCGTCTCGGTGACCATGCCTTTCTATTTGTACAGTATGCAGTAACGTCACCGTGTGTTAAGTAATTGACCTCTTACGTTTATCTTCGCGCGCTCCCTTGATCTGGCAGACAGGGAAGATTGAATGTCAGTATCTCCATTAGCAGCGATACGTGAGTATCATTAAATCTGCGGTTGTTGAAGCGTTACCGTATTTTTTCGATTGTCAGTCGCCCCTGTGTAAAATCCGCATGAAATGCTCTTAAAACAAAAAGTAATTTTTATCGCCCATTGACGCCGCGCACCACTAATGCATTTTGTCCTCTACCTCACGAACAGCAAACAATAGAAATACTGTTCATGGATTGTACTTTGACATCAGGTGTCACTGTCATTCATGTCATTTTTAACAAAATTTCAGGAGCAACAGACGACCTGTTTTGCGCGGTCACACCTTTAAATTCTGCCAACAGCTGTCAAACGAACTTTGTATCTTGAAGGACGAAATAGCGCAGCTCACTTGAGTCCTGCAGTGATGAACGGATTGCCCATGGCAAGGAAAAATATAAGTCGCAGCATTTCATGATAAAAATAACTATTAGCTGCCGCTTATAATCCAATAACTATGTTACTTTTGTTTTGAAGAAGAACCTTCTTTGTTCACTTCGTGAGTGAGCAATACCACATTGTCGGTAGACCGCTGTTGTTCCTAAAAGCTCTTAAATTTATTGCGTTTTCGAGAATCGATTTTTTTGAGTGATTACAACTCAGTGTAATTATTATGACATGAGATTTTGCTTGACCACATCAGTATTGTCCGTTGGTTCTCAGCTTAAATGTAGATTAAAACCGACGCAGTAGTTATGTAAATACTTCGATTTTATTCAGCGTCAGTGTTTTGGCACTTGCTGATTGCCAATAACGTTAGCATAGAGTGAACTTCTGCTTCTGTTTGGTACAGTAGGGTTCTGCTCTGCCAGTCGCTGTGTTCACTGTCACTCGTAGTTGATTTGTGCTCTGTTGTTCTTCCATTTGACCCAAGCCATTCAAACCAGATGATGAAAAAGCTTGCTAAAAACGCGCCGTTACCATTTGTTCAATGATCACGCCTTAAGCAGGCACAGAATCATTTGCGTAGAACCATGAGTTCATATCGTTTACATACAATCATGAGTTTATTGCCTTTCGAAGCATCAGTGGCAAGCAAAAGCTTTTGCAACTGAAATGGTGTGTTAAAGTGGTTTCAAATATGCAAAGCAGCTGATAGGCTTCACTTTTGCGATTAGATGGTGAACAATTGTGCAATCAAATAAATATTTAATCTTAGGCATGTCGAAAAATAGTCCAAAAACTTAACAACTTGGGGATGTTTTGAAAAGAAAATGGGATTACGGATTGTGACGTGATTTGACATTTAGTGTCGCGCGGCTGCACGACGCACTGTATATTGGTTGAACGCAGTAAAGGCTTCTTTTGTGCATTCCAAGTTCTCTTATTAGGGCGTTGGTATAGACTGTTGTGTTTTGTTACTCGTTGTTTTTGTGGCTTTGTAACGAAAAGTGTTTTATCGTACTTTTGCTTTTTCCATTGCAAACGACACGCGCCGTCTGCTTCTTGTCACCTATTGCTGCAACAGGACAGACGTTCAGTGACAAGCTGTAAATTGCTGCCCGCCTTTTGAGACTCCACACGGAGCGTGTGTTTTGTCTGCAATGGGAAGCGCGCTCCGCGTGTTATCAACGGTACATGCCTTCAGCAAGCTGCGCGATGCAGCATTGTGCAGCCGGCGCTCTGCATCCATTCAAGCAGTTCTATCCGCAACGTCACAATAGCGGTATTGATTGACGTGTCCGCTTGCGTCGAACCAAGAGGCCGTGCCGCCGATATCCCGCGTTGTGCCCTGCGCTGCTTGTTAGATGTCGACGCGTTTCATTCAACTTTTCTATTGGTGTTCATACATCCTTTGACGTTTCTATTTTAAACTGTCGTTCACTTTTTTTCTATCCTTTCGCCTTCCATCAATTTCTTTGCTGCGCATTTTGCTGATGTATGACATCACGTGCGCGTGTTGTTCAATAGCTGACCGCTCTCAGCCAGACCGCCTCGCATGCTGTAATTTGTGGAAACAACTTCAGTGGAGATTTTGCCAGCCATTTGCCCTTTCATACAACTCTTTTCAGCTTTAACTGCGAAGCAGTTACAATGATTGGTAGATCTCAAACTTGTGTAACTTGTCTGGCTTACTCTCTTCTTACCGTGGTGAATAGTCCATTCCTTACATCTGCATAGTTTTACAAGTAACTTTTAATACAGTGCTGTGAGAAGAGTTGACTTTGCTTCAGTAGGTATTTACAGCTCTGTCTACTGCGCCTTGGGTGGCTGACGGCCTTCCGAGTTATATGTAACTCCCTCAAATATAACAAATACAATGGCTGGACTGCTGGCTTACTCTGTCTCGTCGCACGTGCCGAGACACATTGTGGCAGTAAATATTGACTGTTTCAACTCGCCATTCGAAATTACTGCAGATGTTCTATCTCGGAAGTTCTACGTGATTCGTTTGCTGCACTCTCGAAGTATCAACACGTCAGCGGTGCATCGTGTTACATTACGCGTGGTTCACCCAAAATCGCTTTGCTCTCGCTGTTCAGAACGATGCGCGCTGCTTCGTGGTTCGTCGCATTGTACGATAGAAAGCTCCACTGCCTTGAACAACGCAATTATGATTAATCCTTTGTCGTTTCTGCTGGTTATTGGCTTATTGCCACAATTTCAGTCTTGTTTATTTGGTCTGATTTGCATCAGGCTGCGTAAATTTGTGTGTATCTTCCAATATTGACGAAATGTATAGTAAAGCATCATTGATCTTTTCCAGGGAGTTGGGATCTTGTTATCTGATGTTTTGAAATCCGTTGTTAACTTTTTCCCAGCAGTTGATATTTCAGGGATATATATTTTGAAGCATTCTTCAGGTATCAATTTTGCTGCAAACTGCTCCCTCGGTTTGCATGGCTCCATCCCAGTTTTTTTTGCTGGGTTGTCAACAGTGTAGAGATGCTGAACAGTGTAGAGATGCTGAAGACCCGTTTTTGAGGTCTCGTTCTCGAAGCATTTCGTTTGATCTTTGGCTGCGAAAATATTTACAGGTTTTGATCATGTGTTAGACGTCAAAGGTTTTACCTTGGTCTTCGAATCAGTAATTCCTTTTTGCAAAGCTTTTTCCGCAGTCGGTCCGAAAACCAGGTGAAGAAAGCCTTTCAACACAAAACTCGCCTTCAGCGTTTTGTTGCTGCCATTTGACGTCCAAGCCGGTTATGTTCAACCGACTGTTGTTAAATCTTTGACTGCTCTTGAGTTAAACATGTTTCAGTTTCCGCCTAATTGGTCTCTTTTTCATGCGCTGTAATAACCCTGGAAAGTACCACGAGGCCTTGACGATGCTTTGGGTAATTTCTGTCCTGGACCCAGGACTTCTGCTGTGATTGCACAACTGAATGCTGAAACTACCAGTTCAAAATATAATGCAGAGATTTTCGATGCTCGCTTTTTCAGATTACTGCCGATTTGACTCGAGCACACCACCATACCCACTTGCTATTGTTTATCGTAACTGGTACGTGCGGTTTTATGTTGTTTTGTGCGCTTTATACCCTGTATGTTTCTTGCACGATCCATTAGACCAGGGTTCTCCAAACTATGGCCCGCGATCCAATCTGGATCTGGCCCGCGGAGACATTTTGTCAATAATTACACAATTTTTTGTGAAAAAATTATTGTTTTGCTAAAATGTAACATAACCCGAAACAATCACATTACTTACAAATGTCCACCCCTCGGACAGTTGTGTAATAGCAATTAAATGGCCCCCGGAAAAAATGTTTGGAGAACCCTGCATTGCGCTACAAATAACCTCTGTTTGGTGTCGGTGTTTGTGAGGATTATGGTAATGTGTAATTTTGCTGGCAACGAAAAGATTGGCGTGTTTTTAGTATTAACTTTAGTAAAAATATACATTTGTGCCATTAACCAGCCTTGTTTCTCAAGATAGAGACATTATTTGTCCTTGATCAGGCGCAATACCTGGAGGGGCTTTATACAAGCGAGGTTTATCGCAGGAGCTTGCTCAGTGTAGTGTTCTTGGAGATTGAATAATTTAATTATCAGCGATGACGTTTTACTTGCGGCCCTAATAAAACGGGTTCGCAACTCCGACTGCATGACAGTATGCTGGCGCTTGAATAGAGTGCATGAAAAAGCAAAAAAACAGTGCTGAACACTCATAAAAACATACTCGACATATTGCCATATATAAACTGTATAATTAATACTAATGGGGTCGATCGTCCTTTACCTACAAGAAAAAGCTTTACGTAAATATTAGGGTGTACTTTCCTTTTGTTGCCGTGATATGTTTTCCAAATAATTTTGTTGTAAAATGGCCCGGTACAAGTCTTCGTGCTAAATCCAAATTGCAAAGCAAAGGAAAAGATAAACTTTGAACTTTAGTAAAGCAATTTTACAAAGAAACAGTTTGCACAGGGAAGTTACGCTTGTTAAGTTCTGAATTTTATTCGCAGTCCAAAGAACAGAGCTCAAGAAGTGTTGCAACGACTGAAATTGCCTATTTGTAAATTGTTTGGTGTGCAGCTCCATATGTAGATATTGTCTTGTTAAATAAATGTGGGTTCTGGCACTGATGCGCAGAGATCAATTAACCGCTCAAAAAATTCCGTTTTGGCCTTACTGAATCTGTTTTGTTGTTTACTCAGGCAGTGCCCGGAATCTACCCCCTACCCCATCATCAAGTCAGGCATTTGCTGCTTAGAGGAAAAGTGGAATTAATTTAGGAGTTAATTACCAAGATCCAGGGACGTAACGAGGGGGGCAAGGAGGGGATAATTCCCCGGGGGTCGAAAAGTCCCAACAATGTCGCAAGTACTTTCTTCAATACAGTACATTGGCTTCCGAAAGACATCAGGTTCGAACACGGAGGAGCCAAACTTGCTTCTTGCCCCTGGCGCCATCAAGCCTCGTTACGCCCCTGGGTGTGGTGGATCTTACAAAAAATCATAAGCCGACCTTATCCAGTCACAATTCATTGCTGGGTATCAATTTTAGGTAGGGTGTTACATGAAAACGTGAAATTCTACTTTAAAGTTATTTACCCAATTGAAGCTCATTACTTCACCCGACAAATACTTTCTGTTTTTGTGGAATAACGAGTTTTTTTGAACTAATTACTACTTGCCCAAACGGTGGCCAGTGGGCCCCCTTCAGCTAAGTTTGCCCCCCTGGCTCAAACCTCTGGTTATGCCACTGGTCACAACAAATATCCAGAAGGCGCTGAAGACCAGTGCCTTAGGTTAACGCTTCAATCAGTAGGTGATTAAACAACTAAACTTCCGCTCAGACTAGTGTATTACCTACTTCCGCGTGTGTACTAGATCCTTTTGCTAAACGCAAGAATTCTTACTCCCTCTTTCTCTCTCTGTGAAAGTTTACTCCAGTTAGCGGTGTATAAGCATGGCTGCAAAACTTTGCAGCATTGCCAAGTGCTAGTACTGAAACAATAACGTAAACCTACGGGCCATTTTTGCGCTATTGTGTTATTCGATTGCCCCTAACCGAAGGGGGTGCATTCGTTTGGGGCTCTGTATCAAAATAATCTTATGAATTATTAGAATTATATCCGACCTCAACATTTAAAACCTAAAGATTGATAATATAGCCTCTCATAAATTACAAAAAGATATTAAAGTTTGTTAAAGGACAATGTTACCGTTGAGCAGCGCCGAATTTAGATGGTGGGGAACCTGGGGCCCAGGTGTGGTGGGAGGGCCCATTCCCAATTTTACACAAAGGTTGTACTACGGTTGAGTGAACATGGTGACGTCATTGATATGCAAGCAATAAAGTTTTGTCCTCCACAAACTTTTTTTAGCAAACTCGGTCCTGTTGCGAAGAAATAACACCCATATATCAGGGTTTTTTTAAGGTGCTTTAGGGACCCGATTCAGTTCCTTAGAATTGAAAATCGGGTCCCTAGAATCAGAGAAAATGACCATCGGGTCGCTAGAATCAGAGAAAATCGGGTCCCTAAAGATCCATATCGGGTACCTAACATTTTCCTTAAAAAAACCCTGCATATATATGTGGCACTAACAAGCAATAACAGAGTGATCTCGGTGAGTGACCTCTAATAACACTTGTGAATCTAGTTAATATAGTTGATAGCTCTTCCTGATGGTGACAACGAGAGTAATCTCGTCGGGTGATCTTTATTGTTGCTTGCTGCCACAGTGTGAAGCTTCGCGCCCTTGCCGTTCGGGCTTTCCGATCGCAACAAAATGGTGCTGTGACCAACATGTAATGGTCATGCCAGATGCAACCTTCACAAAACGAACATGCGATCGGTGCGGTTCGTTGTAAAAAGGAGGGGATATTGTTGCAACCACTCGGTTGGCGTTGCGCCGATTGCGCGGTTCACCACGGATGGGATGTGCGCGACGAATAACACCCAGCTCGTATGTGGCGCGAACAAGCAATAATAGAGTGATCCCGAAAGAGTGACCTTAGTGAGTGACCTCTAACAATGCTTGTGAACCTGGTGAATAGTTGATTGCTCTTCCTTATGGTGACAACGAGAGTGATCTCGTCGGGTGATCTCTATTGTTGCTTGCTGCCACAGTGTGAAGCTTTGCGCACTTGCCGTTCGGGCTTTCCGATCGTAACAGAGCAAATCCACACTTACAACATTGTTAGGGAGCCGCACTAAATAAGTTTTAACACAAGTCAATTAACACGTTTTGTTTTATAGCAGAACGAGACTGTTACATAAAATATTAAAGGTGTTATTTAAAGACTGCTGAGGGCCGCACGAAGGGTACTTGGGAGCCGCATGCGGCTCTCAGAACAGTGGTTGAGAACAGTGGCGATTCTAAAGGGGGGGCTGGGTGGGACATGACATCCCAGATTTTTTGTTGGCCCCCCAGAGTTTTTTCTTAATTTCCCGTTTAAGTTCGTTTGGTTGACATGCATAGAACCTTCTAGCCTCCATTCAATATTTCCCAAATGCATGATAAGCTGTGTTGTTCTTTTTGACGGCCGGGTAAGTAGAGTTGTTTATGACGACACACACCAGTGGTTGCTCGGATCCTGCGTGAAATTTAGTCAGGCCACGGTCGTGGTGTTGAAAAATTCATTTAGAAACTAAGAAACAGTCACTAAAATTGGAAGATTGATCTTTCGTGCATTTCAGTATGAGATGGAACTGGATTATATTACTGTCAGCAGATTGTTTCTTGTCCCAGTAGCAAAAGGTTTGTCAAAATCATGTTTAGTTGTCAGGTGCAACATCAACTTACAACCATAAAATAATGCAACAAGCTACAATTTTTGTCCTCCCCAAAAAAATATCACCTGGGTGAGACCCTGGTCTCAACCCTGAAGTGAGCGGATAGAAAAGTTGGTTGAACATACATTTGGTTGAACAAAAGCATGCAAATTGTTTTTATCAAGGCATCAAATGTTCTGACAAATATGTAACTTGATGTGGGCGCACAATTACATTCCTGAGTATGTGTTGCAAAATTCGATGGGCATTACTGTAAGCCAGCGTTTCCCAAAGTGGGTTCCATAGACAAATTTAAAGGGTTCCGCGAGCTATGCTTTCCAGATTTAAGCAAAAACTGCTGATATGTCCTTTTACCCTTTGAGCATGCGACAGCCGCTATATGGTTTGATGTAGCTTTTGTTTTTTGCCGTTATATGCTCACTGGTGATGGGCAGTGTCGTCACAATACTTGTCTGAATCATGTTTTCCCCGATATGCGCAAACGAAGGCCAAGTATCGCGCCAGCTGGGACGCTACATCAGATATAAGAATTCAAGTATATTCAGTCGAACTATTCAGAATTGTTGCAATCCAGAAAACAAATACATTGCTCCCACTAACACATGCTTGTTGTTGAATTGTTTATGCTTTATGGTTACTTTTATTATGCATACTTTTGTTCATAGTACGAAACCTTAATAATGGCAATTTGGGTGTAAAAAGCGTTTAAGTTCACTTGGCAGTTCTGGCGGCGGTTCCTTGTCCACTAAAAATATCCTTGCAGTGTTCCCCGGACAAAAACGTTTGGGAACCACTGCCGTAACCAACGCGGAGGCGTTTAGCGTTTATACCAGCCCGTGTTGAACATTTGTAGCGCTGCTAGTGCGAACAGAACGTCGACAAAACAAGTAAAAAAGCGCTACGTTTCTATACCTAAAGAACTGAAAGCACTTTCGTGGCAGATTTACTTCGTACATCGATCCACAACTGGTTGATGCAATTAGGCATATAAACCGACGGAGCACCAGTAGTTTTGCAATTACAAGTAAACCTTGCAATAGAACACATGCTGTTAAGCAAATATCAAAATGCATTGGAATGTATTCTAGAACAGGAGTCTCCAAACGATTTTGTTTCGCGGAGCACGTTCGCTGTTAAACAATCGTTCGAGGGTCGGACATAACTCCCAGTGCGAAATAAAAGAATGACAAAACATGAATGCTGTTTGATAATAAAAGTAAATTTTATTAAAAAGAAAGGTAAAAATAACTTCCTTGATTTTAGCATAGTGGGAATATCTGACTTCAGGTGCGTGAACGTAATATTAACAAAAAACAAAGACCTCAGAATGTGGCAGCAAACGTTAGGCCGACCTGAAGCGCAGTAATACGTATCCAACAGACATTCACGTGGCCGTCTTACGTAATGTCATTGCTTCGGGGTATGTTGCATTCCACCAAATCAACACATTTTTCGTAAATACGTCATTTCTTACATTTGAAAAAGTATCTTCATGGGCCGGATGAAATGGATTCAATGGCAGGATTTGGCCTGCGGTCGGTAGTTTGGAGACCCCTGTCTACAACATAATCATAACTTCAAATAAAATTTTCAACAGTATTGGAAACCGTGACGCGACAGTCTATCGAAAGACAGTTTAGCGAAAAACAATTTATCCAAACGACAGTTCACCGAACGACAGTTCACCGACCGACAGTTTATCGAACGACAGTTCATCGAAACGACAGTTTATCGAACCGACAGTTTATCGAACCGACAGTGCATTGAACCGACAGTTTATCGAACCGACAGTTTATCGAAAGACAGTTCATCGAAAGGCAGTTTATCGAACCGACAGTTTATCGAACCGACAGCTTATTGAAAGACAGTTTATCGAACCGACAGTTCATCGAACTGACAGTTCATCGAACCGACAGTTTATCGAAACAACAGTTTATCGAACGACAGGTTATCGAACCGACAGTTTATCGAAGACAGTTTATGGAACCGACAGTTTATCAAACCGACAGTTTATCGAATGACAGTTTATCGAACAACAGTTTATCGAACAACAGTTTATAAAACCGACAGTTTATCGAACGACAGTTTATCGAACAACAGTTTATCAAACCGACAGTTTATCGAAACAACAGTTCATCGAAACAAAAGTTTATCGAACCAAAAGTTTATCGAACGATAGTTTATCGAACGACAGTTCATCGAAACGACAGTTTATCAAAACGACAGTTCATCAAACCGACAGTTTATCGAACTGACAGTTTATCGAACCAACAGTTTATCGAACCAACAGTTTATCGAAACAACAGTTCATCAAACAACAGTTCATCAAACAACAGTTTATCGAAAAGACAGTTTATCGAATCGATAGTTCATCGAACTGACAGTTTATTTAACCAACAGTTTATCGAACCGACAGTTCATCGAACCGACAGTTTATCGAACCAACAGTTTATCGAACCGACAGTTTATCGCAAGACAGTTTGTCGAACGACAGTTTATCGAAATGACAGTTCAACGAACCAACAGTTTATCGAACGACAGTTTATCGTAACG
>Ga0210059_1015888_pt1 | contig 10923 bp, 5 predicted proteins | sample Ectturendosymbi2_FD_188042 | JGI IMG/M metagenome (GOLD analysis project Ga0210059, IMG submission 188042) | Ecteinascidia turbinata endosymbiont from Florida, USA - Sample 2 (SPAdes) (version 2) | ecosystem: Host-associated > Tunicates > Ascidians > Unclassified | place: Key West, Florida... | reverse complement strand
AAGATCCCTGCCACGTTGTCGAAATGGACCATGCGTTCAACATAAATGATGAACGTAATTTTTTTGTAAACACGTCAGCAGGCAAGCATGAACGCACAGCATCCGAAAATAAGCGAAACTCTTTGCCGCCATATGTAAGCGCTACATCAAAACTGGCAAAAAAACTCTTTTTATTGAGACATGTTGATGTAAAAACAGTATCTACAGTCCATAAAAAGATTTGCTGAAGACCTAGCCTCTTTGCTCGCACATGCTTATTGACGTCATTGTACAGCGTTGACCGAGGTGCGCGAGGGGTCAGTTGCAAGTTAATCGATAGGAAGTTTGGGTCAATCGGCCTCCGCTATTACGACCTTGTATCTGCTGAAACACCATGCAGTAGGAAAGGTCACGACTGCAAGGGAGCTGTTGCAGAAGCTGAATTACACAGTGGAGTCGAAGCACACCAACAGCTGGGCAAGAAAAACCGTGCACAACTAATGGTCACCTTTCACTTGTGAAGCATGGTCTAGAAACATGAACTTGACCTTTGTGATCGATCGAACTGACCGCAATCATGCCCAAAACTAACTTCTTTGACCTTGGAACGTCTCAATAGCCAAACAATTCAGCGAAGTTAAGAAAAAGCTTGAACTGGGTTCGCGCGAGATGTCAGAGGGGTGGCATTTTTGGTCTGAGTGCGTTGTTGCAGACCAGAGATAAAACAATCCATCGATATAGTGCAACAAGCGCCAGTGGATACCGCACAATAGGAGCCTGCCGCAAGCGCTGTAAATATTTAAGAGTATAAACGATTATTTTCAACCACAATGCGAGAGGCAGGCAGCGTAACATGACCGCATGGCGATGAGAGACAGAGCTGCGTTGATGCGAGCGCTGGAGATGGGACTGATTCTACGCATCGTCCACAATAGAAATGGTGCAGAGATTCAATTTTTGATTTATTGTTCGCCGGGTGCTGCTGCTGCGACGAGGAAATCGACAAATAGGATCGAGTGTTATTTGAGTCGATAAGCCGTTGCATCGAACGGTGCTATTAAGACTGTGTCAAGAAAAACCTCGGAGGGAAATGGATACCAATCTTTTATGTTCAAAGGAGGGATAGAAATGCTATTGCCGACCACATCACTTTCGCATTGAAAAATTGCTCCGCTACAGGACTGCCCACCTCTCATTGCTTCGAAGCTTTATTTGAATGACTTACAAGGATTTTCTTCGAAAAAGACGCGAAGCTGCAGATTTTTCCGGAAGAAATTACTTTTATCAAATCCTGGGGGGAATATTTCGCGCTAGACAACACAGCGCGTTTGTGGAAATCCACTCTCATTATTCAATTGTAAGGACATTTATCTCGCAGCAACCAGCTCCGTGGAGCAGTAAGATTTATGTTAGCGCTCTCCTTCACAACAACTTACAACGTCGCCAACTTATTTATTACCACTCAGTACAACCTCCTCGACAAGTATGAACCTTGGCAAACACTTCCACACTATTGCCAGTTGGTTGTTAAAGTCAGGAAACAAATGAAAGGAGGAATCGTGTTCAACATGTCCCCCAAACACTTATGGGAAATGAATGCTTTACTAAGGCCTTGTGATTTAGGGGAAATAATCAAGGCCAACATGCGTTTGACAGTTAATTCTTTAATAGCTCCAACGCAAACTGTAGGGAGGTTTGTAAGACAACCCTGCGTTTACGTGCATTTCATGTTTAGGAACTGACATAATAGAGGCAGGTCTGGCTTTGAAAAACCACAAAAACCCGGAAAGTTTTGGGTTGGAATCCGCGGACAAAGCATTTTGAAGTAGAATTTTTCTCAAAGCTTAAGTTCGCAACGACAGTTAATATATGCAAATTAATCACTACTTCCCCTGTTCTTGCGTTCCCGCATCGCCGTATCCATCGGTCACGCGCAGACCTCGCGAATAACTGAGCGGAGGAAGCACTCTCTCAAACTGCAGCCAGCCTGGACATCGCCATGCCCGCAAATCGAAGTTGTGCCAGTTTAGTTCGGGAAAGAGCTCGCGTTGGTCGAGACGCCCGCCTGGCCCGCCATATTCCTGGCCTGGCTCATGACACGTCAACAATGGATGTTCAAAGCGCAGCAGATGCGACAAAAGTGAGCGGAGAACATGTCAGGGAGCAGTCCAGTCAAGCGACAGTGGTGCACTGATCCTGTTTGTTGCAGGCAAAGGCTAGATAGATTAAAAAATTTTAGGAAAAGGAAAGTGGAAAAGCTTGTGGTGGAGAAAGAGCAGGTGCGACTGTCACAGCTCCAGGCGACATACTGTAAATCAACTGGCTTTTCTGCCAACAGATTTGCTGCTTTCCTAAGCATTTTCTATCAGTTATTTGAGTGTAGTTTATGATGAGCTGTTGAGTGTAGTTTATAATTTTTGTGGGAAACATCTACCACAAATTCGAAGTTTTCGATTCATTAGCCCATCAAGGCCATTGTCGACTTTTTATCACATTTTCAATTATCAAAATTTTGTCTCTTAAAATTTTTCGATAAAAGGTGTTTGTGTAAATATCTTCCTGCCATGCAAATTCAAAACAGCACAAAATAAATATTGAAAGTTTTGTTTAACCTCTCTTCAAGTTTTAGGATGGCAAAAAGCTAATACTATAGGCCTGCTTCCAAGGTAATATAAACAAGCGGTGGCGCCTTGGACTGAAGCTGAGTGCAAATAAAAAAGCTTTTAGTTAACTGCCATTGTTGTGCTGTGGAAATAAATTTCACAACACAATTTTGAAATGATTGTGCCAAACACCATGAAAGTCTGTGACGGTTTTCCACCAAGTGAAGAATTAACAGATTCTCAAAAGTTCATAATCTGGTCGACACCGGAAGAAATGTTTCTTTGCTCAAATTTGTCAAAGTTATTTGAAGCGTTTCGCATTTCGTGTCGACAAAAACTTTCATAGCTGCTGAAGCTGCTTCCTTTTCCGATGAGAAGGCAATAGGCTACAGGCATAGAACAGCAGTAAACGTTACCACAAACTTTTCAGCTGGTTTCAACAGGTATGCCAAAATGGGTGTGTCTGCTCGAATTTCTTAAAGTCTTACTGGTGCCAAACGCATTAGAATATTGTTCTAATAGACAGATTGGTATCTAAAATCTCTACCGGTGCTTACATACATTATGCTACAAGAGCAAAATGGCCATAATAAAGACTGTTTCAAACGCTTTTGCTGTTCTTTGCATTGGACACTGGATTTCAAATTCCAGTAATATTTCTTGCTGATATTTGAAAATTGTGATTAGGCGTTTGCTTGGCTTTTATCACATTTCTTTGATCATGGCCGAAATCAGTGCAGCAGAAATGAGAAAAATCATTAACGTGTGTGCTGGTGAGAAAATCTCTATGTTGAGGGACAATGACAATTGCTTTGTGCGGTTGATAACACAACTTAACATGCAGTAGGTTATGCTTTACAGTCCAATTTCATGAGTTGAAACATGATGAAAAGTAGAACTCACATTACTGAAGTAACTACGTTGTTGATGAGCAGTACATGGCCCGTTGTTTTTGGCAAACATGATGATGAATGTGCAACAGACGCAAAGTGCATCCATGCGGTCGCCAGGACAAGTGCATCGTCGTGCAAGTTTTTGTGAGATCCAAACATTCGGAGGTAAGTTATTATGACTTGTACAGCTTTGCTAACGCTTGAACACCAGAGAGCCTTCCATACGAAGAATTTCAGTATATTTGCCCAAACGAATGTGAAGTAACGTATTTTTCAATAATCTGCGTAATGATGTGTACGTTTTATTCATATAGCATTTACCTAAGCCTCTTGACAAGGATTGCGTACAGCTTTCGCAGGTAGGTGGCAAGTCAGTACCAGGACGGATGGATGGGGAAAGTTGCGAGGTCGTTTCGAGGCCATACAACCTATTACAATAGGTGGCAAATTTATTTCCCAATATAGCCATTCAGAGCAATATAAAAACATTTGCATAAGTTTTCATTTCACTTCACTGTAACTTCAACCAAGTGTTGTACGTGGATTTCGTATCCTTTCACGTATATTGATAATTTTTTAAAACGTTATTGCTTATTGCTATAGCAATAACGTGCTGAAAGTGGGTTTCACAATTAAATTTTTAAAAAAGTTTGAATTTTTTTCTAAAAGTTAGTTTCATTTTGATTCAAACATTTTGATCAAGTGACTGATGAAGAAAACGTTGCTATAAGGTTTTTGTATTTTCTGGGAGGTTTTGATTTGATTAATATTTGCTATTATTAGGTAAACATTGATGATTATCACCTAACCAGAAAGTACTGAATAAAATCAATTGATGGTTTAAAATCCCTGCCACAAATAAAATCATCATTCATTTTGCTACAGTCGGTGTTTCTGGAAAACCTAATTGGTTTTCAAGCCAAGGAACTTCACTGTAGAAAAGCTCAATCACTAGAAAAACACTTCACTTTTTCATGCGGCAACAAATTGAGAACGGGTTGCAGGCAACGAGCTGCATGTTCATGCTGATCTGCTTTCGTCAAACAACTGTAGTCAAAAGCGCTTGACATTTGCTGGCAATTCTTCATTCTGCCAACGTTTAGGTACAGGGTTTAAAAATCGCAGTTTTACACAAGGGTACAAAAGTTTTTGCGTCTTTGGCAAACATTGCTTGCGTCTTTACGATGAAAGGTCTCCTTCAAGGAGTTTAAAATTCTTATCCTTTTCGGGTTCAGTTTCATGACTTCTCATTGGCAATAAAGGAAACGAATAGTATAATAACCATTTTTACGCAATCCTATGCAGCGATTCTTAGTTCGGTGAACTAACGATTTACTTCGCCGCTTTTTATTTTGCATCAAAGCTGACTTCGTTTTCCGTGTCAACAGCATTTAAGTTCTCGTCTCGTTTCGTAGAAGAACAAATGTTTCGCAAAAAACATTTATCAGTTTTTGAAGAACATTTTGAAAACCAGCCACCACTTTATATACGGGCTGAACTTTGTCTTTGTTTGGCGCTAACAATAGGTTAAGCAGCTGTTTGGGGCAGGAACTGCTGATGATGCGGTTACGTTGCAAGTGCTGTTATAAGAGGTACGGATTCAAGGAAGACTCTTCGTGACCGTTTCTACAGTTGGTTTGCTTGGTTTGCTAAGGTTTCCCAGAACATATGGTTGTCTGCTTTCAATATTTTAGAACTACAAACACATTCTTTATCCCCCAACATGAAGGTTGTCCCCCAACATGAAGGTTGCACAGTAGTTGTCTGCAGACCAACAGCAATTAGAGAACTCATTTCAAACCCTTAAACTGAAATCACAAGCACTTCAAAAAGCATGATATTGCCATTTTTTCTGTCGGTGGGCGGTATTTGTGTAATAAGTAAGCTAAAGAGTCAAGCTCAGTTTTACAGTAATGTTATCTAATATGACAGTTGCAGACGAACTGTACTGCATGGAATTATTCCAAAACTTTACAGATTAATGAGAACGTAGATTGTGAAAAATGTCATGTATTTACGTGATTATTGAAAGATTTGTTAAAAGTTCTGTTTCCGGTTCGGATTTATGTCGTTGCAGGATGGACTCCGTAAAAAGTAGCAATTCAAATTTTTTTAATGAATTGAACTTTTGCTTTTGATTTCTGCAAATGTAAAACCTTGTTTTAAACATTATTTTTTGCGCTCTTTCTTGGATCAATCAGTTCTGTCCATCTCAACGTAACAAGCATTTGGTGAGTTGACCCGTACAAAACCTGTGCCACGGTTTGAGACGAAGATATTTACGAAAGTCAACTGTTTTCTGAAAGCTTCAAACTAGTCAGAAACGTTTTTGAAGTTTTTTGGTGGTTTTGGATCTATCACATTTTTCTTGAAAACATGCAAAACATTCCTGGACTGTTTCAAAAACAGCTCATATTTCATGGGTAGCTTATTTATGCAGAAACGCGTCAGAAGTTTATGAAAAAGTTTGCATAAACAAAATAAGCTCATCTAATTTTTAATGTTTTGCAGTTTTGTAGGGATGACCTAAAACTTGTTTCTCTCAGTGCACACCGCGACCCTGCTCGTTTACCTTGTTTCTCAAACACTGTTTAAATTGTGAGCCCTTCGATGATATGATTTATGTATGGAGAACTCACAGAGCAGGAACAAAGCTACAGATTTGAAGTATCTTTAGGTTTTGCAGCTTCATTATCAGCTACATCAGGCAAAACTTGGTTCATACATTTACAATCACACCTCACAATGTTTCACATATACGGCCATCTTATCTTGATTGCAGTGACAACTGCTTATAAACACTATAACCTTTTTCTAAACATTATAACCTTTTTCTAAACATTATAACCTTTTTCCCCATATTTCATTTCAGATCTTTGTTGTTTCTTTCACTGTACATCCGTAGTACATGAACTTTGAAAGACTTTTCGGATTCCTAAATGTGCTGGAACAAAACCGAAATGCTGTTGTATCAGTGTTGTCTGATTGACAAAGGACATGCATAAAATATGGATTCATGCAAGCCGCTGTTTATTAAAAATTTTGAAACGTAACTTAAAAAAGTTTTTTTGTGTTATGTGACAGTGTTGCACATGGCAAACAGCGGGGTATTATTTGAAAGTTCAAATTTGTTGCGATTCTTAATTAGGTTTAATAGGTTTTTGACGCCAGACATTTGAAAGATATATTCAGAAAAAGTTTGGTTCACGATGTAAAACCAGTTGCTATTTACTGTGTTTATTGCCAATGATTTGCTTGTCGCGATTTTTTAAAAACCATAAGTGTTTCGAAATTCGAAACATTTTTTAAGGAAACGCGTACATGTAATAGATCACGCATTTTTTATTTGATCAATCATCACTTTAGAAGAGTTATGTGATTCTGACACTTGTAATGTGGTGATGCGACCGTTTTTTGTCGTATATTGCTATTTATATTCAGTGACTTGTCAACGCAAACTGGCGCCCATGGCAAAGTTTAAATGTGCGCCCTTTCCATAATATATTAGATATAGGCTCAGGTTTTCCAAAGATAAACCATTAAAACATTAGATGCTTCAAAACAGAAAATGTGTATTTATTTTTTGTTTAAAATTTTCAGCAAATAAAATATAAATTATGCATAAGGACCATAACATACTCTTATACTCATTGATTTATATTATAGAGTATATCAAAACATTCAAGTAATAACGTTATCATGATTTATACGTAGTATTGGCTGACAAAACTGTGAACCTTACAAAGAAATCATACAATGTATTGACATTGGAAACGACAATTTCTTTTAAAACGACAAATATTAAATTTGGATGGTACATTAAGTTATTTAAGGAACAACATGTATTACTTGTGTTCGAAAGCCACAATTCCATCGAAACACCAATATAGCCAGCCTTTTCTTGTTTGAGTAACACAGCATGTTAATTACAACAACACCTCCCGTGCCTTTATCTAACCAAATTCGTCAAAAATATCATCAAAGTCGGTTTTCTCTCTTTCGTCCCTTTCTGTACTCATCAAAGCTATATCACACAATCTGTCCAGACGTATTCTCAGTCATTGAGGCTTGGAGGTGTGAAAGGATCGATTCCTCTCAGCTTGCAGTAGATAATGCTATCGTCAGCATTGCTTGCAAAGCAATTCGAAAATTTGGAAAGTCGCTTTCATCACCATATTCAACTATGACATCAATGTAAGGAGTTCCTCTGGACGCGATAATTTTAAGCTGCACGACGTAATACTAGCATTTTGCAATCTAAAATCTCCTCGTACAATTGCTTGTCATCTACAGTGTTGCCAACTTGTAGATATATATATATTCCAAATTTGAAAATTTTGGTATGTTTTTAGACAAGATTTGGTATATCCGTTCTAAGAAGAGTTGGCAACACTGGTCATCTACGTCTAAACTTAACGAAGCTGTCTATTTTTCACACAAGATAGGTTTTAGTTTTTCACAGTCAGGACCGTGTGGACATCGAACAGAAAGCCAAATTTGGACAAAAAAGCTTGTCGTAAGTAAGACTAACAAATGTCTTCTTTCATGAGTTAACACTTTATGCTCAACTGGTACAGTAACGTAACGAAGATAACTACTGATGTTTCGAGGATTTAGGTTCTCTTCCTTAGTCTCTGGAATGGGGCATACGTGTTTAGCCTATTATCAGGCACCAGTGGCCACTGACCTTCAAAGGAGTTTTGTAAAGTCAAAGTGAGCCGCAGCAATTTAGGCAATTTATAAACCTGTGGAAGCTTAACTGCAGTTATTTGCGTAATAGTCAGATTCTCACAGCCACGGACATAAATTCGTCTCAACCAGATTCTGGAGAACTAATATTTTGCCTGAAACGTAGCAACTCATACTGACATGGCTTTCTTAAAGCGTGTGAAGGATGAGGTCGAGGGTATGATGATAAGCAAGTGTTCTTATAGTGTCACAATATCTGACCAGCATGTTGTGTCACAATACTGCAGTTTCGTCACAATACTTGATGGTTGTCCTGCATTACATAAGGTCGCTGTGTTGATGCAGCTGTCCGGTTAATGGTTGTATGGGACGCAAAATAGACGTTCAAGAAACCGTAAACAAACATTTTAATTTTAGACAAGCATTTTTTGCGCCCCCGTCAAAGTGGCGCCCATGGCACGAGCCATGCCTGTCATACCCCAGATGCGCCAATATTTATGTATTCGTATTAAACGTTGTTATTACTCCAGTCCATTTGATTGCTGTTACAATTACAAGCAGTCATCACATAAATTTATCTCGAAAGACAGAACCGTGGGCGCTGAGATCATAACATCTTATTTTAAAAAAACAATAAACTGCTTTCAAAGCTGCCTTCTTAACAGGAACTAACGCAAATCTAAAGATGTGAGCCGCTATGACGTACCCGTACTTTGTGGACTGCAAGGTCGTCTGCAGAGGCAGGGTGTGGTAGGGGCGTGACAAATGGGAACATGTCACTTGATTTTTTCAGTTTATATATAATCTTTAATGCCTGTGATATCATTTTTAATGTTCGTAGAAATCTTAGTAACAAATCCCTGTATCTTGTTAAGCAAAATAGTATTTCCAAGGTTCTTAGTACAGGCATGTGTGATTTTGGTCATAACTTTCCAGCGTTTGGTGGTGTTGAAAAAACTGGTATTACCATCCTAACCCAGTGTCTTAGCTAAGAGGGGCGGCGGGGGGAGGGGCGGTCCGCCCCTGGCGGCACTTTTATGGGGGCGGCACTATGGGTTATGCTGTAGGTTATAAACCTGCAAAGGCTGTATTGAAATAAAAGTGGTTTTTATGTCGGAACACTGCTCGGAGTTGAAGGACGTTTTTTATTTTAAGTAATTTGTACTACGGCGTGTGTATTTAAGCGATTGTTATCTTAGCCAAACAATAAACAATCGTGTATCAGGGATGTTGTATCAATAGGCTTTTAGATGAAGTTGCAAACACGCTTATCAACTCACTTGATGTCAAATTTTGCTGATTCACTACACTGTTGATTGATCGAGTGTTGGTCGTTGTTGACGTTTGATCGTAGTCCTTATATGACGTTATAGAACTCAGTAGGAGTATGGTGGATGGCTGTGGGCAAACATGTGGCTGTGGTGAGCGCTAAGCTTTTGTAAGTGTTCTTAAGTTTTGTACCTATGAGTAAAAGCGCATTGTTGGGTCTAAAAAACATTTCTGTGTAAATCTTATAAATGTGTGGTTGGATTTGTGCTCGTCAAAATGGATATCCGTGTGTGTGGAGAAATATAATCTAGCTCAGTATTCTTCAACATGGTTTCCGCGGAACCCTAGTGTTCCGCAAAACATGTAGTGCGGTTACGTGAGTTTTAAGGGTTCCGTGAGGTTTCCTCGTTTTTTTTTGGGATAAATGATTTCTTGCTTCAGTATGTTGATGCGTCATTATGAAAATTTTTAGATCACCATGCTGCATTCAGATCTCAAGTAGGCCAGTTAGTTGTACAGGAGGTTAAGTGCAGATAGCCGAAAAAGAAATATTGATAGTTGTTGCGTCGCTTGTTGTTCATGTGCAATTAATAAGAACGTTATTGTTGCATCACAGTTATATGTTGTTGCCGATGAACAGTTCACAGTAGTGAAAGAAGGCCCCCTTGAACTTTTGCAGTTTATTCAAAGGTATAACCATTGGAACTCTGTTCCAAATATATTAATAATGCTGCGGATTTTCCTCACAGTTGCCGTTAGTGTTGCTACCTGTGAGAGGAGTTTTTCGAAACTAAAACTGATCAAGACTTGTGTTAAGATCTAGCATGAGCACCTTGCGGTTGAGAAATCTTGCCACACTGTCTATAGTGCAACAATTGACAGATAAAATTAATCTTGACATTGCCATTGAAGAATTTGCCAACAGAAAGGCAAGAAAAGTTACTGTGTAGAAAATTGTAATTTTCATTTCATAAATAAAGATGGTCCTAATTTTTTACACTTTTTTCCTATTTATCCCTATATGTCACTTTTGCTTTTTGTTTCAACTGTTACTTACAATGTTTGAGTTTTTTGGTGTGTTTTCAAAGCATACCATATTTGAGCATGTAAGATTACTGTAATATTATAATGGTGCACACACTAGTTAATATTACAAAGCTTTAAGAGCCAGTCACTGTGCAATATGTATTTTTATGGGCTTCGGGGGCGCCAAACTCAAGGGTCGCCCCGGGCAGCCTACACTTTAGCTAGACCACTCAAACATATCTCGTATTTTAGCAGTTTCACTTTCAATAGATATCATTGCCAGATTTGTTAGTTTTTCACCAGTCATAGTTGATCTGTGAAACGTTTTGATTAGCCTCAACTTGCTGGTGTGTATTTAAAGCATACCATATTTGAGCATGTAAGATTACTGTAATATTATAATGGTGCACACACTAGTTAATATTACAAAGCTTTAAGAGCCAGTCACTGTGCAATACGTATTT
>Ga0210059_1015887_pt1 | contig 10923 bp, 8 predicted proteins | sample Ectturendosymbi2_FD_188042 | JGI IMG/M metagenome (GOLD analysis project Ga0210059, IMG submission 188042) | Ecteinascidia turbinata endosymbiont from Florida, USA - Sample 2 (SPAdes) (version 2) | ecosystem: Host-associated > Tunicates > Ascidians > Unclassified | place: Key West, Florida... | reverse complement strand
CCCCCCCCTTCTGGTTTTTGGCCCCCCCTGCTGCTAAATCCTGGCGACGGGCCTGTTTGCCCAACAGCCTAGTTGTTGAAACATCAAAATATTTTCAGTGCGTTAGCAGACCACAGCATTCCGTAAGCGTGGGTTAGAACCAGGGCCGGATTAAGGGGGGGAAACGGGGGCAATTGCCCCGGGCCCTCCGTTCAAGAGGGTCCCCGTGATTATATTTATTTGTGTTAAACAAAATATTCGTTTGAAAAATTGTCGTGATTCAAAAGAGATACAAGAATACAACTCTATATTCGATGTTGCGTTGAGTATCATTGATGATTTCTCTGCAAGTTTGACTTTCTGCCAGTTTTAGTAATCACTACTGAATATAAATATTTTCGGTTTTGTTCAATGCAAATATATTTGAATTTTGCTTGTAGCTTTTTCTAATATTCGTTTTTTTGACATGGGTTAATCTACTCGTGCATCACGCATACTGCACAAATGTCGCGAAAACGATACTATTTGCATGCTTAAGTAGCAAAGCTAGTGCTGTTGTGGTTGCTGTTTGGTATCAATGATTCCGTAACTTCTTTGCCGTCTGGAGGTATTACGTAGCCGCAACCGAACTGCGATCTTTGTTTCATCATAAAGGGTAACGTATGGTGGAAACGCACTTTTTTCCGATGGCTACTATTCTTGCGTTACATCATATACATATGAAGCTAGTCAATCCATTTACACCACGTGTTATCGCGTGGTCCGTCAGAAAAAGTTTTTGATCAGTCGAATTTTAGAACGAAAGAGCAGAAAGTGAGATTACAGTGTTTAGCTAGCTCGATGCCGAAATCTGTAATGCCATCAGGAGCTGAAAATAGCATAGTTTCTGAGAAGAAAAAGCGCGAGAATCTGGCAGTGTTAGCTGAAACGCCGCGACTGAAACGTTTTTTTCCAGCAAAGCTTTGAAGCAGCAATGTTAAAACAGTGGTGTTAACCAGAAAATCTGAAAATGTAAGTGAAAATCACCACATAGATATCGAAGCACCTTTCACACTCAGCCTGGCAGGCTATATTGACATGTTATTTTTCCGGTGTTTTTGTTTGTACTCTCTGGTTTCTGCTTATTGTTCGGGTGAATGTTGTTTCTTGCCGAGTCACTCTCTAGCCTGTGGAAATATTTTTCTTAGTAAGAATACACTGTAGTGTTTATATCATAAACTCTCTTCTCGCAGCTAACTGTATGTGCAGTTGAGAACCGTATTTATCCGATTGTCAGCCGCGGCTTATCAAGTTTTTTCATCATTTCATGCGGCTTACAATCAAGGGCGGCTTACATTTTTTTAATTTTTTTACTTTATCGAAAGGTATAGATGACGCTCAGTCTTTCTATGGCTACGTTTTATCGACCAAATTCTTTCGCATTCGATTTTCTTCAGTATTACGTACACATCCGTCACAGGAGGGATTATGAAACCGAAGGCAGTTGTAGTGGTGTAAGCATCATTAATACGGCAAACACACGAGTATGCGAACGTCGCGAATGCATCTCAGAGGCTTAGGTAACCTATGTTCAAGTGCGGTTTACAATCAAGGGCAGCTTACATTAATTTTAGCACCATTTCGTGCGGCTTACAATCAAAGGCGGCTAACAATCGAGTTAATACGGTAGACACATAATCGACTGCTGGAAAAAGCAAACGAGAATGTTGCGAATCACTGAAAACATAAATTTTACAAACGATGACCTCATGAAATACGTCATAGGGCCCCTCCAGTTAAAATTGCCCCGGGGCCCCCTACCCTTTAATCCGGCTCTGGTTAGCATAGTGCTTTTCCAACTTTTTTCGTCACGGTACAGAAATAAATTGTAGATTTGGCCGAGGCACACCTACTTGATAAGGAAAAAACCTGCTGCAACGTGAATGAAACATTTTATAAGTTTTTTGTCAATGCACGTTTGCGGCACGCTTCAGGCTGTTTCGAGACACATAGTTCGGGAAACCCTGGGTGAGAATAATACGAATTAGTCAATGCATCTCCACCGCAAGTGTTTGATGTCTTACAGGACTAATTTCTCAGAATTCACGACAGAAAATTGTACTAACTAAGCTTTGCAGAACCTTATTTAATTGACCAACGTCTTTAGATTATGACAACAGTGAAACCCCCATTTTGACACCTTGAAAATGAGCGTAAAATTCCTGTAACTTCATACGTGCTGTTGAGCATCAGTCATTACTTTTAAGGGAGAGGCAGCACCATTCACACTATTGTGCAAATTAATTGACTTGCCAGCAAAAACAGGCATTATTGCTTTTTGTTGCCTTTATCGCGGTTTGAATGAAACTAACGCTGTTTTTAACAAATGATATAATCACCTTTGTTCTTTATTAATTGTTCAATAAGTTTTGGCATCGATTTCACAACTTTCTGGCGGTCATGAGCAATTTTTCATCACGGAACCACATGGAAATAATAGGAACCACATGGAAATAATAGGTCTAATAAGCTTGGTTAGGGTGGTACAATCTTTCCTTACTCGCCTTGTTTTAACAATTCTCCACAATATTTCGATGGGTTTCATGTCGGTTGAGTTCCCTGGACAATCAAGAACCTTGATGCCTTACTCCTCTAAAATTACTTCACTTTTTTTGCAGAATGACAGGGAGTCAAATCTTGCTGAAAAACACCCTTTCCAGCTATAAGCGTCCATTCCATTTCTGTAACCACTTTTTGTCTCACCACCTCGCTATATTTTTTCGCATTCATCATCCATGTAACAGGGTAAAGTGATCCAACACAATGGAAGTTGAAACAGCCCCAAAACATTTTTGGGGGATGTTTAACACTTTGTATGATGTTGAGCCTTTGCCATCTTCTCCCCATAACTTCTCCTGACAAGACGCCGTTGTAGACCTTGCACCTAACACTGGCTTTCGTTGGAATATAACACTTTCTTGCAATCTTCTGCACTCCATTTTTTGTACGTTGTGCCTATGAAAACTTTCTCTTTTGCATTTTCTCAGTCAAAAGTTGTTTTCGTTGCGGATTTCTGGCTTTTCTGCCAGCTAAAACCAGTCTTCGTCTCTTGTGAGAAGAAGGCTCAACATCATAACATCATACAAAGTGTTAAACATCCCCTAATTTTCACTCCAGAAGTACTCAAATCTTTTTGGAGGTCACTACTAGTTTGTTTTTTCTCTTTCTCATGAGAGAGGCATCGTCTTTTGGAGCTGGTTTTGTTTTTGACCACATTTTACCTTTCTGAGTTGGTGGTGAATTGCCCTGTTGCCTTGACCTGCCTAATAACACGCGAGCTAGTACGTTTTTTTAATATGTCATTAAAAATACATTTTCAAACTGTCATCAAACCTTAAAGCAAAATGGTATGATGGGTTCGTCACAGGGTGCCGCAAGCCTAGAAAGATTGGGAACCACTGGTGTAAACACTAAGCAACGCGAACTGTTCCTTAAAAGAAAGCGTTCTTCCTATGATGCTGGCTCTTTAAGCTGAAGATAACTAATTTTTTAGCAACTAGCAATCAATGGAAATTGTGGTGCACAGCCAGAATTCTCTGTTTCAATAAAAGTTTCCAAAGAAATTGTACCATTTTAACAGGAATTCCCAACTTAAAAGTGAGATGTAAAAATTATTCAATTAGACTGCCGGAGTCAGAATGGGATAAAAAAATCCGACTCAGACTCCCAGTGTTCTTCGAAATCCGACACTGACTCCACCCAAAAACCTCCGAGTCCTTGCGACTCCGACTCGGCAACCCTGCTTACAACACGAAGAAGCATCTAGTTACAGCATTTTAATAAAATCTAATTTTTGCATTTTCACCTTTGGATGCCCGGAGCCGTCGCCCCGTTCGCCCCCCCACCCCTCTGCATGCCACTGATTAATTTGCATTTTGTAGTTTATTTTCTCGAAACTTTAATCTCCGCAGTATTAATAAGTTGTTAATGCTCTTACACAATTCTGCAGTATGCATCGTGCATAGGTTAACATACGAGTGCGTCAGAAGTATGTGCAGGGGGGTTTCAAATTAGTCTTGTCCTGGCTAAATGGAAATTCTTCCGCAGATCCTCAGCAACTGCAGTGTTCGGAAAAATTTAACACAGACTTCATGCGGCTATAAAAAAAACTCACAAAACATACCAGTTGCGGTTTCACGGTAGGTCGGTACATCTTTTGTGAAGGTGGATGCTGAAAGTTTTTTAAAAATTCGTCTCGTTTTTTCTTCTTGTACGATCCTAGATCCAACAAAGCCCCGTTTGGCAAAATGACTTTGTCCAACTCATTCAGAGTCCGGACGTAATTACAATTGTTTTCTACTGCAGATAAAAGATCTTTTTCTGTATAAGTCTGGTAAAGTTCGACATTTACCTCAGTCGAATTAGCAACGACATTCTTCTTGGCAACTGTAACAGCAAAGAGCTCAGCACTTTTTGAAGACTTCTTCCATGATGGTCTTACTTTCTTATTGAAAAACAGATTGTCATGGAAACATTTGCCAGCAATGAACAGAGTGGTTAAGATGAGGAAGGCCACAACACTTTTTCCAAAGGTTTTTTTTAACATGCATCGGTAGAACTTTAAGTTGTAGTCTGTTAACAAAGCCATCTTGCCCTTGTGACACACCCTACGTCTACACAAAGAAAAATATTCACATCCAAATGTTAATTTTTTTTAAAGCAACCAGTCTACTCATTGCATTACTACTGGCAGTGTAGATCTACTGCTTCACTTTCGTGTATACTGTAGCCATTTAAAAGGTTCTAGGACTACAGCCACCCAGGACAACTTCCACACGGACATCTTCCAACTAGGACAACTGTCACCTAGGACATCTTCCACTTAGGACAGTGCTCTTCAACCTTTTTGTCATCGTGGAACCCCTAATATGCTTTGGCGTTTGTCATGGAACCCCTATTAAGAAAAATTTAAAAAACGCAAATTACTTGTAAGAAAATCAAATATTTCTTCATTAGACACTTCAACAAACAAACAGTTATCACGGAAGTTAAAAAGCAAGAAATTTAATGACTCAGTTGTTCTTGTATTTCTGGATTGTATCTGCTACATTCACAATTTGGTGATCCGCCAAAAAGAACCCGTAGACGTATCTCAAATATGTGTCGTCCCATTTTCTAACTTGGGCAACTGAATTACGTTTGGTCCGCTTCGGATTAGGTGCCTCTTTTGCATATGACATACTGTACATTGCTCATCACCGTCCACACCTTCGCTGTTGTTATTATTTCGCTTCACATGAGAAAATATGCTATTTTACTTCGTCTAGCTTGACTAAATAGTAAAAAGTTGGGTTTCGCACTGGTTTTACTTTATTCCCACAAAGCTTGAACAGCAGATCTAGTCAGTGACTCAGTCTATTCTTAACTAGCTCAGACTGAGCCTACTTCTACTCAGTCTACTCCAGGGTTGCCAGATTTTTTTCGTGGCTTATGGCCGAAATCCTGATTAAAAAAATGGCCAAAATGACTGTTTTTTTGAAAAAGTCATGGCCAAAATTATAAAATGTTTTAACTATGGTAATTTCCATATTCATAGGCGTCTCAAATTGTTCGGAAGGCAGTAGGACTATAGTTTTTGCCGACAATATGTCATTTTGCCGAAGAAGCAAGTTTTTACCCTAAAACAGCAATTTCTCCCGTAACTTAAAATTACCTGTTACAACTTGTCTTTATTTATCTTTAAAAAAACTAAGAATCACATATGAAACACTATTGTAGATACATGCTTCCATTCCGACCCATTTCTGGGTTGAACAATTTGATATTAACTTTCCAATTCAACGACAAGGCTAGAATTCTCTTGACCTTGTGCTCCAAATATATGAACAAAAGATTAAAGTCATGAACTGCAGTAAGTTGATCATAATGAGTTAACCACGTGCTCAAAACCATCATTTTAAGTTCACATATGAACAAAAGGGCAGGAACACTTGAGAACAAACACTGACTCATGACAGGTCCGACTGAAATACTTACACAAAATCTACAAGATTGCAAGGGCTAAATAAATACTTCACACTTTGAGTAGTACAAGGTTGAAGTTTCTGCAGAGAGTTACTGTAAAAGTGATGAGAAACTTCTAAGAGTAAAATCTTACCGAAAATGCAAAATACTTCCACATAACATTATTAGTAACACAACTAAGTGCAGTAGCCTCCAGATACTGTGCGAGAGCGGCAGATACTAATGGTAACCAAAAGATTATAACTGACTGAAACATCTGTACAAAATCTGACTGCCAGGGACCAATCTGGCAAACGTGGTTTACTCTACCGTGAACTGTACATTGGCAACATCGTTAACTGTGATGCAACAATAACGTTCTTCTTAATTGCACAAGAATGAACAAGTGACGCAACAACTCTCAATATTTCTTGTTCCACTATCTGCACTTAACCTCCTGTATAACTCACTGCAGCGCCGGATTTAGGGAGGAACCAAGAGGCCCGGGCCCAGGGTTCCCCACCAAAAAGGGGCCTCCCACCATGTTCTTGTGCTTAGCCATATGTACAACTTGTGCATGCCACTTAGTCACTTTTATTAGCGAGAAAAATTTATTTGTAGACGCTATTAAATTATCGGTCGTCCAGACGGCAGTATTTCACTTGATGAAACAACTACTACACTTACTGTTTTCCTGAAAGTCGGTCAGGTATCTGAATCTAGTGAATGCAAGGCCAAGCCACGTAGAACGCATTAGTTTACGTCTCTACTCGTTACTGGTAGATTTTGCGTCTGCCTTACTCAGATTTGCACAGGTCGTGTATGAGTAGCATTGTTAAGTAGGGCTACCATACGTCCTCAGTGGCGCACGCAGAAAATTTTCGTGGGGTAGTTTCATTCAGTGGCACATGGTGGTCATTTGTATTTGGTGTGCGCTGTTTGTGACGTCACAATTTTACGTCATATTCATGTTTCCATAGCAACGTTTTGGCGAAGTTTGTTGACATAATATGTATATTCTTGTACACAAACACACACTCCCATTATTTTATGTGTCATTGCACTGAATAAAGTATCAGCATTCCATGTTAGGATATCGGAGGAAAATAAACTCAACGCTACGACACAACAGTTCATAACTGCAAAAATATCAGGCTGCACGTTAAAACAGGGGGTAAAACACATTCATCACTGCGTCAGAGCAATTTACAACTGCAAAATGAGGCTACGCTGATATCTTGTCGAATACGAGCAGTCGAGAATAGAAAGTGTGCGACTGGACTGGCTGGCGCACACCCCGGTTTGCAAGATCGAATCTTGCTAAACTACACAAGAATTGAGAATGCGCATAAAGTACGTAAGAAAACTTTCAATTTTTCGTTATGTAAAGAAGTCCAGCAATCTTTTACTTTTTATTTTCCCTGCTGAGACATTTTCAAATGCCTGAATACTTCTATGTTAAAAACACCTGCTTTTGAGCTCGTGCAACAAACCTATCATGCTACAGAAATTGGTAATGTAGCCGATGCGGTTAGCGCTTGCGCTGATCAGCCTTAGCAGACAAAATAAAGACAATTGTTTCGGATAAAGTGAACTATCGCGGAACACAATTTTAAACATGCGTAGTGGACGGAGGGTCTGCAATAAGTGGTGAGATGGTTTCCGGACGCAGACGATAACCCAGATTCCCACCGAAACCTAATAATTACTTTTTGGTCCATTTACAGTGTTCCTTGAAACTTGCGCGCAAATTTATTCCGTGGTATTTGCATTAAGTCGATAAATTAACCAGCAAAAAATATGTGAAAACAATTAATCTCCTTTGTGCAGGTAATAAAGTTTGTGCAAACTATCAAGCTCAAGGGTTTTTTGACCCCACCCACCCCCCTTGCGCACGGCTTTGTACATCCTCCTTTTTGGAGTACATGTCCAATTCTTTCATGAGAAATGAGTTAATCTCCGAGGACATGAAAAAATGTCAAAATGCCCTCCTTTTTACATTTCTTATTTTATATAGCTATCATCTGTGGCGTAACTAAATGCTTGAGCCAGTATGGTAATGGTAAACGTAGATAAAAGGGGCCCACTGGTCACTGCACGGGGTCCACTAGCCTAGTGGTTCTCAACCGCCGGTTCGCGGACCGGCACCGGTCTGTTTAGACTTTTTGCCGATCCGCAAGGCAACCTAGGATTGTATTTATATTATGATTAGGGCAACCAAAATTCAATAAAGTCAAAATTTTTCTGCTGTTTCTAAAGCTTATGAAACGTCCACAAACCAAATTTCACGCTCATACCATGAGGATATCCCAAGTTATTAGGTCAAAAAAAAAGTCAAAATTTATCATTAGGTCAAGATTTATCGTTAGGTCAAACTTTTTTTGCAGCGCAGTTTTTCTCTTGAATATCGATATTTTACTGAAACTACAACAACAGATATTGATATGCTTTTGCAAGTTTAGTTGCAATTCTGTAATAATAGTGGGTTTATTGCGATTTCTGACATAATAATGTTGTTTTGCCCACTACTGGACGATTGAATATTAAGTACGATAGACATGGTAGGGGAGAAATGTGGTCTTACGGTACTTGTTTCGGTAAATACTCAATCCATTATCTAGGCCGTAGCTACATTGAGGCAAATGAGGCACTTGCCTCGGTAAACTTTCTGTAATGCCACCACAAAACATTTTTGCAACGCTACATCAAATCATATTATATTGTGTGGCTATTTTAAAGAGAGGCACTGCAGCTACACTGTGTTACAATGACCAGAGATACTACCAGCCTAGATTAGATAAGAGCAGGATGTTAGGTCTCCATAAACTACATTTAAGAACATACCCAACCGGGCACGTCATTAACGTATTCGCCTCGGCAAAAATTTGACCCTGACTGCGGCCATGATTATGCATATAGTATTTCAGCTTTATGATGTTCTCAGGTTTGACTCTGCTGTAGTTATTTACGTACTTACAACCAATTTTTTTATTTCGAAGCTTAGAGTGCATGAATACACTTCTGGATTAACCTCAGCACCTAAGGCTGAATTATTTTGCAGTTGCAAACGCTGAAAATGTATAGGTCAAAATAAAGTCAAAATTTGTAAATTATAAAGACAAAATTTTAAGTTTTAGGTCAAAAAATTGGTTGCCCTAATTATGACTTACCTTCAAGTAACTGAAAATGGTTAGCATTTATGTTGAATTCCACAAAATACTGGACTATGACATGTGGTTTGTCCTTGAATAAAGTGGATATTACTACGTAAAGTGATACTCTTGCGTAGTTTCATAACTATTTTATACTTGATAATGTGCAATGGCAGCTGTTGGTAGTGAGCAGGTTTTCAAGGTTTAGCTTAGGTGACCGCTAGGAAATTTTCAGAAACGATCATTTGAAATTTTAACCATAAACTTTCAGCAGAATTTCTTTTGAATAAAATGTGGACGAGTAAGCTTGCGTATTTGAGGGATGCATTCTGCCATTTGAACGAGCTTAATGCAGTAGATCTCTGCAAGAGTTTTGTACAAATACTTTTGCACTGTGGAACACGACAGACGTTTTCACACAGAAGCTGGCACTTTGGGATAGCTTTGTACAGAAAGGAGATACAGAGATGTTTCCGACTTTGAGCAATTTATTGACAAGTGCTGATGTTACTGCCGAAGAGTTATTACTAGACGTCATAAGTGAACAACTGACGGATTACCAATTTTGACCATGATTTTTCTGACCAGGAGGTTCTTTGAAAAATTCAAAAATAAACAATCCTTTCATTGAAGATACAAATACATGCGAACTTAGTCTCTGTGAAAAAGAAAGTCGGCTCGAAATGTGTTGTGATACCACTTTGCTGTCCAGATATAAAAAAAGGATCACTGTCTCAATTCTGGATATCTGTTGAAAACGCATATCCGCCGGTCAGTCACAAAGCAATCAAAATGTTAGTGATATTTTCAACCACTTACATGAGAAAACGTTTTCAGCACTAGCCTTTATTAAAACCAGAGAGAGAAATCGTTCCGATGCCAACGCAGAACTTCGTCTTTCTGCAACTCCATTGCAGTCGCATTTATCTCGCATGCTAGCAATGAAACAGTAGCAAGTTTCCAACTAACTTTGATAAATAACTTTTACTTTTGTACGTTTACCAACGTAATGTGTTCCGGTAATTATACAACAGCTTTCGTTAAAACAATTATTGTGATAATCTTTGCAATTCCACGTTTGGCTGTTAAGCTTTGCTGTGTCCGGTACGTAAAACATTTATGTGCTATTTACCGGTCCGCTTGGGTAAAAGGTTGAGAACCACTTTGGCTAGTGACTAGCCAGCACTCAGAATCCGGATATGGATGGCTAAACTAAACCCGAAATCACCGGAAAATAATCCAAACACATACAAAAACAACAACCTACTGAAAGCCAAAAGAATGCTAAAACCGAAATATAAGTTAAGTGGGCGACCGGTTTGTACATTCAGCTTGCCCGGCAGGCAATTCGCGCCTCTGCCTCACGTCAGTTACGTCACGGCTATGATATATTGTATTTACATGCCGTACAGTAAGCTGTCCCTACTCAACTGCAACAAGATACAAGCAGGTGGCGTAGCTTAGTTCATGGGAGGGCCTGCAAGTTGTCTAATTAATGTATGTTTTGGGTGAGCTAATTCTCGGCTGGAAAGGCGGGAATTCTTTCACATTAATCGTAACATAACAGTGGTAAATCTTTTTTCAATATCTCAATGAATTTAGCATTACAGCGCGGACATCCGACTCCTGGTAGGCTACTGTGCTAGCTTATCTGATGAACCGTGACACGATGATCATTGCACAGTAAACAAACTTTAGCCTTGCGGCAAGCTTCTGAGGAATCTGCCTGCTTTCTGCTTTCATTCTTCTGCGACGATTAAAACTTGCAAGCGTATCTATTTTTCATAGTTAAAGGCCACAAAGATGGCGG
>Ga0210059_1015885_pt1 | contig 10924 bp, 4 predicted proteins | sample Ectturendosymbi2_FD_188042 | JGI IMG/M metagenome (GOLD analysis project Ga0210059, IMG submission 188042) | Ecteinascidia turbinata endosymbiont from Florida, USA - Sample 2 (SPAdes) (version 2) | ecosystem: Host-associated > Tunicates > Ascidians > Unclassified | place: Key West, Florida... | reverse complement strand
GTAAGGAGGACACAATGCCTCAGGCGCCGCCGACGTCTCAGCAATGTCGCAAATACTTTCTTCAATACAGTACATTTACTCCCGAAAGACCTTATGTTCGAACGTGGGAGTGCCAAACTTGTTTGTTGCCCCGGGCGCCATCTAACCTCGGTACGCCCCTGAAGCCGATAATCGTCTAGACCAGTGGTTCTTAACCTTTTTTACATATCTACCATTTTGTCGAACAAGATTACCAGATATACCCCCGATACACTCAGTGGTGCTCATATGTTGAAAATACGAAAGTAACAAACTCTTACAGCTGAGAATGATTTATAAAAATTTACGTTGGCTGCAATTTATGGGGTTCAGTAAATTTACCCCATGGACGATGAAATTTACCCCAGGTTAAGAACCACTGGTTTGACCAATGCTTCTCAAACTTTTTTGTTCCATCACTCCTGAAACATCGCCGTCGCCCTCCATCCTGAGAAAGCAAACACAAGGTAATATTTTTAAAGAAATCGATATATACGATGGCCCCCAGTTCAGTGTGATGGTTGTGCTTGGCGGCCTTCACAAAGCTTCGAAATATATGGCGACATTTTAGTGAGGTACAGTCGTTGATCACCTCGAATGAGCAAGCGGTTTCTTTGCTTTGAGAGCATTAAAGTCGCAGCCAAAAATCCATTTCTACCAAATATGATGTGGGAAACGATAGAACCCACATGGTTGAGCGTTTTCGACCCCTTTGTTTTGTTCGCCTCCTTGCCTCGCAAATCTCCTCCAAGGGTGCGATTCTGCCAATTTTGAGAACGACTGGTCTGGACCAGCTGTCTAACCGAAATTGCTTTCTGAGCTAAGAATTATGTCGGGCCGCGCATTGAATGAGTTACTCTTGATCTTAGCAAACTAAAACTAATGTAGACCCAGGCGCGTAGCCAGAAATTTCGATAGGGATGAGTGGGGGAGAAGAAACAAAGAATCAGCACTTGAATATTTAATGTCCCTTGCTTTTAGCGTTATCCATAAAACGTGCATTTTTCTGACGCTTCTTTTCTGAACAAGTATGTGGTGTCAAAACTACTTGAACATTTAATCTTATGCAGTATCTTTCCTTTACTTGGAACCATAGACAATCAATATGCTTTTAAAGCTGAACATGGTACTGACAATTGTACATTTTTGTTGAAGCAAATTTTTTTAAATTGCGCATAACGGTTCCCTTGCAATAGTTGCGATGAGTCAAGGTTCACTAGCAAACTGAAGGCAACAACACCAAAAACATTTTTTAAACATAAGGCCTATATTCATTGTATTTAATTTTTAGGCTACAGTTCTGGGAGATTGGTGCACCTCTTGGCTTCTATCAGCTCTTTCCTGAGTTGTCTTCTGAACAATGCAACGCTCACATCAGGTGTCACGTCTAATCTGTTTTGAAATTTTGTTTTGATAGCGAGTAGTATGAAAAATCTGCCTCGTCGATTGTTGGAAATGGAATGAGCATTTTCCTTGTCGTGTTTGCGATATCTGGCTAGAACTGCGCCACTTCAATGCAAAAGTCAATGCGGCCAGTGGTGGATTCAGGGGCCCAAGATTAACTCCCAGAAAGAGACCACAAAACATGGCAGAATTTGTGACGTTCATGTGTACAACATGTGGTCTTGACAAAAAGGGCCCCTGGTTTCTATATTTGTTCGCGTTATATCAATGAAGGGTCCTTTACATTTTGCACATGCCGTGCCGGCCTTTAGCCGATTAATTGCTTCCAATCGAGCCGCGCTTGGCCTGCTAACGTACGCGAATTCGCACTTTCTACTGAGCTTGCATTTGTAGTGCCGGTGCGGAGCCCAAACTATTTTTACGCGTAGGACTAGTTGCCAAACCCAATCAAGGTAATTGCGCGTTTTTGACACCCTCAGTTATAATAACCACGCTTTGGAAGTAATCGTAATAGTGCAGAACCGTCAAAGTTTTCAAGAAGGGGCTTTACGTTTTTGCATGGAGGCTTGATATTCTGAAAATTTGCATTAAATTTGCAACAGCATTTGCAGACTGTGATTCACATTGCGAAAAAATATGAGATTGTCAAATAGTTTCAGGCAAATAGACTACCGATAATAGACTCGTCACGATCCGAAAGGAATTGGATCTTAATCATTTTCATGTAATTGACTGTGATTATTTAGAGATGTCGTAATGAAATGCAAATGTTAACAAAAATCTGTAATTAACCAGAATCAAGCCTATCGTGAAGTTACAAAAACTTTGTTAGTGAGAGGATAAATTTGAGGACGGGCAAGGCAGTGCACCGTGATGAACGTGTTCTTTCATAAGCACAATTAAACTGATAAACTTCACCATGAACCTACGTGGATTTTCCTTAAAACGCATGCGCTTCGGACTTTCTGGCCGAAATACCCATGCACAAACCTTTCTAATGCATAAACGTAACAAGGGGGAGAGGCAAAGGGCAGGGGCGGAACTAAGGTTGTATTGGACCCCTGGCAGCAAGTTAGAAAAGGACCCTTTCTATATATGTAAATATATAATATTAAAAGGGCAAAAACACTTAATAAACGAACTGAGCTACGTGTATCATTGTAGCAAATCTTGAGCTAAAATACAACAAATCATAAACTAAGATCGAAATCACGATATGAACGCAACTCGTGGATTTAGAAAACAATATAATGTATGTGGCAATGATATAATAAGCCTTTATCTTAGAGTGGTGTTTGGTTACATTGCATGGATTTTTTGCGAGCTTTTTAAGAGCACATTCGCAGACCAGTGGCGTGCAGACGTCCGATGATGCCCTGGGCAACTGATTGAGTGTATGAGTATGCCCCCTACCAAATTCTAGTATTGAGCAGTGGCGTTTGGTGGTCATTGTTTCTGGATATACGCTGATTGTAACCCCATAATATGACTTCACATTTGCCTTGCAAACCAACGTTTTGGCGAGGTTTGTTGACGCAATCTGCATATTATTCGATATGTACTCACCTTACTGTTGTTGTACAATGTGTCACTGTAATGAACAAAAATTATCAGCGCTTCAAGTTAGGATACCGGAGAAAAACACAGCAACTAACGCTTCGACGGAGCAGTTCATACAGTAACTGCAAAAATATCCGGCAACGCATTAAAACGTGGGAGTAAAACACAATGCTATGTCAGCGCAGCTCACATCTGCAAAACTACAAGTCTGCGCGAATGTCCCGTCGAACAGCAGTCGAGCAAACAAGGCATGCGGATGGATGGCGGACACACAGGGTTGACGGTTTGAAAATTTCCAACTACACAAGAATTGAGAATGCGCATAAAGTAGCCTACGCAAAAAAATTCATTTTTATTATGTGATGTTAGCCAATATGTACAACTACAGGGTGACAGAACAGATACGGGTTTGTGTAAGCCAGGGGTCTCAAACACGCGGGCCGCATGCGGCCCGCGAAGGCGTTTTGTGCGGCCCGGGATGCTTTCTGGGAATTTTCAAATGATCAACATTTACGTTGCCAAGTGCCTTGAAAAAAGACGGCTGAAAATAATTGAATCAAACCTGAATGATACCCAGTGCGGTTTTCGTCCCGGCCGAAGCAATACAGACCACATTTCACTCCAGAAAAATTTTGAGAAATCTTGGGAGTATGCTAAAGACGTCTTCACATGCTTTGTCGACCTCGAGAAAGAAAGCATACGACAGGGTTCCTTGTGAAAAGCCTTGAGGAGTGTTGCGTGAGCACGCTGTTGAAAACCGTCTGTTACTGACAGCCAAGTCACTGTATTCCTGCTCAGACGTTTGCGTCCGTGTCGAAAGAGTTAAATCACGACCGTTCACCGTCGGTGTTGGACTCCGACAAGCATGTGTGCTGTCGCCAGGCGCGCAACCAAGGGGGGGGATTTGGGGCATTCTTCCCCCCCGAAATTTTCAAAACTTTTCATAACAATTTTGACATTTGTAGAAACTTTCAACGAACAAAGATGAAATTTTATATTCTAATCATTTTTATGAAATCTTATTGGAATATTTCTTTGTCCGATTGGTAAATTATCTCAGTAGTAGTAGGAGAGGGCCAGCCACAAGATCATACGGAGTTTGGAGTCGGATCAGGTAGCGAGGGAGTTTTCCCAACCCTCCGTCCCCCGACCTATATTTTCAGTATTTTTGATATTTTTCATATTTTTGCGTTATGGTAATATTTCCATTTTCATGTTAATTTTTTCAATTTTTAATTTCATATTTTAAGTTAACCTGTTACTTTGATGTTTTGTCTAAGCCGGCCACTTCATACTCTAACCTGTCACTGAATGTCGAAACCCAGGGCGCGCTCGGGCATGCCACGTTTTAATCCGATAAGCAAATATTCACGCAACCGGCCAAGATCACTTCACTTGAACATTATTCAAGATGACCATGTGGACGTTAAGTACCAAAGCAAAACGTTTACAGTTAGTCAGTTTCACCCTGCTCTGTAACAAAATTAATATCACCGTATCATTTTTGCAGAGCAGCATTATAACAAAGTTTGTCTGCCTTTTTACGTCATCGTTAACATTTCATATCTTACGACTTCTTTTAACGAAAGTAGCAGTCATTGCAAACTTCGAATATTAGATACATATATCTCATTAGCAGTATAAATTTTCTTTTCTTCCGAATGTTTTTGCTTTCTGTGAGTTTTGTTGTCCCTTTGTGTAGTGTTACTTTGCTCATTAACTAACTATTTCAACCATCGCATAGCCTATGATGATGTGGCACAAACGAGCCATACCATTGCTTCAATCTGCAACCGATTGCGTTGTGAAAAGGCATGCCCACTACCACGGGTTTTAATCCGATAAGCAAATATTCACACTTGCTTCGTTTCAACATCAATTGATGACCGTGTGGATGCTAACCACAATTTTACCCATCTCCGTTGCAGTTCACAATTTACCAAGTGCTGTCTTCTCACCTCGATCTCATACTTCACTTTGACGCATGGTCGTGTGTAACGAAAAAAGTCGATTTGCATAAAACCTCCGATCCGCATCGGTGTGCGTTTAGTTTAAGAAAGATGGACGAGCGCTCCCACCTTCCGTTCACATGCGTTGTTGTAGAACCAACCAGCTGCGGAAAAGCCGAGTTTGTGGCAAAATTTATTCAGCATCCAGCGTCAGATGGCATTGACAACTGCGCACGTCGATAACTAACCACAGCTCTCCGACACCAGCTCGCTGTGTTGAAGCAATTTTTTTAAACTGTATGCAATGTCACAGGTCTAGGATCTATAAAAAACTTATGAAACATATCGCCAACGCACTATGCATCATTTTACGAAAACACAAACCACCCATAACTGTTGCAGCAAGAGTTCACTTCTATTTTGCAAGTTGTCAGTAACAACAATCGACCCGTGGCATTAAAGGTTATTGGAATGTTTTCAATTGTTCAAAATAAACGAACCATGAAATTTCGCCGCGTTGCTTTCAAACGAAAGTTTGAAACATTTCAAAGTTCAAATGCTGCATGAGCGATATTTTGATCCAAACTCGTCACACCATTGCTCCTACCTGTAACTGATGGCGTGGTGGAAATGCAAGGTTATTGGAAAGTTTTCAATTGTTCAAAATAAATGAACCACGAAAGTTTCGCGGCGTTGCTTTTATACGAAAGTACAATTCATTTCAAAGTTCAATTGCTACATGAGCGATACTTTGATCCAAACTGCCCACACCATTGCTTCAACCTGTAAATGACCGCGTGCTGGAAATGCAAACCGGGTTTTAATCCGATAAGCAAATATTCACGTCCGCTTCACTTGAACATCATTTGATGACCGTGCAAACCCTACTATCACAGAAAAACATATCCACAGATGACAACTTGCTAACTCATTCTGCTCTTCTGCGTGCCATACCCCTCTGACCGTTTACCATGTTTTAACAAAAACAAGTATTTCAGCAGGTGTGCTTTCTCCAGTAAATATCGTAGCAAGACGAGTTGAAACCGACAACAACGTGCTCTTGCAGGTACATCCAATCTTTTGAAAACTGTGTTTACAAAAAGCCACGCTGAAGGTTTGCAGTCACCTCTTCGCATCAATCTGCCTTCGCACACACCCACTTCTCTCATTTGCTCGAAATGACACTTTATTCTTTTTTGTTTTTTCTAAAATCATTTGGGTAAGCAAAACGCACGACGGTTAAAAAAATGCGTTAGTTACGACCGGCAAGTTTTCCATCAACTTTTGTTCCCACCAATCCAAATGTGCAAAACATTCAACGATGTTCCTACTCTCACTCACATGTCCAAGCAGAATCAATTTAACACAAACGAATAATTTCACTGTCCCTATTTGCAAGTTTTCAGTAACAACTAACCCGCGGGAATTTTGCATTTTTTCAAAATAAACCAACCACGAAAGTTTCGTGGCGTTGCTTTTATGCGAAAGTACAAAACATTTCAAAGTTCAAATGCTACATGAGCGATACTTTGATCCAAACTGGCCACACCATTGCTTCCTCTAAATTTCTCTTTCAGAACGCAAGTTTTTTTGCGTTCGTTTGTTTCTTGAAAGCACTTTCAAGTCTGTCGATACATCGCCTTAGACAAACTGCTGTTTCAAATCTGTGTGGTCGTACTTCATTTCGTTAAAGTCAACACGAGAAATTTTTTTCAGTTTTCCTTGGTAATGAAATGTCGCTTACTGTATATCTCAGCATCACTGACTCCTTTTTCTTATGAGGATCATAATGTAAGCGATTAGTTTACGTAGACGCTATCTTTGTAAGCGTAGACGTCCCGATGTTAAAAACTTTGAACCTCTTGACTCGGTTTATTCCGACTAAACCGATGGCGGTTACACAACTTCCTTTTAGAACCACGAATGACAATATTTGTCTTTTCTACAAATGACCATAGCGTTGTCTGTTATCATACCCGTTTTTTTTACGTAAACACTTTCAAAAAAGTGGTCACAAACCCCAGGACAACGTTTTGCAGCCGTGACAAACCAATGTTTGGCGCTCGAAAATGTTTGCGTAATTTACAGTGTGTGAGTTTTCTCATGAAAATTTTCTTCAAGCAGTCCTTCTGGTGCATTTGTAAAGCTTTTCAGTGTGACATCAACCAATTGTAGATCCGATCACTATCCAGTTTTTGGAAAACTGTGTTTACAAAAAGCTACTCCAAAGCTTTAGCAGCCACCTCTTTTGCATCACTTTACATTCGCACACACACCCACTTCTAACCTTTATCAAGCGCTCGAAGTGTAACTTGATTCTTTTTCGTTTTTTTCTAAACTCATTTGGGTAAGCAAAATACACGACTGGTAAGTTTTTTCATCAACTTTTGTTCCAACCAATCCGAGTTTGTGGCAAAATTTATCTTCCAATATATGCAAATAATAAAATGACGAAAAAATCACAAAACAAATATTTGCATATATTGGAGGATAAATTTTGCCACAAACTCGGTTTTTCCGCAACTCGTTGGGCCCGCCACAACACACGTGAACGGGTGATGAAAACGCTCGTCCATTTTTCTTCAACAAAACGCACACCAACGCAGATCAACGGTTTTATACAATTCGACTTTTTTTCGTTTCACACGACCAATCCGATATTTATGAAGGTGAAGTGAAGAACAAAGGGAAAAGACAGCACTTTTTTCATAATAGATTGTGTACTGCAATGGAGATGGGCAAATACATTGCCAGTTTTTCCAAACATAACGGGTTGTCGTGTGTTGCTTGCTGAGCAGGTGGTAATGAAAACCAGGGATGATTTTCAAATGGTGTGATATCAACGGCGTACATGAGGTTAAGTTGCACTGTTTATGATTTTTTGACCCTTGGTCGGATTTGTGAACAAGGAGTGGTGTTGCTGATAAGATGATGCGATTGTAGGATTCGAATTTTTAAATGTTTGTTACTTTACAATAAAATAAATCGTAAGTGCACTGGTCGCAGCATATGTAACTTGTGACGAAAACGTTCCTCCGTCTTTCTTAGCGCATGCTGACACAGGTATAAGCATTAACTTTGTTCCGGTTCTCCAACAACATGAAGAGAACTGAACAGGTGCTATGCCAAATTTCAGAACGTTGTGTTTCCTGTTTTCGAAATAGACGATGCACAGTCCGTTGGTGACGAGTGCGTATAACTTTATCAATTCCCAGGTGTGTGACGTTGCGTTCAGTTTGATTTTTTGAAAAGTCGAGAGAGGGTCACAGCGGTGTAGTTAAGTTGTCAACAGGTGCCATTGCAAATATTTTGAAGACAGCAGTTGCACCGACATACAATTAACGAATGAAAACTGTGAAACACGTCTTCGACAGATTTTACAGTGAAATTATTCGTTTGTGTTAAAAAATTGATTCTGCTTGGCCACATGAGTGAGAATGGAACAACGTTGACCGTTTTGCACAATAGGATTGGTTGGAACAAAAGTTGATGAAAAAACTTACCGGTCGTGTGTTTTGCTTACCCAAATGAGTTTAGAAAAAAACGAAAAAGAATCAAGTTACACTTCGAGCGCTTGATAAAGGTTAGAAGTGGGTGTGTGTGCGAATATAAAGTGATGCAAAAGAGGTGGCTGCTAAAGCTTTGGAGTAGCTTTTTGTAAACACAGTTTTCCAAAGACTGGATAGTGATCGGATCTACAATTGGTTGATGTCACACTGAAAAGCTTTACAAACGCACCAGAAGAACTGCTTGGAGAAAATTTTCGTGAGAAAACTCACACACTGTAAATTACGCAAACATTTTCGAGCGCCAAACATTGGTTTGTCACGGCTGCAAAACGTTGTCCTGGGGTTTGTGACCACTTTTTTGAAAGTGTCTACGAAAACAAAAACGGGTATGATAACAAACAACGCTATGGTCATTAGAAAAGACAAATATTGTCATTCGTGGTTCTAAAAACGGTATTCATCGGTTCATTGAAAAAGGAAGTTGTGTAACCGCCATCGGTTTAATCGAAATAAACCGAGTCAAGAGGTTCTAAGTTTTTTACATCGGGACGTCTACGCTTACAAAGATAGCGTCTACGTAAACTAATCGCTTACGTTGTGATCCTCATAAGAAAAAGGAGTCAGTGATGCTGAGATATACAGTAAGCGACATTTCATTACCAAGGAAAACTGAAAAAAATTCCTCGTGTTGACTTTAATGAAGTGAAGTACGACCACACAGATTTGAAACAGCAGTTTGTCTAAGGTGATGTAACGACAGACTTGAAAGCGCTTTCAAGAAACAAACGAACACAAAAGCACTTGTGTTGCGAAAAAGAAATTTAGAGGTGGCAACAAAATTTGTTTATAACGAGACATGAGATGGACTACGCGGTTGCTGCGAGATGACCGATTTGCTGCACAATCGCGAGTTGGTTGTGTGACGGCTTTCGGTGATGACTTCGTTTTACGCTGCGATGGAATGTTGCATTGTAGGATCGTGAAAATCTGTAAGCACGTCGACGTGTCTTGCCGTGTATTTGAATGTGAAGCATCGCCAGATTCGAGACCAAAGCGTTCTGATCAGTCGCTCGATGATGGAAGATGCTGTTTCTCGATTTTGTATCGTTAAAAAGTGAATCTGTTTCTTCTTTAAGGTAGCGTTGAAAAAGCTTGTTGGCGAACTCGAGACTACGGTCCGTGTACAAAAACAACGTCTTCAGCCCGGTTTTGAGAGTAGAGTTGCTAGTTTGTTTTGTTCTTCAGCGGCTCAGCACATGCAAAGTTTGAAAATTTTTCAACGACAATCAACATGAACGTGTGACCGTTATTGAACATTTTCGGATTTGGCAAGTCGATCAAATCACCTTCCCACTGATCATCAACACCTCTGGTGACAGTGCGACGAGGTTGGAAATTATCAAGAACAAGGTGATGCAGAGGGTGCCGTGGTGCATAGTCCGTTAGTGGCGACTGCCTTCAACTATCTCCAAACCTGTGACGATGCGTTCAGTTGTTTTTGAAAAGACGAGACAGGATCAGAGCGGTGGAGTTAAGTTGTCAACATGTGCTATTGCGAATATTTTGAAGATAGTCGTTGCATCGACACGCAATTAACGAATCAAAACTGTGAAAGACACGTTCGACAGATTTTACAGAGAAATTATTCGTTTGTGTTAAATTGATTCTGCTTGGATATGTGAGTGAGAGTGAAACATCATTGAACGTTTTACGTATTTGGATTGGTTGGAACAGAAGTTGATGGAAAACTTAACGGTCGTAACTAACGCATCTTTTTAACTGTCGTGCGTTTTGCTTGCCCTAATGATTTTAGAAAAAACGAAAAAGAATCAAGTGTCACTTCGAGAGCATGATAAAGGTTAGAAGTGGGTGTGCGTGCGACGGCAAAGTGAGTTTGTGTCAAATTGATTCTGCTTGGACATGTAAGTGGGAGTGGAACATCGTTGAACGTTTTGCACATTTGGATTGGTTGGGACAAAACTTGATGGAAAACTTACCGGTCGTAGCTAACGCATCTTTTTAACCGTCGTGCGTTTTGCTTACCCAAATGGTTTAAGAAGAAACAAAAAAAAATGAATCTAGTTACACTTCAAGCTCATGATAAAGGTTAGAAGTGGGTGTGTGCGAAGGTGAAGTGATGCAAAAGAGTTGACTGCTAAACCTACAGCGTGGCTTTTTACAGACACCTGCAAGAGCACGTTGTTGTCGGTTTCAACTCGTCTTGCTACGATATTTACTGGAGAAAGCACACCTGCTGAAATACTTGTTTTTGTTAAAACATGGTAAACGGTGAGAGGGGCATGGCACGCAGAAGAGCAGAATGAGTTAGCAAGTTGTCATCTGTGGATATGTTTTTCTGTGATAGTGGGGATTGCACGGTCATCAAATGATGTTCAAGTGAAGCGGACGTGAATATTTGCTTATCGGATTAAAACCCGGTTTGCATTTCCAGCACGCGGTCATTTACAGGTTGAAGCAATGGTG
>Ga0210059_1015884_pt1 | contig 10924 bp, 5 predicted proteins | sample Ectturendosymbi2_FD_188042 | JGI IMG/M metagenome (GOLD analysis project Ga0210059, IMG submission 188042) | Ecteinascidia turbinata endosymbiont from Florida, USA - Sample 2 (SPAdes) (version 2) | ecosystem: Host-associated > Tunicates > Ascidians > Unclassified | place: Key West, Florida... | reverse complement strand
TTACTCCAGCCCGCACTATAACTTACTGGGGTCCACTCTTCCCATTTATAGAGCAATCTATATCTTAGATAAAATATCCTCATAAAGATATATTCTGGTGTATCAACACTACCAATTAAAAAAAAAAGAAGTACTGATGATCTCTCAATCATTTAGCAAAGAGATCTCTAAGCGTCACCAAAGAAATCGCCATGCCTGATCATGTGGGAAGGGCGAGTGAGGAGTTCGCCATTGCCGCACAATCATTGTCAGATTGGAAGGACGTCACGCAAACCTTTGCAATAAATTTATTTCTTCTACAAAAATTATTTAGAGATCACTTTCCTAACAAAAGGTTCCTAAAAGGAATTAACTTGGTTTATCGTTGTACTTCCTTCAGATTAAATAGTCTGACAAATAGAACACTAAGTCGTTCTATAAATCCTATCGAGACAGAGTTCTTTAATTCCCTATCAACTCATCCAGTTACATTCCCTCCAGACCTCGATCAGCATGGAGGTAATATCTGTCTCCTTTTGCTTATCATTCGCAGAAGTTAAGGTCGTTCCAGTTGTGGCTTCGTAATAATTAATACGGATGAAGACAAAGAGGTCAGCGGAATTGAGAAGTAAGAACATAATTTCAGGCTTCCATTCTAACCTGCACGGCGCCAATATCGAAATTGTGAGAAGTCCGAAAGGCCTATAACTACCTTCTCACTCGGTATCATAGGTAATGGAATCAGCAAATTAAAACCTTTCTACTCGCATAGAAATAAACAGTAATCTTTTACATCCACGGGACATACGTGTTGTACTTGGCAGATTAAAGAATAAATTTTACCTCCCATATTCAGCCATCCGACATTATCTTCATCTATTCACTCGAATTTTTATTTTGAACATTTTTTCAACACTACTTTTAATATCAGTACTTCCTACAATATATGTTTTCAAGATTTTTCCTTCTTTATTGTGCAATATAGTCGTTTTTGAGTGAATATGAAGTCAAAAGTCACTGTTCTCCCCTGACTATAGAATTAAATCCTTACGCCCGTCCACCTCAAGCTTCCACCCCAACCACTGAGTGGAAACGAATCTGGTCAGGATTTAGAGGGAGACAAACTGTAAGGGCCAAACCCACTATAGTTACGAGTAGAGGGTCTGTTTTAAAAAGATCTCACAACAGGGATCCAAGTATCCTATAGTTACAAGTAAGATACTTATTTTGCATCATTATACAAGATGGAAATTTCCAAAGTCAGAGGAGCATGATCTATTAATACCTAAATCAATACTTATAGCTCAAATCGCCTCTATCATACGGCACATGTACTATAATTATTTAACATGCAACTGGACTAAAATGCATACGTGTGTGTCGTGAGACAGATACCACTCCTAAATAATTTCCAAATATTTTACTACTAGTTTCTCATACAACAAGATATAGAGGGAAAGCGACTGGGTTATCCCAGTGATTTAACCCTTTTGACAACAAACACAATTTTAACGTTTTCCATTTTTGTGTGATTATGACCTCGTATCACTATTCTTTGTACAATTTTCTACAATTTACGTCTTTAAGTAAGAACCCTGAAAAACACAACGCTTCAATATTATGAACAAATATCCACGGTTAGTTTTGGGTCAAGTTGCCTATCTATTTTTGTAAAAATAATTCTATATGATTCAACTGAAATACTTCCTTAAAACAAGCAATGAGTCCACTGCTACTGTAGATAATTTTGAAATCAAGATACTTTGTCCAAGTCATCTTCTAGTTAAATTCTCTCAACCTTTTTCTCATTCTGTATGAGTGAAATGTTTTTCTAACTAATTAACTTATCCTTATTATTCGCTCTTATATTACCTGTAGGCATCTTGATGAATACAAAACGAATAAAAACTAGTTTACTTCCGCACTTTCTTCAAATTCGATTACAATAGAACTTTAATTAATCTAACCCCTTCACTATTCGTGATAGTTTGCATTGCTGGAGTGAAATGTGAACACATTTCTCACTCCCACTGTATTGAAATAATTTCAATGACTGAAGGCATGGTAATGAATAAGGGCATTAGAAATACAATCTGGTAATCTACAAAGAAATAAGTCGATTAGTTAAAAAAAAGCAGTCGCAATATTAACCTTGCTCAGCAGGCGATAATGGTGCAAAATCATCTTGATACCAACGGATATGGTGTTCAAGGATGAGTAGGCATTATAGAAAAACTCTAACCCATATAACTGTTTAAACATATTCGGAAGCTCATACAATTAATGTGTTATGCAAGTTGAAAATGAAAACCGGGCACCAAATACTGTGAGTGGGCAAGAAAAAGATTATGTAAAAGGGCGTTATCAGTGAATGACTTATATCTATCGTCTTCTACTAGTACACATACATGAACCAAGAATACAAAATTTCAGTCATGATTTAATTAGTCTCAGGGGGCTTCTGCCGACTTCTCTTTACCAAAATAGTGGTATCGTGTACAAAACTAACAGTGCCACAAAAATCACACAGCTCACGGTTGCAAGTCGTTCTCAAGAATCCCTTGCCTAGGGTCTTGGACATCAACGGCATTTTTATAATTTGTTTCGGAGCCGCTTGATTCGAAAGGGAATCTCTAAGAACTTATGAAGTGCCATAAAATGAGGGCGAGATAGATGAGTCCTTGTTCGAAATTTCTGGCATCATATTGCTGTCTCTAGAATCGTCATCACTGTCCTATTATTTCTTGAATGCTAGGTCTGATGCTCCCGTTGTTGCTCCTTAAATATTAGTTGGAGTCCAATGGATATGGTTCTCAAAAAGGGTATTAATACAATTTAGCCTTTTGGTTATTTTTCAGCAGATTGGAAGCAATGGCCAATGTTTATTCAACTCAATTCATTCATAAACGTTTAATATTAGTTTAGTAGAAGGCTCTACTATTCAAATGTAGGAGTATTACTACATTGCGATGTGATGCAACTATCAAGCCACTGACATCGGTATCTTGAGAGGGTAGGAAATCATTGCTTCTAGACAAGAAGATTACTCTCCCATTTCCGTTAACCTATCACAATTTGATTTTCGCAAATTAACGAGGAAATGACTATGGCCATAACATCTGAAACAGAGCGACGGTCTACCTCAAGTTTTGGCGAAGTGTAGTCCTATGCTTGTTCTTAAAATAAACAGACCCCAAAATTCCTGATACGGATATCTTATTTAAGAGTGTCCTTGGGTTTGGTGATGTCTCTAAAGTGCGTAAAATGGGTTTATTTTAAGCAATGTCATCGAGTGTCCTATAGGTACATGCACTGAAGGATTTCAACCTATATTTTTATATTAATAATTAGGTAACTTGCCAACGTTCTAATACACTTAAAAATCAGATCACAATCTCCTTTGACTCTGTGGGGTCTATGCTTTGTCTTAAAGGGTTTTATCTTCAGTATATGGTTTATTTGCAAGGAGAGGTTTTCTGACGACAGGTTACCAATAACCATACTGAAGTTTTGCTGAAATCTGCGATGAGCTGAGCTTTAGGCGAATAAGGTCTTAACTTTCAGTTCAAGAGGTTTTACTGATGTTAAAGACTACCAGGTGCCCATCTTAAGAAATCATTGTTGGCTAAGGGAATAGAAATCTTGATGAGGAGGGACTCCGGTTATCCAATACTGCTAAAATTTTTATGTCTTTCCGTAGATTTCCTCCAATTGGTATTGAATTAAAAAACGACTTGATTTCAAAACCTGTTTCCTAATGCAAAAATGTGCTATCCCTCTTTCCTAAATTTTTTATCTGAAGCTTAAGTGGACAAATGGATTTCAGGAGAACCTTTAAATAAGTCAGTTCGTCCTGATATTGGCATTCAGAAACAATTTATCGATGACATTGAGGAATACTGATCAATATTGTGAGGTCTCATGCCTCATGCTTGAAACCTTTCAACTGGCGGGTCTTAAGCGAAACGTTAGTGGCTTTTAGAGTCCAAAGTTTAACGGTTAGTGACGTAAGTATACCGTTTATCATCTCATTGCTACTCAGCCTGTAGCTGGCTGTCTAGGCAGACAGAGTCAAAACCACAAGGTTTTGTCGTCATTTCGTACACGCGTATAATCTCCATACATTTTATATCGCGAATGAGAACAACTGCGGTAGGAAGAGTGAACAAAAACAAAACTCACGATATCCGTTACCAAATCATCTCCCAACATTGCATGGTCTAGTCGCAATTATTTGAATAATCGAAGATTCTCGTGAATGCTTACACAACGAGCCCTTTCATATATGCGAAAACAAAGTTTTCTGGAGCTCGAATCATTATTTTTGTAAACATTTTCATAATGCATGTATGATGGACAAAATGCATATCACATCAACTGATGTAGAGCCATCTGAACAAGTAATCAGCTACAATGCTGGTATTGAATATTAAACGAAAGTGAAAGGTCTCTTGATAACCAACGATGTGTACGGCGAGAGTCGATGTACTCAGTCTCTCTACACGAACGTGTGTCTTTTGAGTAAGTCGTTCTCAGCCTCCATCAGAGGAGAACCTCTTTTCAAGGAATAATGTGTTTCGATGTTTTAATGGCTGACCGCACCAGTTGCAGTGCCAGAGTCGTTCAGTGACTCGACTGTCACCATCAAGTAGCAATTCCAAAAATCCAGACGGTAGCATAGAACGATGTTAGGATTCGCTCTTCTGAATTTTCCGTTATGAATGACAGGTGTATAAACGGTCTGTCATAACAGTCTTTTATCGGTGGGTATTTGAATAAAATAAACGGTCTGAAAACGGTCTGTCATAACATAAACGGTCTGTCATAACAGTCTTTTATCGGTGGGTATTTGAAAACCCATGAATATGGAATGATGAAACAATTCCAGTTTTTCTTGTAGTTATGTTGACTAAATGTACGTTCAATGTTTGCATTTAGTAGACCAGCTGCTGGGATTGGCCGTTACAGGTTCTTTGTCCACGAGATCAAACACTTCTTCAAAATTATATTTTAGCTTAAAATACAATTTGTAACACAATAAAACACCGTAACAAATCTCAAAATATACCAATTCGAATGGGGGATCTAATCTTTGTTATCACATCGTCACCACGCCATCAAATCTACAACAATAACTGAAAGAACCAACAATGATGCACTGTAGTCGGGAAACACGGTTTTGATAATTAGATGCAGGCTAAAAGTCGACATAATACACAAACCCTAAACAATTAAAACAACCTTATTGTTTCGACCAATTGGGTTCACTCGGTTCTTTTATGCTTTCAATGTTACTTGCCAATTAGTATTTTCAACCGCTCATAAGTGTTCTCATCAATCTGCGTGTTACAAGGAATTCCCTAAGATACATGACTTGCTAATGAAAAACGAGAGCGGTGATTATTCTCATCCCTGGAAAAAATTTTGGGAAAATCCCCTACTGCCCCCTCCCTGGAAAAAATCTTTCCGACGTCCATGGTGAGATGGTTACTGGATGCAGACGACAACCCAGATTCCCACCAAAACCTAATTATATTTTTTGGCCCATTTACAGCGTTCCGTGAAATTTGCATGTAAATTCATTCCGTGGTATCAGCATTAAGTCGACAAATTAACAAGCACAAAGTATGCGAAAACAATTAATCTCCTTTGCGCAGGTATAGTTTTCGGAAAGTATTAAGCTCAAGGTGGGGTTTTTAACCACAACCCCCCTTGCGTTCCCCCTTGAACATGTGCATCATTTCGAGCTTCGTCATTAGTTGGCAGTTCAGGCGGAATGATCATAACGGCTCAAAGAAGCCCTATCTGTTCTGTCTCTCAGTAGTTGTACAATGTACATATAACAGCCACATGATAAAAAACGAGTTTTCTTGCGTAATTTATGTGCATTCTCAATTCGTGTGTAGTTTAGCAAGTTTCAAACTGTAAGCCCTGGGTGTCCGTCATCCCAGCCGCATACCTTCTCTGCTCGACTGCTATTTGATGGGACATTCGCGCAGCCTGCTGTTTTTACAGTTGTGAACTGCCCTGTCGTAGCGTTGAGTGCTGTGTTTTGCTCCAGTCTTCTAACTTGGAGAGCTGATATAATTTACGTTCATTACAGTGACATTGTACAACAACGAGTAAAGGAGAGTGGATAGAGAATAATATGCATGTTATGTCAACAAACTTCGCCAAAACATTGGCTTGCAAACGCAGATATGACGTCAAAATGTGACATCACAAACAGCTTATATCAAGTAACAATGACCACCATACGCCACTGGTCAATATTAGAAATTGGCAGAGGGGCATACAATCAAGTAGTCGCCCCGGGCATCACCAGACCTCTGCACGCCGAAAATGAAAATTCAACTCTGGCTTTACGTTTGTTCATGGGGCTTACCATTCTGAATTTGGAGGGGCTCGGAGCTTTGTTTGGGGGGCTAAGCCCTCCAAAAGACCCCGGGGCAACGGGACTGGTCCAGACTCCAGCAATATCTGCTGGCTGAATCATCCATGATAGTATAAATGAACCTTGTAGCCTACTTTGAGGGTTTATTTTCGTTATAAACCATCAAGTTCAGGCGCCCCTTACGCTTCAACATATCCTTATCAATGGATATGTGTTCTCCAAGATCGTGCATGGATCGCCAGCGGTCAATCCACAACTCTAACACTGGTTGGAATTTACACAACTTGTCCTCCATGTTCTCGAGTAAATGTCTGTTGTCATTGAAATGGAGATGATTTTAAAGACATAACTCTCTCCCATGGAACTTGCGTAACAGTCAAAATGTGTAACTATAGGTACTTACGAATAAGAAGTCTACCTTTAACACGAAAAATCACCTTGGTATGCTTAGAGCAGTGGTTCTCAGCCTTTGCAAACCCACCGAACACACCTACATATTTGTATGCATGGCCTTGCCAAGGTTTTAAATAAGTTTGTTTGTTTTTTTCATCAAAAATACCCCTTCTGAGCGATATTGCCCCCAAGCTTCTTGTTGCCTATTGTTGATTGGTCATAGATTAACGAGCTAGCAAATGCAGCAACTCTAACACTGTCATAGATTAACGATCTAGCAAATGCAGTCATAGATTAACGAGCTTGCAGTCATAGATTAACGAGCTAGCAAATGCAGCAACTCTAACACTGTCATAGATTAACGAGCTAGCAAATGCAGTCATAGATTAACGAGCTTGCAGTCATAGATTAACGAGCTAGCAAATGCAGCAATTCTAACACTGGTTGGAATTTGCACAACTTGTCCTCCATGTTCTCGAGTAAATGTCTGTTGTCATTGAAGTGGAGATGATTTGAAAGACATAACCCTCTCCCATAGAACTTGCGTAACAGTCAAAATGTGTAACTATAGGTACTTACGAACAAGAAAAGTTTACCTTGAACACTAAAAATCACCTTGGTATGCTGTAGAGCAGTGGTTCTCAGCCTTTGCAAACCCACCATACACACCTACATGTTTGTATGCGTGGCCTTGCCAAGGTTTAAATTAAAGTTTGTTTGTTTCTTTCATCAGTTTGTTTGTTTCTTTCATCAAATACCCCTCCTGAGCGATATTGCCCCCAAGCTTCTTGTTGCCTATCGTTGATTGGTCATAGATTAACGAGCTAGCAAATGCAGCAGCGCTTCACATTCTAGTGATAGTAAAGTATGTTGCAAACGCATGGCAGCACTTTTGTAGTATCTAAGGCTGTGGAGCCGAAGCCGGAGCCTGAAATTTGTGTTCAGTTTCCATAGCCCTAGTTTGTGGGGCAAGCTAGTTGTGCAAATATGGTTTTCAGTTTTTAATCAACAAAACCATTTTGAAGCCGGAGGCAAAGATTTTAGATGTTATTGGAGCAGGAGCGAAAAACCTTGGATGCCTGGAGCCGGAGCCTGAAATTTGAGTTCTGGCTCCACAGTCCTGGTGATAACTGACTGTTGACACGATCAAGAAACGTCCACAATAAAATCTTCTTGTAGCAGCTGCTCCAACTTACCCTAACCTGACTTCACGCCAGGGTTTCGGAGTCGGAAACGGCTTGAGTGTTGCAAAATATCGGCAGCGGTTATCGGCAAAGAAAAATAAAAACATCGGTATCGGCCCAAAAAAGTCTTGTCAATCGAGCTCTACCGAAAATCAGGGTTGCGGAGTCGTAAGGAGTCGGAGGTTTTTGGGTGGGGTCGGATTCCTAACAACACTGGGAGTCGGAGTCGGATTTTTTGTCCGACTCCGACTCCGGATGTCCAATTGAATCATTTTTTACATCACACTCCTAAATCGAGAATTCCTGTTGAAATGGTGCAATTTCTTTTAAAACTTTTGTTGAAACAAAAATTTCTTGATGTGCACCACGATTTCAATTAATTTCAACAGCCGAACTTCATTCCCTTTATGTTAAGGAGTCGGAGTCGGGAATTTTAGTAAAGTCGGAGTTGGAGTCGCAGTCGAATATTTTACCTCCGACTCCACGACCCTGCTTCACGCGAAGCATTCTGAAAAATGTACGCAGATCCCGAATTCGTTTTACGCGCTGTGTATCTATCGCATGTTACTAGTAGTGGTAAATTCAGTCAACCTTTTCACTTTTGTTTTGTTTTTGAACGTGTAATGCAGTGCGGATGGAAAAATTTCAGCATCTTATTTCATTACCAATGTTTTCAATGCTTTGCCATGAATACCACGCATTTCAAAGCTCATGTACAATTACGTATATTTGTATTGTACGATGTCTGCACTCCCACACGCAACGCAGTATAGACTCAAGTATACATGGCAGCAACAAGGAACGTACAGATACTTGGAAGAACACGAAGATAGATATGTGGCGGTAATAGAAAAGCATACGCTAACACGATTATTTTGATGAAACAGAAGCATAGATATGTGAAACTAGGAAAGTACATCAGCATGGATGGCGCCAACACGGTTGCTATAAAATTTCGTACCGCTGCATAGTTAGTGCTGCGATGAGTTCCAAGCAGACCGATTTAAAAAATACACGGGGGAGTGGGAGGCTGCGAAGGACCAAGGACTAGAGGAGGGTTACAAACCAAGCTGTTTGTACTGTTTTAGTTGGTGAGAGCAGGCGCAGGCTGATGGCATTCCTCTGAAGAGACAGAAAAATAAGTCTTGTCGATAGATTTTGATGTTTCGAAGATTTCAAACGTTTGATTTTTTATGGCTATATGCTTCTTACTGTTCTCCTTGATGGAACAATTTCATCAACAAATATATTTGCAGCTTCCATCATGCCAGCGGATGTAGGAAAAAAGACATGTGGCTCTATTTTGGTTTTGTTTCAAAGCAATTTAATATTATTCTGGTGGTTCCAGCCATGGCTGGAACAAAGTTTTACAAAAACGTGGTTTACCGGATTCCTCTTAACACTTACGGTGCCGGGCGAATCAGAGTAAAAATGCGTTTGGCACTAGGCTGTTTTTCGAAGTTGGTGGGGCTGCAAACGCCTATCAAGATTAAAATCGCAATATCCTGCATAGTACAACAACCTCGACAAAGGAATATCTTTGTCAGAACGATGAAACTAGGAAGAAAGCGTCGATCTCCGTACAGCATTTTTGTCTCAATTTTCGTACAATTTAACAGTGGGCATAGCGAGGCTAAGTGCCGCCCGGGGCCGACCATAAAAGTGAAACACAAACCAGCAAACGCTTCACCTTCTCATCATTTTAGACATGTTTAGCTTTCTCTCGATGAGTTTCAGCTTATTTTTTGCGTTCATACACATCAAGATTCTGAGGACACCTACACCTACAGACGAAACACATACTGTGTTAACCAGAGATGAACATGGATTTGGATTTAGATCCGAGGGATTTTCGGCTTTTTGATGGATTGGGTTTGGATTCTATAACTTCTTAACCGGATTTGGATGTGATGATCTTGTTTTGAACGTCTTCGCAACTTTCAGTTCTGTTTCGGAACTGTAGATTGTGGCATTTAATCGGTAAGTTTGCTTGAGTGGAGTTTCTCACATCCTTCGAAATTATATATCGTGTTTCTTTGAATTTGGAGCATTGACATATTCAGTGATGCAAGGTACAATACTCTCCTATGTATCATGTCATCAAAGTTAACGAATTCGTGTGACTTTCATTGATCCATTCCAGTCCCTTCTTTTGGCCCATGATCAATGTAGTGCACTGATACCTACTACCTAGCAGTAGCACTTTTAGCACAACTGAATTGTATATATATCTCTGGACTAGTGCTAATGACGTGTTTGTGCTGTATAGTGTACTTGGTAATATTTCTGATTTGATATCTGAAATTTGTAACTAACTGAGTTTCTCATTGCATTTGATGCTAATAGTGCTCACCTTGAAGTCTTTGAAATGTCCACAAGTATAGTGTTGCGAGCCAAAGGTAGGCAAAATTGCCGCCCAGTTGTAAAAATTTGCCGCCCGGTATCACCGAATTTTAGCCACTGGGCGGCAGTGGCGTAGCTACCCATTGGATCTTATTGATAAATCCAGGGGCGGCACGTTGCTGGAGGGCGGTAAAATGTGATAACGTTTCAAACGAACAAAGACAGTCCCATTAATTTATTCTCAGAGAGATTCAGACTTAAACGACCTAAGTTAACACTGATCTAAGTGAAGCCAAAAAATTACACAAGTTATGCCTCTAAACTAGTTTGCAACTTTTTTAGATTGTAACTCACTATGTGGTATTTGTGACGGTATAATGATACCCATGCTGTTGAAGTCATAATAGAATGTCGATTGTAACTTGTAAGCTACAGCATTGTTCAGTCAATTTAGCATTTAGCTTTGGTAGTTAAGTTTAGATTAGTTTTCAGTTTATTTCACTTTCGCGAGGAGACAGGAAGGGACCGTGAGGTCATCGAGTCAACTGCCACCTTTACCATCTGTCTGTGGTGGATAGACGGGATTCCTCCATCTTCATGTGGTAGATGAAGAAGGAGGAATCCCATTAAG
>Ga0210059_1015883_pt1 | contig 10924 bp, 8 predicted proteins | sample Ectturendosymbi2_FD_188042 | JGI IMG/M metagenome (GOLD analysis project Ga0210059, IMG submission 188042) | Ecteinascidia turbinata endosymbiont from Florida, USA - Sample 2 (SPAdes) (version 2) | ecosystem: Host-associated > Tunicates > Ascidians > Unclassified | place: Key West, Florida... | reverse complement strand
AACCACCAGCTCCGGCTCCAGCTAAATTTTAAAAACAGCTCCGGCTCCACCGAAAATGACCGGCTCCGGGCTCCGGCTCCGGCTCTGGCTCCGGCTCCACAACCCTGGTTCTAGGTCAGCAGTTTTGTGATCTGAATTTCAACAATTAAATATCCACGGGGATGTTCAGTTTATGGGTCAACTCAAGTAAAAACACATGTGCAGTAACTATTGAAAAGTTCACATTTATGACTAGTATGCTCAACGTAGTTGCACAGTTTCAATAAATTCTTTGAAAAAGTAGTCAGTATTTGGTTGCATTAATTCTTATGATAATTCGTTCACCATCAACATGTTGAGGATATGCCCAAGCAAAATACATAATTAAATTGATTTTATAATTAATGCCACCCGTCAAATCGTGCTTTAAATCAAATGAATACAAACGGTTGTCCGCCTCATGCTAAAAATATCTCGCAAAAACATTTGATACCTTGATCAAAACAATTTACATACTTTTGTACACCACTTAGCATCCGAATCAGACATTTTTAGCCATTCACTTCAGAACCTGATTTAAAATGTTTTTATTTCTTTCTACCGCCGGAATTACTATTTGATGGGAAATGAAAGTAGGTGTAGCTGGTGCGCTGTTTCAGTGTTTGACATTCCTCTGTGTTCAAGGGTGTCCGCAGGGGGAACAAAATGGGAATTTGCCACCACCTGGATATTGGGACTAAGAACCAAAAGTCTCTAGAAAACCTAAGTCAGCAGCTCAGTTGACTTACTTCTTGCAGTGACAGTTTTATTTTCTGATATGACACACACACTGCGCAAGAGCCGGGTTCACTGTTGTAGTGTCAGGCAATTTTGAGCCTGCAGTTCACTCATGTCCGCTACATTGCCTGCAGAGGCAGGTTGCGAAACTTGGGTGCGGATAGTTCTAAAAGTGGCCTTCATTGCGTAGCAGTAACATGGCAACAAAGTTTCACTTCAAGTTGCGGTAGTAGGGGTTTAGCCGCATGTGACTGTTGAAGACATCTGTGGCAGGTAATGCAGCGAGACAATGACTGCTGATTGCAGTAAGTCACGTACTTTTATATGATGTGAAAAGAAACCTTGCTGCCAACCAAGCGCATTTTTGGGACTTTTGCCGTAACATGGATTATTTTCTTTGTGGTGCAGAAAGGGTAAAGCCTTATGTGAACGCCCATTTGCATTGTATCGTCAGCAGCCTGAAATGGGCAAGCAATATGTCGACTTTGCCGATCAATGGAAAAAATTCTGTGAATGCCTATGCCTGTTTTGTTTATGTTTATAATGTAACATCTGCATTGTACTGCGCTATAAATAACCATATTTGTGTAATTCGGGTATCCTTTGTTGCACCCTCTCGCTTAGCATGTCACTAACCGAATGTGCATGGAGACTTACACCCACATACACGTGGCGGGAACATGCGAAGACTAAACCCATATACAATATACATGTAATCAGTGTTCCCTCTAAAAAAATTCTACCCTGAGCAAATGTTTGTTTTATTGCGCACGCAGCGCATGCAACTGCGCAACCATGCAGACACAAACAGTGAAGCGTTCCCAACCTTAAAAGTGATACGCAATATATAGATATATATATACCGTATTATATTTAGAATGTTAGAACTGCGCGATAATGAGATAGCAGCACTGCGCAAATGGTCTGCTGGTAATGCGCAATCGCGCACCTTGGAGGGAACATTGCATGTAATGTATGTGAATTTTTGGGAACTAATTATTGCATTCCCAAACGGTGGCCAATGGGCCCCCTTCAGCAAAGTTTACCCCCCCTGACTCAAACCTCTGGTTACGCCACTGGTGATAGAGAACTTTTCAAACAACTTTGACAATACTGGAAGAACAGAGATTGGTCTATCTTTAGAGGAGGAACTTGGGCTATGAACTTTACGAATTGGAGTGATGTGGGTAATTTTCCAGGAGTCCGGGAATTCACCAGTAGTCATGCATCTGTTGAAGAAATTGGACAACCATTCTGACACAATGCAAATATATTTGAATTCGCTGGTAACTTTTTCCTAATAATCGTTCTTTTGGCATGGGTATGACTCACTACTCGTGCATCACGCCTATTCCACAAATGGCACGAAAACGTTACTATCCACGTGCTGTTACAGGCCGGTTATCCTGTATTTTAGAACAGTTCCCCGAGAGCACTGGTTAATTTAAAACAGGTTCTAGGTGCGCCTGAAATTACAATGAAGAAAATCAGACCCGCCCTTTGTCATTCGACTTTGCGCTCAGCTAATCACAATGAGAAAATTGTATTCGCTCATAGTTTTATTAATACAGTTTTAAGCAATGTGCCATAAATCAGCTATGTATTAAAATAACATTAACATAAACACCAACAGGGGTTCTTAGCATGAGTTCAAAGTTCTTTCATGAAGGAGAGGGTAACCCGAATTATCATAGGGTATTAGGGAATAATTCAAATCACAAGGCTATAAATCTCTTTTTGGTAATCTAGTCCAGTGGTAAGCCCACTCGGACTGATTCAGCTTGGTTGTTAAGCTTGGTTAACCCACAGCTTAACTTGCTGCTACTCAGGCAATGGCCCGAGGAAGATTGACTCCAGTGAAGTCTTTCTGGTCTTGAAGTCGACACATTGTATGTACCATATCACGTGACGGCGTATCGTACGGTGCGTGGACCAGTAGCAACGTTAGTGGTCACGCTCTCGACGCGTGATCACGTCAAGTGATTAGCTCACGAGCGACACTAGTGGTTACGTACTCGCTACGTGCTTACGTCAAGTCCGAAATCGGAGTCGTGCGTCAATGCAAATCGTTTTTATCTGTTTAAATCGCGAATATTGTAATCGAGTCATGGTGGCTTCCCAATGCGAATTATTTCTACAATGTTGTGGGTCACTCTCATCCTTAATACAATTCGCGGATCATTTACAAAATATATGTTCACTACATTCAAATGTAAACAGTTCAGAATATCCACTTTTTATTTTACTTCGCCTCAACCCATTAAGCCAAAGGAAGCTTCCGATAGTGATTTCACTATCGAGGATGTTATGCTTTGGCCGGGTATGCGCTTCTCCTTGCGCTCTCAATGTAAGCACTGCTCTGCAGGGCGCTTACACGCTTCTGTTGAGCTGAGTGTCTTATTCTTCATTTTGTTCCAGCTTCATGCTTCTTAGTGAAAGTCCATTTCTCTGCAAAGCTTTAGTTTCCTCAGTGTTCCTCCAATTCACACTTGTCCACAATAAATAACACTAAACTTCAGGGTCTTCTTCTTGACTCGTTTTCTCAGTCATTGAAGTCATATCTTGACTATATTCCGAAGCATGAAAATGTTTCATGTTGAGACCGCAACGCGAACTCAACAGTGCTAAAGCTAGTGGTTGCTGACTGCTGTTCAGTATCAATCAATGTTGCCACTGGGGTCAGTCTCGTTAACATCAGATTGCTGCCTTTTTCAACATCAGATAACATCAAATTTTTACGCTACACTTTCGTATAAATGCTTCTATTGACAAACCTAACAAAGCGGGATCAACCTCGTTGAATCCGAAACAGAGCCATTAAATAGTGAAGTCGTTTATAATTTAAAAATGTCAGTCTCAACGCAGCGAAGAGAGCTTCTTTAGTTTGAAACGATAACCAAACACACATTACAGTGAGAAATTGAAGAAAGGAACTTAAAAATCATGAATCTAACTTATTTTCGTCCTAAAATGAGAGGAAATGTCGAAAACAAAAACAACTACTCAGTCAACATCAGATTTGTTGACAAAACATCAGACATGAGAAATTTATCTGAGAACATCACATCTGACGTCATGTTAATATATCAGAAGTGGCAACATTGGTACCAATGATCCCGAACTTCTAGGGCAGTGTGAGGTAGCCGAGGCCAAACTGCACCTTTGTTTCGTCGAAGAGGGTAACGTGTGGTGGAAACGCACTTTTCTTCCGATGATTAATGAAGCTATTCAAGCCATTTATACCACATGCTATTGCGTGGTCCGTCAGAAAACGTTTTAATCAGTCGATTCGTAGAACGAAAGAGCAGAAAACGAGATTGCAGTGTTTAGTGTGAGCGAAGCCGAAATCTATTATGCCATCAGGAGCTATGAAAAGCGCAAAGCTTCTAAGGAAAAAAAGCGCAATGATCTGGCAGTGTTACCTAAAACGCCACGACTGAATCGCTTTTTCCAGCAAAGCTTTCAAGCAGCAACGTTAAAGCAGTGGCGTTAATCAGGGCACGTGAAAATGAAGGTGAAAATCAACACATAAGCTTGGAAACAATTTTCGCACTCAACCTGGCTGGCCATATTGACGTGTTCTTTTCCCGGTTTTTTTTGTTTGTAATCTCTAGCTTTGCTTATTGTTCGGGTGAATGTTGTTTCTTACCGAGTCACTCTCTAGCCTATGAAATATTTTTTCTTAGTAAAAATACACTCTTGTATGTACTTCTCGGAGCTAACTCTATGTGCATTTGAGCAAGCACATTCTCGACTAATCAGCGAAAACGTAACTTTTACAAACGATGACGTCATGAATGACGTCATAGGGGCCCTCCACTAAAAATTGCTCTGGGCCCCCTACCCTTTAATCTGGCTCTGCCTGTACACCGTGGCAAAACCGTCGCCAGAAAGTTTTCAATAGGGGGTCTTTGCGTTTCTGCGGGGGGCTTTGGGTTTGTGCTGGGGGGCTTGACACTAAAACTCAACTGATTTATAATGTTCCATATTTCAATCTGGGGGGACTTGGAACTTTGTTTGGGGGGGCTAAGCCCCCAAAAGCCTCCCTTGGCGACGGGACTGCACCGTGGGCTGGGGTGCTACGCCGTGGCCCATCACATTATCGTACTTAGGTGCTCATCCAATCATCAATCCCACGTGCCGACTCCTAATTGCTCAGTGCTCACTGACCGATAGTGCTGGCTAGCTCAAAGTGACTTAATTGCACGAAATTACAACTATCTATGCGAAATGAAAAAATTATACAACGGTTCATACACAATCAGGCAATTAAACAACGATTAATGCGAGGTAGATCTGAATAAAAGAAGATAAATTGGTATTAAAATACCGTCAACAAAGACAGCTAAAACTCCGCCAGATTTCAAGCTAGCCGCTAGACCAGTGGTTCCCAAAGTATGGGTCGCGACCCAAACAAGGGTCGCAAATGGTCAAAATATATAATTTTGGATGCAGAGCTCTATACAACCTGGCCTGGAGAGCGAGTGTTAGTAGCCACCAGGTTCAATGTAACATTCCTACCTTTGAGGCTCTGCTACGAAAATACACGTAGGCTACCTGCTTCTCGAAAGATGCAGAAAATCTAACAACATATGGTTACGTGCTTTGATGCAGTCGGATTGTTTGTACTCGTCACTATTCTTTGAACACTATAATCGCATTTTACTCTGTGATTGAGTGATCGAACTTTGCAGTGTCCGTTTGATTGATGGCGTGTCATGCCACAATGCTTTCGCATTTTACCTGGACTCGACCAATTTAGGAATTAGCGCCCTACTCCGCAGTGGTGTTGTAACAAGCGTTACGTGTTAGCTAACAATAGTGTTAAGAATGTGTCTGTAACCCTATGGTTCTGTCTTCAATGCAGTTGCAAAAAGTGTCTGTACCCCTGTGATTCCGCCGGCTTCAATGCCTTGTAAAACGTTCTGTTTTGTCTGTTTTTATCGACTTGCGTACTGCAGAGTGTGTGTGTTCATACTATGGACTTCGTGTCTGGTCATAAACAAATAAAATTAAATTAAATTAAAAAATGGGTCGCGCCGAGGCGATCTAAACCTGGGTTGCATATTTTCACCGTTACCAATGCTTGTCTTTGTCTGTAGTGTAGGTAGGCTGCTTGAGAATAGAGTAGATTGCTGACATTGAAAACGAACTTAGCAATTTACTGCTAAAAATAATCCATACAATGTTTTTTTATCATATGTTGTTTGAGACATGCGTCGCGAGGTGTTCAGCAAAATTCAGGTTTGGGTCGCGCTCAAAAACGTTTGGGAACCGTTGCCCTAGACCAATTATCTTCCAGCTAGACAGGATTAAAATCAGCTAGATCTAGCGCTAAATTGGCAACCCTGATAGCACCGTAGCATGGTTGTGTAATTACTGTTTGTGACTTTGCTCAACAATGGCATTTGCGTACTCCACGCTTCATCAGATTGTTTGAATTTATCGTAACTCTCTGCTGTCTTCGTGTCAGAGAAGTAATTAGTATTGAATTTTTCAGGCCGATGCGGATGCAGCTTGTCTGAGTGGATTGCGAGAACTAAAGGAACTTTTTGTGTGTGAGAGCATCTGAGCGATATTTGGTGTTAGAGTTCCGCTTTAACGTAAATCAGGGGTGCAACTGTAGTGAGGTGGCAGCGGCGTTCTCACACCTATTTATTCAGCACGACACCCCTGCTCATGTCCAAACTACAACCAATTATTCAATATTCATTGAGAAATCAGACTCTATGCTTGTCTGCATTGCAAGCTTTAGCCTGTCTTCTATGCAGGAAAAACATGCACCGATTACTTGGCAGCAGTACTAACTTCAGGAGATACCTTTACCAGGGTTTTTTTAAGGCGTTTTAGGACCCGAATCGGGTCCCTAGAATCAGAGAAAATTATCAACAGGTCCCTAAAATCTGAGAAAATCGGAGCCCTAGAATCAGAGAAATTGGGTCCCTACAGATCCATATCGGGTACCTAACATTTTCCTTGAAAAAACCCTGCCTTTACATATATTCTAGCTATTAACTGCTGATCAACATGGAACACCAATAGCACAAAACGCATTAGCTCTAAATGGAATCGTATAATGTGCAGCTGTGATGGGTTAACCGACCTGATGCTGCCTATACCCAGCTGCGACTTTGATCATTATTACGATTTTGGCTCATTACATCAAAAATCTGCTAGAAATTCCTTACACTAGTCATATGCTCCAGGCCCAACTTCTGGGTCCCTAAATTTTGTAAACGTGGCCCAGTGGACTTCCGGATGACCATAATTGTGACGTTGCAAATCGGACATTCCGCAAAATTGATCGCGTGGCGGGTTGCAGGTGGGGGAGGCAACGATTTGCACCAATTCCTCCCCAACAGCGCTATTTAGATTGAACTTCCCTGAGTTTTTTTACCATTTTTGAATGAATGACAAATTCAAATTATTTTTCAGTGACTGCAGGCCACGAGTTCCAAACATTTTTGTCCGAGGGCCACATAAGCTGTTACGCAACAGTTGGAGGGCCCAACATAAACTCCCGGTCCAAAATAAAAGTATGTCAAAACATGGATATGGTTTAATAATAAAAGTTCATTTATTAAAGATGGTGAAATTGCTTCTTTGATTTCAGCATAGTGGGCAAATCTGGCTTCAGATGGCAAGTGCCTAATATTAACAAACACCTTAAATTGCCGCAACATATCAGGTAAATTTAGGCCAACCTGAAGAGCAGTAACACTTAGCCGATTGACATACGCGTGGTTGTCTTCATGATGTCATTGTTTCGGAATATGTTACATTCTAGCAAATCCAGAAATTTTTCGAAAATGGGTTATTTTTCATTATTGATAAAGTGTCTTTGCCGGCCGGATGAAATGGCTTCGCGGGCCGTAGTTTGGAAAACTCTGCTGTGGGCCAATGGCTTACTACGTCTATAGCTATAAGCTCGCCCTGTCTAAGGATAGAAAAATAAGAGAGAATAGTTTAGGTATTTGTATTTGACAGCGAATAAACACATTAAGAAAGTCTTTGCAATGACAAAGCACAGTGGGTTTTAAAAGTCAAACATGTCAGCAACTGCAGCCTGAAGAGTTGTTCGAGTCCATGGAGTGATGTTGTTCAGCATGAATGGGCGACATGTGCATGCATCAACTTTCCCGGATCACGTGACAAGATTGCAATTGTTACGAATCAAAATGGAAAATTCACTCAACACGCAACAAGTATCTACCAATAAATAAAATCTTCTGTAAATAGATTTTAATGGAAGTGGACGTGGTGTTTGAAAAATACACATAAAACAGTGATTTGTGAACAAATAAGAATGGAATAAATATTGCCTCATCACTGTTTCCTCCGCAAATCAGGTTTTCCTCTGCATGACTGCTCCCTTGCATGCATGACTGCTCCCTTGCATGCATGACTGCTCCCTTGCATGCATGACTGCTTCCTTGCATGCATGACCGTTTTTCACTTCCTGGAGAATCCTATCGATGACGTGTACCAGAGACGCATTCGATCTGCTGGAGGTTGCCATCAAACTTGAGCACTCTCTAACATCAGTGACTCGCCTTCCTCGCTGATATCAGACACGTCGGAAGAACGGGGCGACGTGGATGCTGAGGCTGTGCTCAGATGACGTTTCAAAGTTCTAATGCCGTTCTCCAGCTTATTTATATGGAGGGTAACATTGATTCCAAGTTCTTTCAAATCGCTGAAGGTAAGAAAAATTGGTTAGTGTCCGTTAACATCCCGTTAGCACAGTATGCCATTTTGAGACAAGATAAACTGTCTTACTTGATGGTCAGATTGGCGACCTTGTCAAGATTGTCTATACCGCGTTGCCGGAATTGGTCGCTGTATCCGCTTAAGCGTTGAATCTCCAGCCACTGTTCAACGGTCGTTACATTTCCGCTGTTCATTGCTCGGCTAAGATTAGGTGTTTCGCTGAAAGATGAACATCGTTTTAGGGAAAAAAACTTCGAAGAATTTTTTTTTATTCCACCAGAAGTCCGTAAGTTCCCGACACACTACGACACCAATGTTTCAAATGGAAATAAACAAAATTTAGGATCGCAGATACTGCAAAAGTTTGCAGATGTAGGAGATAAATTTATATTGGAATTAGTTTTAACGGTATATGGAAATTCCATTCCAATTACTTCGGTGGTACACCGTGTCATTATACACGTTTAGGATAATTTAAAGATATTTTTTAAACAATTTGAAAGAGTCTGGTCCGCATCACATGGAAAAACTACAAAATGAAAGTCCTTTTACACGGAAGTTATGGCAATTTTTTTCTTAGAGAAAAGATCAACACCAGTTTCTGTGAAAAAACGCACTTTCCTCAATTTCTTTCAAATGTTTTGTCTCACGAACATTTTGTTGTTAGTTGAGCGCAGACGATTTTCATAACACCTAAGTCTCAAAAGCTTGTTGAGACTGAATAAGAAGGCAAAAACAAAAAATCCAGCGGGAACTGAAACGTTTCCGACAGGAATTGAGATCGGTGACTATTTTTTGAAGAATTGCAAAACGCAACGTATTTCTACCAACAACTAATATATTCCATGTGACGTGGTACTTACCTCATTTTGATAATATCTGCCCGACGCGTTGTTCCACATGCTGAGCCACCAGGTGGCAGCAACAAGTCTGGCCGAGCCACGAGGTCATCGATGCGACGCACGAGTTCCCCGAAGTCCGGTCTCTTGGCCGGCTCGACTGACCAGCAATCGAGCATCACATCGTGCATTGCTTTGGGACAGTTCTGGACAAAATAAGCTGATGTTTACTTGTTACATATGATTTAGGATAGGGGTGGGGATCGTTTTTACTATCACGGTCCGCATGAATTGTGCATTATTGCTGGCGGGCCGCAAAATCAATTAATTTTATCCTAAAATTTTATCTTTATCTAATCATGAGACCATCTAAGTACCTGCCTATCATGGAGCTTCATTTTGACGCGATGTTCTACTAACTTGGGTAACGAAAGTTATGATGCTGGTCATATCAAATGTTCATGCGGGCCGCAGGTTCCCCAGCCCTGATTTAGAACCTCAGGCAGCATCAGTCAGAGGCTATACTTTTTATGTACGTGTCAAACACAAACTCCCATTAATACACGTATACGGACACTACGAGTGTTTTTGCGGTTGCAATTAGTCTTATTGACTCATACCTACTTGTGCGATACCTACGTGTCCCTGTTGCCCAAACTAAAGTGCCAATACTATATTTGATTCTCTGCTAGATGTTACTGTTGATGATATGTCAACACTAGTGGCACATTTTCGACTCCAAGCAACTTTCCAAAATTAAGAAAAAATGGAAATAGCAAAACTAATATATCTTAGCAGGCCAGATCGCAATATGGAAATGATGATTCACTGATTTTGGAACTGCTTTTCATCCATTAAGTGTTTTACAGTTGCGGTAAAATTTACGTTCAAACCAATCATTAGACTGATAATATCGATCTACGCCATCATGTACAGACTAGTGTTTCGCAGTATAGTTTTGATTCACTGTTTTTTCTTTATCATTAGAAGATTAACAGCTTCGGAAAACTGACGCATATTTATTGACGATGTTTTCTTATATCGATAACATTCTTTTTGCATTCTAACTTTTGCCTTTTGTTTAGAAAAGAGCTTTGTTTTGCGATTTTATCAAATGATTCCAGGCTCCTCCATTTAGCGGTCCTATAGTAAATTGCGTCTAAAGTACACAGTGCTGGTAGACTAGTGTAAATTAGCAATGATTTCGCAAATTTCATAGAAATGCAAAACAAAAATCTCAAGCAAGCGGAAACAGCACGAAGAGAAAGGTTAATCTGTTGAAAAGAAAACTGATATCAAAACCTTTATCAAGACAACCCTTAAGCTAAAACACACAACTTCATTCTAATTCAAATCATCATCACAACGTTCAACTGAACATAAATCACAAGTGGTCGTTTCGATCTTCCTTCAAACATAACAGGCAAACAAAGTATAAAGATATCGCACCGTTGGTGAAGGCAGTCGCATTCCTTTATCAATGTTTTCAATGACTTCTTGATTCGTCATATCCCAGTATGGCTTCTCTCCGTATGAAAAAACTTCCCACATAACGATTCCATAGCTCCATACATCACTTGCGGAAGTGAACTGGCGGAACCGGATACATTCAGGAGCAG
>Ga0210059_1015882_pt1 | contig 10925 bp, 3 predicted proteins | sample Ectturendosymbi2_FD_188042 | JGI IMG/M metagenome (GOLD analysis project Ga0210059, IMG submission 188042) | Ecteinascidia turbinata endosymbiont from Florida, USA - Sample 2 (SPAdes) (version 2) | ecosystem: Host-associated > Tunicates > Ascidians > Unclassified | place: Key West, Florida... | reverse complement strand
GAGTTGTATTCTTGTATCGCTTCCGAATCACTGAATTTTTCAAACGAGTATTTTATTTGAAACAAATAAATTTCATCACGGGGGGCCCCCTTCCAGCGGGGGGCTCGGGGCAATTGCCCCCGTTGCCCCCCCCTTAATCCGGCCCTGCATGTACCCCAGGTTGGGAACCCCTGTCTTAGTGCGCTCAGTCACAGCATAGGCCTAAATTCCATATCAGCAAACTTAACCGTAAAACGTAGCCTACATATCAGGTAGGCTAAAATGAAGTGCACTAGATTAGCTGTAGGGTATGCTAAAGATGACTACTTAACAGTGGTGTAGCAACCCACTGGCTACGCTGGCTATAGCCAGGGGCGGCGCGTTCCAGGGAGTGGCAAAATCTAGTCGCCTATTGTAAGCAGAGATAATTGAAAGAAACTTTTCAGACTGATTAAAAGTTAAGCTTTCTTACTTTCATCAGCTAAGTCCCACTCCCCATGAGAATCTTCTTTGGCAAATGAGGGCGACACAGTCGATATTATTAGCGTCATGGTTACAGCCATGTTGTGCTCAACACCGCTTTGTCGTTACCTATCGCTCAGTATTATTGCGTAACAATGGCCGCTATTTCGGGAGTCTACTCGAAACGCGCCTACTCTAGCAAGCTGCAGCATCATTTGTTGGTCAAGGTCCTGCCACTACAGTTACAGCTGGGCTTTTAAAGCAGTAAAGCAACTACTTGCCGCAGTTATTTAGAAAGTTCTACAGTAGTGAAGCTATTGTTCTGCGCTTTATTGATAGGAAAAGGAATTGCTCACTTGCTTAATACTTTCGCTCACCCGGTGGAGAATGTTAATAGGTGACTAAAAGGTTGTTTATCTTAAGGGCGTTAACGTACGCAGGTTTTGCTTAGAAAATGTGAGCGCTGTGTTGCAACGCTGGGCACCCAGTAATGGAAAACATTGTGTACCATTTGTTTTTAGTCTTATGTCGTTCAAATGAGCGAAATTTCACCCAACTAATCCCAGTAACGTTTACTACAGTCAGGCCCGTCGCCAGGATTTCGCAGTAGGGGGGGACCAAAAATCACAAGGGGAAACATTTTTTAGATACAATATAGAATGTATGCGGCAACCACAACGAAAAAAGTCGCTTGCGATATGCAAACTTTATTCACATTTACCTCGACCCAGAAAGTTATACAGATATGAACGCCGAACAGGCCGAGCACCGTCATTTGCTCATGCAACCTGGACAAGGGAAGAGACAAGAAATAGCATATTTTGCAAATCATTAAAATTTCTATCTGCTTGTAGATTGTTCTCTCGTTTCAGTTTTGCCCCCTCCTCCTCTTTCATGCCGCACAAGCTACAGCATACCAGGCGGTTCGCTATACAGCAGAAATAAAGCAAATAGAGCAGTGGTTCGCAAACTTTCATGAGCCGAGACACCATTCAAAAGACTCTGGCGAATACTTAATACGTCGTGACACTTGGGTTATGCAATATCACGGCAAAGCTACCTAGTAAAAACCTCTGCTTGTGGTCCCCAGAGAACAGCTGGTTGGCCCCCAATTGGGGCCAGGACCCCGTTTGAGAAACCTTGAAATAGACGATGCAACGTGGCAACAATTGAGGCACAAATGCAGAAAGAATATCATCCTCTAAACTACTCGGGCTGATGTGATAGTGATAGATCATAGCTTGAGAGTTGAATTAGTCAAAGCAGGGCCAGAGAAGTATCAAAACAAAGGTCCTTTTGGTAGCACCAACAGTTGGTGATAGCACGAAGAAATTGCGAACAAGTAAAGAAATGGTTGTACAAAACATTTAAGAATGGGGATAGGATTTTGAGATCTTTGTTATTATACTTAAATTTGGAGTGTGGGCTGTATTGCTTTTGCTGTAAGTTGTTTCGATTGGGTAATGAATTTGCTTGGCTTGGGACTGCCGTAGCCTACTACATTCCATGTCTATTGACAAAAGCGCGAAAATAATTTTTTTCACAAAACGATTAGAACTACAGTTGTTGTGGTCAAGTAGGCCTTTAGCGGTCAGTTGTCTCAATGTAGATTAATTATTGTTGGTGATTTTCGTCCTAGACACACTTGGTACTTGCATTTCCCCTTCTTTAATTTCTTCTTGTTTGTTTGCGTTTCAGTTTCCTGTCATTCATTTTGAAAATTTTTGTTTGGCTGTTAATCGTCTTGGGAGTTGAGTGATGGTGACTTTGGTCATACCAACTCCCCCACTACAAATCTTGCGTTTGTTCGAAAATACTAATTGTTGAGTAAATTATACAAAATCGTTGTTTTTTACGTTCATGTTTCTTAATTTGTTGTTGGCTTATAATCTTTTTTTTCGTTTGGAAACAGTCCAACTTAATGTTTTCTTTTTATAATAGTTGTTACCTATTCGAATACTCTGCTCATATTATTTTGTAGCTATTACCAGCTGCAGCTGTAGTTTGGACCCCGCGGCATGGTGTTCGGGGAGGTTGAGCAGTCGACAATTTACGGTCAAGTTAGCGAAGGTTCTTACAAAAAGGTCTTCAAAAAAACAAAAGATCATATCATGGTTGACTGAGCACGATGACGTCATAAATATAACATTACTACCCTCACCAGGGGCATTTTCTGCTAGGGCCAGGGGGGCAGATTGTGCTCCTACGCCACTGTTACTTAATACTGATTATAGCATCAGACCTGCCAACAAAAATTTTAGGACAAAAGTTCAGCTCAGCACGAAATCAGATGCTTTTCTATCGACCTATATTCTGCTGTCTCTAATATTTTTTCTTCAACCTACTGTACAGAATTTCCAAAATTGCGTTACCGCAATATAGTCGTATTTCCCACCAAAAATTCAATGGATGAGCAGGAGAAGTTAGTCATTGACTCTTAACTCTTTGCAGCGAGTCAGTGACCAACTTCGGCTCATCCATTACATTTTTTGTCAGATCATTTTCAATCCCCTGTGATGCAATAAACACCTTCCAAGGAAAAGTGCCATTTATTGCTTCGAGTTTTTTGGGTTGTTTGTCTCTACGTGTTCCTATATAAGTGGCGTAACCAGCCCACAAGATTGTGGAGGTCAAATCTTTTGACTTTAAGCGAGCAATAGTATTTTGTTTACGACACCGCCTCTCAAAGCACAAAATGACAAGACACGCAATAAATTTGGGGGAAATGGCCCCCTTGCCTACGTCCATGCGCGTATCCCAATCGTTTTTTTTCGGGTAGGGAGAGTTGTGCTTGTTTTCGAAATAAGTACCTTTTTTCGATCTTCAAGATATTTTTTATCGTCAAATGGCTTTGATATCAGTAGCATTTTGATTTAAAAAGTTTGTGATTGATAGTTTGCCACTGATTGGCGGGTATTTTTGTGAACAAATTTCGCCATTTTGGTTAACCCTGATGCGTAAAAAATCGTGATGTGAAAAAAAATCAGAAACTTTTCCGGAAATAAACAATTTTTCAAGTCCGAACGTCATAAACTTTTATAATTTTCGAACACAATACGGCATGGGTCTTGTACAGCCAATAAATGTTACTGACAGCATTTCGGGTTTTTCGTGTATTTTTTGTGTCATTTTTATACTTGCCCAACACGTTTTTGCGGCGCGGACCAGTGCATTAGGGCAGCCAGCCCAAAGTTTTGAGGGGGCTAAAATTTTTTATTTTAGGCTAACAACAGTATTTTGCGTGGGATACCGCCTCTCAAAACACAAAATGACTAGATATTCTAAAAATTTGAGGCGGCCATGGCCCCCACTGGCTACACCTATGGACCAGTGTTTGTTTTGTTAATAATAAATATGTTTCGACAATCAACAAGTTGCTTTTTTAAGGTTAGATAAGTTTGAGAATATTTTCTGAATTGTTGTGAAGGCCGCTTCTGCTCCGGAAACGTCCCGGTAATCCTGGGTAATGGTGAGAGTGCGATTTGGCCAAAACGTCTATGGTTATTACCCGTGATTGTCAAAAAATTTACCTGAGCGGTTGGGTTTTCACCGCTATGCAGTCAGTACACATCCGGATGAATTTATCCTTGATCCCCCCTAAAAAAAATCCTGGATCCGCCTATGGGCATCTCTCGGTAAAATCTATTCCCATTACGTAATAGACGCAGTTGATTGCACCAATGTACGTTTTTTCTGGTGTGATAGATTGCTGACAGCTGAAGACGCAAAGTCAGAACGCTTGAAGTTCGCCATTTTAGTCGCGATTGCTTATATGTTTTGGGTAAGAAAGAAACAAGGCAAATGCATGCTATCAGAGGATACAAAAAATTAGGAACAGAACATTCATTCACCCTTTATTCAACCATCTTTCATTAACCCTTGCAAAAAATTAATTCACCTTGGATTGAATCATTCACCCGGTTAAGAAGCACTGACCTATGATACTGGTATGAAAAGACACCCCCGTCCCTGTTGACCCCCCGACATGCCCCCGTTCTCCCTGGGGACAGAAAAGATACAGGCTTGTGTGAGCCGCCATGATCAATTCGCCTGAACTTCCAATTAATGACGAAGCTCGAAATGATGCACATATTGCAAGCACAGGTGTGCGGCTATATCAGCGCACACCCAGGGTTGCTGCATCAAAAAACAAAACGGGAAACTAGTGATGCATCAAAAAGTCAGCTAAATCAAGCAAGTTCAAATAAAACAGTTTTGAAATTTGGCTCAGAAAATCAATTAAACGTGCATAATTATCTTTCAATCCTTTTGTACGATTTTCCTTGATCGCACGATCTGGAAAAAGTCACGTCACTGTCAGACTGATTGGGTGTGCGCCGCACACCAAGAGTATAGGTCTGTGGTATTGAATAATGAGAATTACTGGCATTTAAATACGTAAAAACTAGTGTTGACAAAAAAAAGCTTTGAACAATTGAATCCACGCAGCATGTTTTAGTAGCCTCGCAATAGGTAAAATCATCTAGGTACAGCATTTTAATTTTTGTAATTTCACTCTTTGGATGCCCCCCTGCCTTGGATGCCCGGGGCCGTCGCCCCGTTCGCCCCCCCCTCTGCACGCCACTGGCTTAGGTGTGCATGAGTCAGACAGCAAGCGTTTTGAAGTTATTTGTCTTAACGATGACGTAGATAGGATAGCACGCGCTTCATCTTTAAGTTCTGGAAATTTATGAAAGAGCATAACATCCTTTAAAACCTGCAGCCTGGTTTAAAAAAATACCGTGTAACTCTTAAATTGAAGTCTCCAGTCTTTTTCCGTCAGGTGCTGGTAAAAATATTTGTAGTTGTCTGAGTTCACACTGCTCAGTGGCACAGCTGTGCTTAACCACATATTATGAGCGTAATGTTTCTCTCTACATTTTTCCAATCCTTTCAATAACACATGCCTCTCAGTAGAAGCGCGAAATAGGCAAAGTTGTTTTGAAAGTTGTCAGAAGGCCATTACGATCAAAGTGAAGTGCAGACATGAAGAGAAACCACCCATGGGCAACAAAAGATGAAAGAGAAGCAAATGAGGCTAGAAAGAAAATAGTCGATGTTTAAAGTGCACAGGGAGTGTTTTAACTTCGCTATATTTATGATATTTTGCCAAATCTTCCAGCTCTATTCTAAGAGGGCTCCCGGCCGTGATGCCACATGAAAAGGTACAATCGTCAGATATATCTTTCCTTGCGCACAACGTAAACATACAAATCGTGTCTGCGAAGTTAGTGGATTGGATTAAGCCCGTGACCTAGTGCTCGGCGGACCTCGCGATTGCATCGAAGCTTTGTTTGTCATGAAAACGACGAGGTCGTAATCGCAAGCAAACAGTCGCAAGCCACACAGTGCTTCAATTTGCGTTTCAATTTAGCTGTCTGGCAACACCACAAATGAGCTTCAGACAGACCACCGTGGTTCTGCTTTTTGACAGTTTTGTGGAGAAAGGTCATCCACATCAGCGTATTTCAAAATCAAAACAATCATTCTCTATGGTTGGGGTGACACAACGGTTAGTTGTTTGCGACGCAGTAGTTGGTTGATATTGTTCAAAAGTCATTTGACTGAAAATTAAGCAAGTTTTACTTTATTGGTTGTCGCCGAAAGCAATGGCTCTCTTATTTTTTGTGTCAGGATTTGACACAGGTTTTCTTGGTGATTCATCTTGGACGAAAAAAACAAGTGCTTTGATTGCTTAAGTTAACTATATAAAGCTAGACCACTGAAAACATGAATTTATCATTACTACTGGGGATACTAACCTTTCTAGCAAAGCGAGGTAAGACTTTTGATTTGTTGTAACTAGCTACTGTGGGCAGTTCTGTCATGTCAAGTGAAACAGCAACAGTATATTTTGTAAATTTAATGTTTTCACAGTAATTGTGTATCACGTGTAAGCAAAACATTCATTTCAAACATCTCTTGATTGACTGAAGGTTTTGATAAAAAAAAGCATCAATGAAAATCAGTCGCCTTTAGCTCGTTGTACTGTTAGAAGCTACGTTCATTGAAAAACTTTTGAGGGAACTGATTTCACCAACTCCACATTTGTCTTGGACAGGTGAGGCACAGAGATTACCCACTCCTCAAGGAATTAAAGTTGTTCTACGAACACAAAACACAGTGCAAATTAACTGGTCGCAACCGCCCACGGTCAGTTATGCTAGCTTTTCATTACAGGTAATACTCTTGAAATACTGGTGAGTAAACACGACGTGTAAGCATTTCTGGCAATGCTAATTTTGCTCTTTTTGGATTAGATAATATAAAGAGAGTTGCTTTTTGTGACGCGACAATGCAAGCACAAGGGACTGTTTGATTTAAAGTAACGATAAGATCAATATTTTTTATTGAAAATCCTGCTACCAATGATGCAAAGCACCCTCCAAATATTTTCAAGCAACAAAACCAGTTCCAATATTATTAAACTAAATAACTATTCGCTTGAAAACTATCATTTTGCAAAGACATAGCAACTTATCACGTTCAATATCCATGATTACGCTTCACTTGAAAGATTAAATATTTTTGTGATAAAACATCCATTCATACCACACGAAGCTCTGATTTTTTCTGCATCATTATACAAAAAGACAAATATCAAGTGATTCATTGATTGATTCTCCAGGTAACGCCTAGCGCCATGGTTTACGAACCGGAAAGACCAGACGCAACATCTCGAACCATCGGTAATCTTCAGCCGGGAGTCTCCTACTCTGTTGTGCTAATCGGGGAAACGGCTGAAAGTAGACGATCGGCTCCTCTCCGTTTTCGTGTTTGGAGCGGTAGGTTGAAGACAGGTTTTACTGGAAGACCTGCTTCGCTGGCAGATGCTGTTCGCTTAGCAGGTGCTCGTCTTCTTCTGCTCAACACTGTAGATCTGCGTTGAACCGGTCTATAACCACCATGCAGAAGCTCAAGTTAGAATGTGCAGATTTTCTTATGTGTGAAAATTGATTGCACGCATGAGATTTTGGAAACAATATACACAACGCAACCTATTGATTCACACTGGTTGCGCAGGGCCAAGCTTCGGAGTAGCTCAGTCAGTTGGAGGTGTACAATCCTTATAAATATGATGTATAAAGATATAAGCGATATTTTCGTTCTGGAGCTGGTATTGCATTTGCGTTTACTATCCGCTTGCTCCTGGGCATAACGAATGTGCAAGAAGCCTGCAATTTCACTACCAGTATAGCCTATACAAAAAGATGTTAACCCTGAAACAAGCAGTGTTGAAGACCATACCTTGAATCAGCTAAAAACAGCTGATTTCTTACGAAAGACACCTTTCCAATTAGAACTTTTACACAAACATCATACCAAGATTCTCAACATGCACTGAATTTGATGCAAACAGTAGAATATTCCAAGAAGACTTAAACATGAAATTATATAATAAATAGAACATTGAAAAATAGTGATATCATGCTGCTGTATGATTTTATATCAAACACGGGAAAGATTTTTCAACGATATTTTGCTTTCCATTTTTCAGCAAACCGACACCTGCACAGAGGCAGTAATTGCTGCAGGTGATGTCACATCTTGAGTGTGTCGTATCTCATGTTTATCGCGAAGCAAAGTGAAAACTTCTTCCCCCTGCAGTTGCATGTAGTCGGTTTGTAATATATACGCTCGTCACCGAGCTGCGTAAAATGTAAATCACTTCATCTGTGAGCCTCACGCCCTTTCGCCATGCGTGCATTATTGTGAAACGTCGGCGTCGTTTGCAGCAGCAGGTGCTTTGTGTTTTTCTTTCTCCTTCCTCCTGCATCCGCAGTCACGTGCAAGATGCTGCTTGAAAAGAAAGCCGCGGTTCAGCACAAAGTATTGTTCTCGTTGCTGGCTTCTGCACAACAGGAAGGAAGATGATTTACTGCGAGCTTCAACAATTACCTTTTCAAACGTTTGTGCTTTAGTTCTTTAGAAAGCGTTTGCTTATTTAGTCGAATGTTGCTAGATAATGATCATCCAACCTCGGTGGACATCATTTTACGACAAGAGAGTAGGCGCAGTTTTCTGTTTGACAGAATTATTGACACTTGCATTACCCTGAGCAGCTGAAAAACTAACAATAATTATGCTGGCGCCCATACGGTACAAATGCTGTGTTTGGACCCATAAATTGTGCACATTTGCGAACTACAAAATAGACGATGTAAAATGCATTTCACCACTCTGTTACAAACCTTGTGTAAAACTGGTGCTTTTTTGAAGTGCTGCACATGGAGTACTGTGGCAGCAGGTCTGGTGCCCTGTGGATATACTGCGTTACTGTTAAAAGGTGTTAAAATCTGATCGAAGATGGATGCGTTGAGATTGTGTTAACTCTAACTTGGCATAAAGTTGGTTAACTAATAGAATGAAAACTCATACCTCTGCAAAGCTTGCGTTTGTGCCACACCAGTAACTCCAGGCTGCACAGGTTTTGGGTGGCAGAAATACAAGTAAAATCGACTTTTAACTTTCATACAGCTCCAGTGGTTTCGCGCGTATGCCAATGCTAAACGAAAATCAATTGCATGCTTATCTATACCGTATATGCTTGTTTCGACTTCTAACTGGGCATAGAAGAATTCATAAACTGTATTGAATTACACAGAATCTTCATGTTTATAGTTACTCCATACTTGGTCTACAGTTACTCTATATACGTGCCGATAACAAAGCCGATACCACTAATATCTGCCATTCTGCCCCCTAATCATATGCTCGCTTGATCACTTAGTGCACGCCCATGGAGAACGTACTGTAGGTCACTCAGCGTCAAGCCGTCGTCCCACCAACAATGTTGCGCTAATGTTAAGATCGGCAAATAGTCCAGATTCAAAGTTTGTCAGCTTGTAGGAGTCTAGAAGAGAGTGCGATTGCAAGACCACTTGTCAATGCATGAGCAAAATACAGTACTTTGAATATCTTTGCCGTCACTTTTTCTATATAAACATCTTCATTACTGTGTTTTATTACACGGCGAAACGCCTTAACATAGCTAAATAAAAAATTGAGCTTGCAATGATGACAAAGAAGAGTGTTGCGAAAAGGTTTGAGATGAGTGTTGACTTGAACGAAAGTTTGCGTTGCTTGCAGAGCCTTTGATGCCAACAAACATCAGAACGGAAGCAATTCGAGAAGTAAACATTGCGATTAAGCTCGGAAATATAGAGACCACGTACGCAGCAGCTGTGGTTGGAATGCACGTCAACTGGGATGCACCGAAAGGCGTAACTGGTTCGTTCAGAAGTGATTATGCAAAATAGAGGATTTTTTTCAAAGCTCAAAAAATACTCAGTGCACACCAATGATGAGAAATCAAGCTTAGATTACTCCTGTTTCAATGAAATTGTTATTGAACTTTTGAATACCAATTGCATTTAGTGAAAAATTTACGATTCTAATTGAAAATATATTGACTTGTGGCCATCTTCGCTGGCTTCGTCAGTAAAAATGATTTGATTTAAACACTACACAGATTCATTGCAAATCGCCCTACCTTCGCTTCATGGTTCAAGCATATTCGATGTAGCTTGTGGTTTGTAGATAATACTCTGTACGTGACTTGCCTTACAATGAAACACCTATTTTATGTGCAACAGCTGGGATTTCGTGGCACAGTCGCAATGAGAAACATTGGTGCTGAGCAAGTACCAAGCATAAATCAGGCCAACTACGAATAAACAACGATTTCCGTCGCCTGCAGTTTAGTGAAGGCGTGCTGTAATTTGTCAAAAGATCTTTTCGTGTCTCGGCCGAATCGAGACGATGGAATGATAACGCACTTGATGCGTCTTGTCTGCAATAAGAACCACACGATCTACCGCGGAAGCACGTGACGTCACGCGTTGGCATTGACCGCTTCACAAGGATTTGTCGCATCCGGTCCATTTGTATTTGCGATTGCCTAAAATCTCGGTGCATCAATTGCGGCAGAACAACACTATAAAATACGAATTTATGTACCTAACAATTCTACATGTAATCTAACAATTCTGTATTAGAGTTTTGTTTTCAGACTCTCGTATCTGACGAAGTGAAAATGCTGCACATTTAGTAGATAACCCAATCTTTACCGGTTCTCAACTCGTGTGTTTCAACTGCTAACGAAATCGAAAAATTATGCTCCCACTTGACGTTAACAGTTTTATTGATTTCGGCTGCAAGGCCCACAAGACATGGCCAGCGCACACATAAAACAAAGACACTTGCGAATTTATCATACTCGAGGCAATTATACACGCCCCAACACACACGAGACAAAGCTATCGGCAACGAGAAATGGGTTAATTGTGACTGTATTTGGTTAATCCAGATGTATTGTATTGTATTGAGTAACGTCGTCACTCCCACACGCAAGTCACTTGAATTTAAGCATGCATCGCAGTAACATGAAATACGCAAATACATGAAGGAAGACGAGGATACATACATCGCGGTAGTAGAGAGTATACGTTTGATGGCGCAAATACATTTACTTTGATGAAACA
>Ga0210059_1015881_pt1 | contig 10925 bp, 7 predicted proteins | sample Ectturendosymbi2_FD_188042 | JGI IMG/M metagenome (GOLD analysis project Ga0210059, IMG submission 188042) | Ecteinascidia turbinata endosymbiont from Florida, USA - Sample 2 (SPAdes) (version 2) | ecosystem: Host-associated > Tunicates > Ascidians > Unclassified | place: Key West, Florida... | reverse complement strand
GTACACATTCCCGTTAAAAAAACTTTCCACGTTGTAGAGCATGTAAGGGCTCGCGCCCCCCTGGAAATTTCTTCACGCCCCCCTGGGGAGGCGCGCCTCCCCGGTTAAAAACCACTGATTTAATGCCTCTTGCTTTAAAGCATCGTACACAAAACGTGCATTTTCTGGCGTTTTTTGTTTTCTGAAGACTATTTTCGTTGAGTTTCAAAAGTTTATTTTTAGTAAAGGTCCTAGCTTCTACTCTGCATCAAAGCCGCCATTTGCTCGTAAAATTTTCCTGCAAAAACGCATGTGAAAATATCGATGCTGTAAGTGCAAGTTCTGCAGGATGCTTTTTTGCAGCCAATATTTAAGTTGAGCAAGAAGTCGTCGTGCCCACGATTATGATTGCGCTTTTTATATTTACACGCTGTTGATGTACACCAGCACAAGCTCAATCGAAGCCGAGTGGCGACTTTACACTAAGACACCGACCCCGAAGTAGGTCAACAAAACTTGCGCGCATATAACATGTGGATCTTGTCCCTTACTTGAGCGACTGGTTGTCATGTGCAGCTGATAACATAAGGCTAGAGCCCCTCCACGCGTTTGAAAAATTTGTGCATTTTATGTCTTGAAACATTGTGAAATGGGACCTCGGAAGCATTTTTGTACGCTACTTGCACTGAGCTTGCTTCCCAAATATGATTAAGTATTAAACCTTGCCATTTAGGGTTAACGATATAATTAACAAATATGATGAAGACAATATCGTAAACTGTGGTTGGTTACACATGTCCTCTAAACAAACTTACATATGTTTGGCCCACTCTATACAAAAAGTGAAAAAGGTTGGGTATTTGCGAAAACAAAGGCACAATCGATTATAACCACGTCTCTGCCCTAAAGTTAAGAAATACGTTTCGCCACAGTTAACACAACGGTTGGTTAGTTTATCTAGTCCAGTGGTTCTCAAAGCATGGGTCGAAACCCAAACAAGGACGGCGAATAGTCAAAAAAAACTCGCGCCGAGGCGATCCAAACTGGAGTTGTGTATATTCAGTGTTACCGCTGCTTGTCTGTGTCTGTCTGCAGTGTAGGTACGTGAGAAGAGTAGATTGCTGATATTAACAACGAACTTAGTCGCGAGGTGTTCACCAAACTCAGATTTGGATTGCGCTCAAAAAGTTTGGGAACCGCTGCTCTGGCCATTCTAGCGTAAGCGGTTGAAGTATTATTTAAAAATATGTTAGTTTTTAGATAACAAAATCCAATCGACTGGGAGTGGGAACATATTTACTTTAGTTCAGGGGTGGGCAAACTACGACCCGCAGGGCAGCCACATGCACATAGATAGTAGCCTGCATATTTCGAGTACACCTACGAACAGGGCCGGCGTTAAAAAGTGCGGGGTCCGATTTGAAACACTTTTGCGGGGTCCTACTCAGTGGCGTGTAGAAATTATTGAGGGGATGCATCAAGCGTGGGTTAATGATAGAAATCAGTGATGTTACAAAGGCGAGGCCCGAAAAGGTGACGCCAAGACCTCTCCAGCAGAGAATTCAATGGACAGCGCCATAAAACCCAATAAATAAAAGAATTACAACCATCGTTTAATACTTTCTTTCTGACCAGGTACCGCCGTGATCAGAAGGGAGGTACGAGTGTAGTACCTGAAGAGAGGAGAGGTATTAAGTGCTGTGCTATAGTGCGTATCCAGAGCTGAAAACGTTGCAGTAGTAGCAAAATATTATATTTTTCCGAGCTAGGAATAATAGCCATGGATTTTATCTACCGCTTCATCATTTGATGGCAATCTTTTGCAGTAAAACTTAGAAAACCGTGTCCTATCACTCTCGTTTCGAAAACTTCTAGTGTGATTGCAGGTGGTCCTATTTGGGCTAAATAGTCCAGTAACCACTAACATTTCAACTCATGACACCTGGCTAAGTAGCAGGGTTATTTGTTTTTCCACATTTTGAGTGTTCTTGGTCGCGTGCCTCATCAGATGCACATCCGACGAGGTTCCTTCGAAACGGCTTGTATCACTTCCGGTACATAAACTTCCAATTTGACTATCTGGTGTAACATGACCAGGCTGGCAGCCTACGTTGTTGCCATCTTACATGTGGTGTGGCATTGAGGGTGTACGCTCAGTGGTTTAAATACTTGTCCCAAGCACCTTTAATATTTTCGGCCTATGCTCTTGGTCTTTGACTCATAATATTTAGCTTAGTTACAGACAAAATATATTCTAAAATAAATAGCCCTAATTCGACTTTTTAAAGCCAAAAACAAAACACCTACCCATCACTATGTACTTTACACGTGGAAAATGATTACAGTAAAGGACCATTTAATAGAGCACCGATTAAAAGAGTACAAATCTCTTATTAGAGCAGGTTTGGAATATCCCGGAGAAGGTAAAAATTCTTTTCTCTATTAACACTAAGGAAATATATAAAATGATTGTAGATCTCCAAATAAGTTTAAAACTACTTTTTAATTTTTCAAAACAATCAAGTAGTGTAGTAGCCGCAAACTTCTACGAAAGTTATTCCACTTCTCACTTTTTTTCAAATTTCAGATTGTTAGGCTATATCTCAGAAATTAAAAGGCCAATCTGCGACATTGATGTCATAACCCTTGTTTCGGCGGTATTTCATGATGCAATTTTCACCACAAGTACATCATGAGGCTTACTTCACTTGAACAAAATTGTCACTTCTGTTACTTTGCAAATGGCTTAACTGTTAATAATTTTCTATTACTTTTTAAGGAACCGTTATTTTTTGCGCACCTGAAATAGTCATTCATAATTAAAACTAGGTATATTTCAAACGTTTTCGCCAATAATCTCGATGGTTGTCTTTGATAATAGGTAGCTTCATCAAATCTTTATGAGAGGGAAAATGAACAACGCAATTAAAACACTAAGTGGCACACATTTGCAATTACGAACCAAAAGTTCCCTTCGAAGGACAAGCAGTAGTAACTATTAAAATGTGAACATTCAGGAACCATCGAAACGTATTTTGCAACAACTATTGAAACCTGACCTGCCAAATACGAAACACTTTCATAAATGAAACAGAAAACAGATTAAAAATTTAAGCCCTTCCTGCCTTAACGAACGAAGTGCTAGTGAAAAAACTTGGCTACACAGTATTAAGTAGCCTAAGGTACTGAAAACAACGACCATTCTTGCTGTAGAATTTTTATAAGGCCGTTAAAAACCACGCAGTTCACTTGGGTTTTTGCTGGCAACGGATCCCACGCTTACAAAATACTGTGGGTCCCTCCAGAGTTTTCTTAAAGTTTGACCTTGCTGACCGCAAAGACATTATGAGAGACCACAACTGTTTCATCTCAATACCGAGATGATTGTAAAGCAAAGTTTTGGTGTAGACCTAATTTGCTGGTGGTAGTAAAGCCTGTTTATACTGCATTTTGAGAGACCGTTCGAAAAATGTGAGAACCATTTTGATCCCTCAAAGCAACTTGAAAAACACTGGGCCCCGCACCGACACTGTACATAAGCAGCTTCGATAGAAAGTGTAAGTTTGCTTTGGTGAGTAGACGGAACGCGGAACCCGATCAGAAGAAATCGGCCAAATCGGCTTAAAACAGGCCCTGCTTAGGAATATTATACAGCAAAGGCCTATAGATAAGCATTTAAAAAAACTTTGTCATTCAAATAAGCGCTTCAAGCATGGGCGCAATTAGGCGGGGGACGCGTCCCCCCTACTTTTTCAGAGAATGGGGATATCATATGCCATGTCCTCGTATTTTCTCTTTATGTGTCGTAGTTTATTGGTTTCACACCAACCTGCCCCCCCACATTCTACATCAAAATTGTGTCCATGGCTTCAAGTATAGCCTACATTTTTGACAAACTTTTGCAAGAGTTTGTTTCGAAAAGATTTTTTTGGAACTGTTGAAAGGCTTATCGGAAAGAAAATTTAACACTATAGGGCCCCTTAGTTTTCCTTAAACTGCTACATTTCGTTTCAAAAGGCATGTGAAATTGAGTTTTTTGAAACGTGATGATACACAATATCTAAATCAACTTTTGAACTATTATGCCTTTAGCACGACCTTCATCGCAGCATAGAATGTAATGTCAGCATTTTACAACAAGGAAAGGGTCAGCGTATGAAAAAAGGAACATAAAACGAAACCTCAAAAGCGGATTGACAGGTAGATGCATCTAAATCGGTGCATTCTTTTCTCTTCTGTTCGTTGTTGTTTCAACAATACTCCAGGAAGCGAGTAACACACTGACCACTAGCGATTTGTAAACGATTGGCTGAAATTTTTTCATTACCAATGGAAGCATTGCGAGAGGACAAACTTGTGTTAAGATCACTTCAAGTGAAGCAAGATGCACTGTTTGCAATACATTGTTTCTCTGCAAGCGTGAGGAACGAAAGATCTCTTAAAAGTGTTTTGCAGCCGTACCGCTCTTACGTATGTTTGAGGAGAATACCTTCACAATCTTCTAAACGGAGAACGTGCCCTGCATAGTTCTGTTGAGGAGAAGTGCCGGAGTTCAACGGGGCTCCCGAATGTCTTCGCCAGCAATTCTTTGAAGGTCGAGATAAATACATTCATAACCTGGACTTTCGTGATAATTTGCCTCTTCTCTCTCTAAAACGTTTTTTATATTCACTCCTAAGGTGTTCTGGACGAAGTAAAAAAAGTCGACATCTCTTTCATCGATGGCTCTTTGGAAATTATTTTCTGCTTGCCTGGCTATATTTTTAGGTTCCTGTTTGAGAGCATCAATCCATGCGCTAAAAGTTTGCCAAGTTTCTTTTTCCGAAGATTTTTCAGCGAACTTCTGAAGCAAGACAAGGTCGTTTTCTTCCGAGATGCACAAAAGAAAACATAAAAAAAGTCCCACCTGAACTGTAAGGAGCACAACTAATGTAATTGCAGTGGCAAGTGCAACATTAAGGGCAATAACGACGCAAAGGTATTCATTCACTTTGAAGGTGATCAGGTATTTGACATTGGTCGCATTGTTGATTGCAGTTTAAACAAATCGATTGATAAAAACTGAAATATATCAAAAATCTTGTACTGCCGATTGCCAGCAGAGCAGACATACCAAAAGAAATTTTGTTTCTCAATCGATAATGATAAGCAAAATGTTTAACAATACTTGTTTCATGCTTCAGAAGTGGACCGCTTTGCTTCGGTGGTTTGCTTTTGGAAATTTTACCGCTCTGCTTCTTTCCCGTTTTCTCTGTGGTAGTCTTTCCGTCGTCATTCTTGGCCATGAAACTTCGAAGCAAGGTGCAGAATTGCCGCAACCGGTTTCTACGATTCATTCCCTCTTCGCTCGATTTTTGTTTGTTGGGCGTCGTGACTGCGTTTTCAAGTGACGGCAAGGCAGCATGTAAGTCATTGTGCAAGTCTAATGCTTTCGAGAACCGAATAACAGCGTCACCCACAACAGGCCAGTACAACCAGTAATTGCTTGCCACAAACATTAAACCTGTAGCCAAGACGCTTAACCAGACAAGACTGCGCACCATGCTCAGCAATTCCCAGCCAAATATCGCTTCGATGTATTTTGACTGAGCTGCACCGTACGTCACGTTTGCAACAGGTACGCAGGACACTCCGATGTCTTTTCCATAAATAAGCATAAACGTGGTATTCAATGTCATGGCAACCAGTATTAGCGAACGAAGTGTCTCCCACCAAGGCTTTATGTTGTGGTTTGATAGCAAATCAGTCCAACCCAGGGTTTCAGCCACTGATGTCATTTTGGCAAAGTCAGTTTTTGCTCACTTTGGTGCTCAGGGTAGCAGATCTTTTGTTTGTTTAAAAAATCACTTCTGTTGTATGTTTAATAAAACGCACTGAGCATAAACAAAATTATAAATAATCGAATCGCAGCGCGGTTACTAACGTTACGTTTTTTGAGTTTGTAATCCAAACACTTGTTCAAACAAAATCAATTCAACACAATTATCAACGCCAAAAATAAACTACGTCATAATTAACTCATTAACAACACAATGACCTTTATGATTTGAATGAATGTAACAACACATGACCTTTAATTTATCTGCTTGATTTGAAACCTGGTGGCAAATGCTACGAAATAACAAGATAAGTAGCAAAAAGAACAGCATTTAACAATGACCTTTATCCTGCAGTACGCATAAGCCAGTAAGAGATTGAGCTAATGGGTTCGTTCTTCTGGTGATTATTCTTTTTTAGTCCTCACAAACTTTCCTCCACAGCCTAGGACAGTGGTTCGCAACCTTATTTTACATATTTTTCCCTTTTATCAAACAGGGTTACCAGTTTTACCTCCAATACACTCAATGGTGCTCATTTATTAAAAATACAAAATTTACGTATTCTACAATTTATGGTGCAGTAAATTTATCGCTTTGGAAGATGAAATTTACCCCCCAGGGGCCAATTTATCCCAGGTTAAGAACCACTGGCCTAAACCTGAACAGCGAAATGAAGTATGTGAAACGGAGTCGCTTGTTGAATGGTTACCCCAAATGGATGATTCAAAACAAAAAGGAGAAACAACACAACAAATCTCCTGGGTTTGTATCTAAAGTCATTTTACCTTGCACAGCCAACTTGGAAGAAACTTCAAAACGAATTCTGGAGAGACATCTTACACGAACTATTTTCAAATCTATAATTAAAATAAGCACATTCCAATCTTCAGAAAAAGAAATCGTACCCGACAGCCAACATTCAGGTGTAGGCTATGAAATTCTATGTGGGGATTGTGAACACAAATACGTTGGAAAAATGAAACGAAGCCTGAGCACTCGTTTGAAAGAACACCACAGGAACCAGGGTCGTAACGAGGGGAGGCAAGACGGCATAATGCCTCGGGCGCCAAGTCACCGGGGGGATCTGAAAAGCCCCAACAATGTCACACCTCACAAATTTTTTCTTCAATAGTAAATTTATGTACTCCTACAATACATTTCCTCCCAAAAGACCTTAGGTTCGAACATGGGGTCGCCAAACTTGTTTCTTGCCCAGGTCGCCATCTTACCTCGTTATACGCCTCTGACAGGGACACTTCACCTACAAAAATCCTAAAAATTGCAGAAAAAAAACAGTCTTAACAAAACATGCAGCCAAAAGCCGCCATGGTTTCAACTGGGATTGCGCCCATGTTTTACTGTACATCACGTAAATAGCTGCAATAAACGCATTTCTTTAAAATCATTGTATCTTAATTTAAAAACTATCATTATGAATGATAGCGCAAACTTCTCGGTTATTTGTCATAATGTTTAAAACACGAGTGAATTTTATCCGTTACCTGACGGCCTTGAGTTTAGCATCTTATTGACCGCTTTAGTGCCTGTGAATTTGTTAGCTCATCACTCAAGTTTATCGCATTATTGATCGCTATTTACCGCATACTTTCACGCTATTTACTGATTTACTTTACATTGTTACATTTTGTACATTTTTCTGCGCAGGTTTTACGCTGTTTTACTGCGTTGTTTTACATTCTCATCTCCCGGAGTTTGCATTTCACACTTCACACGTTTTCTGTCGCATATTGCCACTCATTTCCTGCACCGTGATGGTCGGTTTTGCGTTTTCAGTCTTTGTACGTTACACTTCTCATTGTTTCTTGTTATTGGTAAATTGCATGTTATGTGGTTAAAAACATTGCACTGAGGAAGCCTGCTTGAATACGTCGGCGAAACGTCTACAAAATAATAAAATAATCGTCAGAAAAACAAACTTATCTGCTTGATTTTAAACCTGGTGGCAAGTGCTACGCAACAACATGATAGGCAAAAAGAACAGCAGTAACAGCTTGTTCAGCTTCTTGCTGTGTGTTCAGAAAACGTCATCTTCTTTTATGCTGCTAAAACAAAGAATGCAAAAACTAAGCTTTCTAACCAAACGTTCGGATTTCATTTGGGAGCTAAAAGCATCCTTTTCAGAAGCTTTGCATGGAATATTGCAAAGCCGAAGCTTCACAAAGTGACAAACGAGATGCTATGAACAAAGTCTAAATAATTTGTGCAGTCTAACCCAAATAGGTATGTTAACCAGAAATATGGAATCATGTCAAATTACCATATTAAGCAATTCTGTTTCGAAAAAGCGTTACAACTTGAGACCGCTGTTCTGAAGCCGGGTAGTCAAAAAAAGAGCTGTGTCTTACAAATGACTTCAAAAACTATAATATGCTTTCGAACCTAGTAAGACCGAGAAAAAAAGTATACATGTGAGATGGTTGCAGCATAACATGTAGTTTATAATCTTTTCAATCCTTTATTTTGCAACAGTTTTATTTTTCGATCTGACAAATTCTAAAATTTGCTGTAAATTACACGATACGTTGCGCAGACGCAGGGTAGGTTTCAATAGACGTTGTTCAACAAAGCTTACTCCACATGCATGTGAGAACCGCAGTGTTTATCTGGTTGCCACCAAGGTTTCACACACACCCTCGCTCATCAGGCACTAACGCCTTCAGAATAGAGGTTATTTTTTCTGGGAACTTCGGTTTTCAGCAGCGCTCAACAACGTGGCTGTAGGCAGTGCCGGATTAGCAATAGTAGCAAATGTAGCAATTGCTACGGGCCCGCGCTTTTGGGGGCCCCGCGGCCTACTGTAATAAATTTTATTTATTGCATTATATATAAAAATTTCTTCAGTCTATGAAGTCAGTATTTTTCTACATTTGCCATAAGTAGTAAGCGAAGGTTTTCAATTGATCGCTGTGGATGACCGGAAATTTTTGTTTGATCCTTTTTGTACAGTTACGCAACAAAAGGCATAAGATTGCAGTCAGCAGTGTTGCCATTTTAGCAGATTTGCTGCTGAATCTTACAGGATTTTCTCACTATTAGCTGTACAATTTTCAATCTAGCAATTACCTAATCTTTAGCAGGTAACAAATTCCTGACCAAAAACCTATTCTAAGAGTTTTTCAAGATGAAAACTTTACACATTCTTCATCAAAAAATATGCTTATCTTCTTCATGACGCTTTTAACTGGGTAACACCAATGGCGATTCTAGAATGAAAAAACTGTGGGTGTACTGCGGGACCAAGGAAAAAGTGGGGGCCAACATAAATGTCTCTCCTGCATGGTGATTTTCCGTTGTAATGAAGATTGATTTGATATGATTAACCCTGTCAAACCCAACATAAGCTTGTGAATATCGTCAGAACAGTCGCCAGAAAGTCTTCAAATCGTTTAAAATTTTGCTGGCTGAAAGTTATTTGCTTTACATGTCAATCAAACGAACTTGAACGTGAAGTTCAGCACAAAACTGGGGGCCAGTCAATAATCTGGGGGGGCATGGCCCACCCAGGCCCACCCTTAGAACCGCCACTGGGTAACACCAGGACAAAGCACAACCAGCTCCCTGCAATTATTTGGAATTTTTATTATGATGCAAAGAAGCTGCTTCAAGCAGAGACATATTGTCAAAAACATGATGTCATTTTGCCAATGTCAGAATGTTTTTCGCAAAGAGGCATTTGCTGACCAGAAAGTGGAAGAACACTAAAATAAATTGTAAGAGTTCTGGAGGAGTTCCAAGTCAGATTTGACCATTTCCAAGAGTTAAAACCATGCTTTGCATTCCTTTTAAATCAGGGATGAATCCATCCAGTAAAGTTAGAGGAGCGATTTCAACAATGTTTGGTAGTCAAGTCTCATTACGGATTTACTAGGCCACTGTTAAAGAGATAAAGTAGTCTTTACAACACTTCTCTGACAAAAAAATGGGTGGAAAAATGACTTTATATCGCGAATGCTGTTTTCCAAATTGTACAAAGTCATGGTGAGCAAAGTTACTTCCGCAGGTTTTAGGGGGGTGATCGTCCCAGCCTTCACCTCCAGGATCCGCCCCTGTAAATTAATTCAATGTTAATGTATTCGGTGATGGCTGTCCAGTTCACCAACCGCTTGACACAAATATGCCTGCTGTAGAAATTAAATTGACCGACATGCAAGGAAATCCGGCTCTAAAAAATTTTTATTCAATACCGCTTACACTTCATCTTTGGCAACAGGTAAATACCCAAAATTTGAGATACCAGTGTACCGGTATTTTAAGGCGTTTTAGGGACCCGATTCGGGTCCCTAGAATTACAAATCGGGTCCCTAGAATCAGAGAAAATTATCATCCGGTCCCTAAAATCACAGCAAATCGGGTCCGTAGAATCAGAGAAATCGGGTCCCTACAGATCCGAGCCGGGTTCCTAACATTTTCCTTAAAGAAAACCCTGAGTGTACAACTAATTTCTGTGTATATAGCACAACATATTTTGTGGACTTTTTCTCTGTAATGATCTTCGTAAAACTAAAACCATCGTGCAACCCTGAAAAATGAACACTTGGGAGAAAAAATTCGAACAGTTTTAACAACGTACTCTCCAGATTTTTAAAGACCAGAAAATCAAACAAAAATTTAACATTGGCAATTAGTGTACATCATTTAATGTAAAACTTGCATTCTTTACCGTGTTTGCATTGACGCTACAAACTGTTTTTGTGGATCGGTGGTGTTTTTAGGTTTCTGCAATTGTCTCTTCCATTAAACAAGTTTGCCCACCCTTGGTTTAAACTATGCGTCAAGAAGCATGAGTGAAAAAGAAGCACTGCTCCCAATAAAGCACATTTTTTGTGCTTCTAAAGGTGCACAAATGCGCAGTACCAGCACACCATTTGCACAAAATCTCATCTCGCGCAATTTTCAATATTCCATAACATTAGAAAAGCATGAAAACAAGAAGGTATTTGAATTAAAATGGTATTTTCATAAGATTTTGCACTTATTATATGTAGCAGACACTTATGGTCTGTACATGTTCTAGATGAAATCTTGAACTTGCTGGGAATCAACAATGCAAAACAACCCTCGCTCAATTTGACAAAACTTCCATTTTCTGGAAATAACGAACTAGTC
>Ga0210059_1015880_pt1 | contig 10925 bp, 3 predicted proteins | sample Ectturendosymbi2_FD_188042 | JGI IMG/M metagenome (GOLD analysis project Ga0210059, IMG submission 188042) | Ecteinascidia turbinata endosymbiont from Florida, USA - Sample 2 (SPAdes) (version 2) | ecosystem: Host-associated > Tunicates > Ascidians > Unclassified | place: Key West, Florida... | reverse complement strand
TGAACGTAGGGAAAGTCTTCGCCCTGCCTTCCCTATTTCCCTACATTTAGTGTAGACCAGTGTTTCTCAAACTTTTTTATTCCATCGGCTCCTTTTCACTCTCGGTACGTCGTTTTCACCCCCGAAGCCTGATAAAGCAAACACAAGGTAGTCAATTATATAATTTTATTTAAAAAACGTATTAAATAGATGAACCAAGACATAAAATAGCTGAACTAAGTAATTGTATTGCGACACCAATATTACGTTCAGCATTCTTGTGAAAATATCTCGAAAAAAAGGGCTACAGAGCCGGAATGCCGGAGCTGGACATTTTGCCCGGAGCTGGAGTTCAAAATAAAAACAGGAGCCGGAGCTCAGTTTAAAATTTAGGACCGGAGCTGGAGCTATGGCCATTTGAGAGGTAGCTCCGGCTCGGATTCCTTCCTAGATAGACTACTATCTGTTTTGCCAAATAGACTTACGTGTGCTCTTTATAGCACACGAAACGCGATTGCTATGAGTTACGACACCAGAGTGGATCTGCAGTGCAAGCCTTTGTTGTTTCTTTGGTTTAATAATCGCTAAGGCTGTGACATTGTAGCTGGCAGTGGTGGTGTTATTGGACTGGTTGAACAAACAAATGGTTCTCAAACACTGTTCTAAGAGCCGCATGCAGCTCCAAAGCATCCTTTGTGCGGCTTTTTGCAATGTTTCAGTAACAGGTTCTAATTCAATAAGAGCTGATGATGCCTACTTAGTAGGCGAAATATATAGGCTATGCTACTGTATAAGAGCTTGGTGTCTGATTCTTTGCTGGGAAAGGATTCCTTTCTTTAGGCTGTGTCTTTCAGTAACACCTCTAATATTTTGCTTATCAGGCTTACGTTAGCGCAATAAAACAAAACGTGTCAATTGACTTGTGGAAATTTTTTTAGTGTGGCCCCCTAATAAAATCGTAGGTCTGGATTTGGGTCCCTTCAGCGAAATGGTTGTGAACCACTGTTGTAGAAGTAAAAAAAGATGCAACTACCAAAGCATCTTACTTTTTAGTCAGAATGATCAAACCGGGTCTATAGTAGTGTAGCTATCTAAAAGGAACTGAGCTATAAGTATAATGAATAAGTATATAATAAAATATCCAATGCTTTTGTAGCTGTGTAGTCATGCTGTTAGCAGGGAGTATGATTAAGATATGTTACCATCGTAGATTTAAGCGTAAAACGCACGGCACGCCATTGTGAAGTCGGAATTTTTATTAGAAACCATTAGGCTTACTATAGCAATAAGGTTTCCCAGATTAGTGGCAAAGTTCACTGGGCAACATTATGTTTACAAGCAGTAGCATAACATGAAAGTTATAAATAATTGGTAGCAAAGTAGCATTGCTTTGCATAGCAGTACATTGTCAGTAGGGTATAAAATCAATGCAAACAAATGTGGACTTTTCTTGAAGTTTTCATCTGTGGAAAAAATCTGGCGCAAGTTTGTATTGCTCCCATGCTAAGATGTTGGGTTTGATAGGGTTAATCATAGCAACTTAATCTTCAAAACAACGTAAAATAATAATGCGAGATAGACATTTATGTTGGCACCCTTTTTCCTTGGCCCCGCAATGGCCCCCCACTTTTTGAATTCTAGAATCGCCACTGTTTGATAGGTTTGATCATAGCAAATCAATCTTCATTACAATGGAAAATCACCATGAAGGAGAGACATTTATGTTGGTCCCCCCTACTTTTTTCCTTGGCCCCGCTGTGGCCCCCCCAGTTTTTTCATTCTAGAATCGCCACTGGTAATTAATCGCACAATTTTGTGTGATTGTAACTGTAATTGAGACCTTTTAATTTAGTGCAATTGTAATTTTCTAAAAATTCTATCTAATGTAATTACATCATAAATTGCACAAGACAATATATTGTAATACGATTTGAGTTAAAGCGTTGCGAAGTCATTTGGTCGTCTGTCAAAATTTCAGTGACCTGCACAAGCAAACAAGCGTTGCTGCTATCTCTCGTTTTCTTTGTCTCTGGTTTACAATAAGTTGCACAATGTCTATGGATGGTTGGCATTGCCACTGCAACACATTTTCTGGGCATTTTCACTGTCTGTAAGTTTGTTTTTGTGATCTAGTGTTTTTTTTGTGATCTAGTGTTTTTTTTGTGAACCTCGTGGTTTGATATCATGAAATCTAGTACTTTTCCGTAACAACAGAGTGGTAACACTGTTCCCTCAGACGTCCTTTTTTCACTACAATTAGGGTTGCTCTTTATTGGACAAATTCAGTAACAAACCTATCACATAATTTGCAAACAATCAGTGTTTTACTAACAGTGGAACATCTATGCAAAATTGTGCCCATAGCAAAGTTTGGTTGTGTGGCCTTTTCAATCAGTTGAAGATTAATACTGTATATAGGTTATGCATAACTTTTAATAAAGTAAAAGGTAAACTATGAAGAACATAAATGATTTGAAACAGAAAATATGCCTTTTTTGCTTTAAAGGTTTTTAGCAAATAAAATTATAAATTACACTGGTCAACAAAAATTTGTTGCATTGATGCAAACACTTGTTTTTACTTAATTTGGGGGCGCTGATTTCAAATCTGACCGTAGTTTTTTTCTGTAAGCTGTAGTGACAGGCCTGGCTCGACCAAGTGAAAATCAGTCAGCTGTCACAAGCTAATGTTGACAAGGACTGAGAAAAATCTATAGTGTTATGAAAAAAATGAAGAGTACTAGTTATTGGGCGAAAACGTACAAAAAATATGTACAAAATACTACTAATATGAGGATATTAAAAACGCTGATTGCATGAAAACTAAAGCATGCAAAGCAAAACTGATGGCAGATTTGAAATCAGCAACCAAAAATTGTAAAGAATCAGTTAAAAAAAACATGCAACAGAAAATGAAAAAAAATTGTTCCCCTGTGTTATCTGTAAGGTGCAATACAAAGTTCAGTACATTTTTTAGCTTTCATCATTTCACCTGTAAGTTTTTGTTTATGATTACACTACAGGATTAAAAATGTGTGCTTGACATGAAATCGACCTCGTAGTAAAATACTTTGTTACTCCTGTAAGTCATCATACATCATCAAATGTGCAAATAGCCTATAGCACACCATGCTGCTTGCTAAAATGGTAAAAAGCTATTGAAAAGTGCTAAACAGAGATTAAGGTAATATATACAGTAGTGCAAAGGGAACTCCTGTGAAATTTTGGGAATTTTAGATCACTTTCAAAGAATTTTTAGTCAACATTTGTGGGAACACTGCCAATGAATAACCTCAGGTTGTTTATGTATTAGTACACCACAAGTTTAACAGAATGATGCTTCATCAAAAAGGATTACATTTTGATCACAACTTATTATTCATGCTCCACATTTCTAACTTCAATCTGCATGTCAGTTGCCTTTAAACATTCAACCTAGAAGCTTTTGTTTGAGTTGTTGCTGTGGAAAAGCAAACAATAAAAAACACCGAATGACAGAAAAACACCACGAACCAGAAAATTATAGGCCAATGAAACCCAAACAGAAAGTAATAATCCAGATGTAATGGAAATAACATGTTTAAAGATGTTGAGGTGTTGATGATGTGTTTTAGTTATTCTACTATATGTACGGTATGTGTTTTGCTCTTTACTTTGTTCAGGTAAGATGACCTTACATAGACCTAGATAGCCATTGTCAAAGATTAGGGCAATGTAATATTTTTGACAAACAATTTTTGTGGCTTCTTGGTTTGAGTAATAGACTAAAAGATTACTGTGGTTGATGCAGCCTATGTTTTATGAAATGGCGTATTCAGTTATGTGATGCTGATGAGTTCCATTCTTTTTTGTGGCAAATGATGGATTTGTGTGTTAAAAAAACATGCTGAAGTCGCCGACAATGCAACATCCGAAATTTGAAAAAGTGTTCCCTTTAGGAAAAATGTGAGAGACAACATGATGGCATTGGATGAAAAAATCATTGCAAGGAGTTGGTGTTAAAAAACAAGTTCATTATTTTTTGCATTTATTTTGCTAACACTAATGCATACAAAGGTTGCGATTAAAATGCTTTACTTGTATTTTGTTTTATAGTATAATTTTGTTGACATAGGTAGGTCAACGTATATCTGCAAGGTTCCTTGCATTAATGCATTTTCGTAGTTAAAGCATCATGCTACCTGATTGAAGGTGTTGGCTCTTGAATAAAAGCATAAGAAACATTTGCTTGGTTTATTGTTTGGTAATGTTGCTATTTCATCAGTTGTTCTTGAGCCATGCCATTACGCATTCAGAATCAAGAAGATGTTGTTTTTCTTCAAGCACAGGAAATGTTTCCTAAAATAGAAGCTGAAGTTATTCATATGGTTCTCTCCGAATTTGGATTTGACCGTAAGAAATTCATGTGCACTCACTTTAGTAGGTAGTAAATAGTGTAGATGAAGTTGATTAGTTACAGTCGTACAGAGTTGGTGATGCTGTGAATGTTTAGTGCAATTAAAATGATGCTTTGTGTATCATCTCCCTTGCAAGGTCATTCAATTTTTAACATTTTATGATAATATGATGCAAATGTTGCTTTGAATGCCTTGGAAACTTTTGGAAATATAATGTAAACATTGCTGAAAAATTGATGGTTAATCTGGTGGAAGACTTAAATTCATTAGTCATTTAATGCTGGTTACTTTATTGAGAAATTTTGTACAACACAATAAATTGTTATCACAGTGGAATAGCAAACTGTAAAAGAATGCTTATGATAGGCAAATAATATATATTTTTATTTAACAATCTACTTTTGAATATAAAGGCTAAGTTGTGAAAGAACAGCTTTCAGAACAGTGAAATCTCTTATTTCAAACTCATAAAAAAAGCCCCTTAAAGTTTTAATGTTTTGTAGTTTGAGGTGTGAGGGCAATTGTGCAGATATTAAATCTTTGTTCTTTTCTATTGCAGTTTTCTTTCATTATGTAATTATATGTAACTATCATTCATGTGCTATGCGAGTGAAATGTATACATTTTCTTGGTTGATTTGTGCAAGGCTAATTGTAGTGCAGTTTCAGTTTCTTGAGATATGTTTCAATTCAAGTGGTCAATAGTTTTCACGTAGGTGGTAGCAGACAAGATGACCACAGAATCATTTTGCTACCTCCTGGCTTGCATGTCTCCATAATGTGAACCTACTGGTGTTATCTGGACAAAATAAATTGTTGTTTTTGTTGTTATCCCTTGTTGTATAATTGGATATTGTAATTTGCTTAAACATGTCAGTTTAGCATGATCAGATCACAGATTTGATATCTATATGTATACATGTATTACAAAGCTGAAAACATCCAAATTGTTTGTTCTATTCTGAACTGTAGCTTATTCAACTCAGCACCAATGGTATAACTTGAATGATAGTAAGAAATTTAACTTAAACAAGTTGCAGTAGCTTTTGTTTTCACAAAGTGCACAAAACTAAACTTACACTACCCTGTCTGCAAAGCATGTTTACAGAATGTACCATCTATTTTTCCAAAGTACTGGTTTGCCTATGGGACAAAAACAAGTCAACACACTCAGCATTGCAAATATATGGATAGCACTTTAAACCTTCACTGCCAGTGTACGAAATATTCGTAGTTTGAACTATCGCAGTAGCCCCTAATTTCACGCCACTTTGTGACTCCATAACTCACCAGGTGATTGAGCTAGACAGCTGTCAAACCCTCAAAGATGCGGCAAGTATTTTAGTTTGCATTAAAAAAATTGAAAGCTTTGGATTTCATTTTTTGTGGGTGACGTCATAAGTGGGGTAGGTTTTGGGCCATTTGGTTCAGGTTACCTAGCCCTGGGCCCCAAGTGCTAGATAAAAGTTTTGACTCAAGCTTTTATTGAAGACTAGGCGATAATCTGAGTCTGTTGAGCGTACGATTAGCTTTCTAGCATTTCTGGTTCAAAAGTTATGGCCTAAAAACAAGAAATTAATCAATTAATCAAGCCAATCGAAAGCTAGGCTGTGATTGCTTTAAAAAAAGAAAGGTCACTGCCATGAAATAATGATGCTGAGAAGGTATAGTTCCAACTTTTTGCATGAAAATAAAGGTTATTAGCAAACATGGTTGTGTACATCTCTTTAGGACAGGGGTTCCCAAACTTTCTCTGGTCATGTACCATTTCAGCACATCAATAGATGAGCATGTACCGCTAAAATTTATTATGACAAAAAGTATCAAAAAATAACAGAAATATATTTGCCAATAAGCATATAACGACTTTTGAAAATAATATTCACTGATATAGGCTATGCACAAATAATTCGAAATGAATAATGTACAAACATAGTTTCCATTTATTGCTAGCCTTAAATGTACCTCTTAAGAAAGGCAAAGTTTGGGAAACCATGCTTAAGGAAGTTGTGTAGAAAAAGTGTTTACAGTTCACTATTAAAGATGCAAATTTTGCTGAAGAGAGTCAGTGACAAGTAGGATTGCTTATTTTGTTCTGCAATGGTATTTTTCATATGAAAACTGTTGCCAAAGCAGTAGGGGAACCAAAACCATGGAAAAACTGATGAATTTAGGGCTTTAATTAATATATTTCATTGCTTGATTTTTAGTGTACATTTTGCTTCAAAGAACTACTTACATTTGTATTTTTTATTTTGAGGTGGCTTGCCATCCCTTCTTGCGCTTCTGTCTAGAATTTTTATATTTAACCTTTTTCAACATATGGTATTTGTAGCTTCGTTTGCAATGTTCTCAACACTTTTAATTGAAATCCTTTTTGCCATTTATGTATTTTATTAGCATCACCAGCAAAGGCACTGCTGTATGCAACATACGTACTTCTTTTACTAGAACCATTTTATGACATAAAAAACTTGATAATATGACTTTATTTTCCAGAAAATTTTACTTTATATGACCAAACAAAATTTTTTCTTTTTTCAATACCTTTCTGGTGCTTCCCTGTTGCTACATGCTGTTCAACAAAAAAGTGCTTCTTGTGCAACAGCACACTGAGCAATGGAGTTCCTCATTAGGTGCACCTGTAAATTGCTCAAAATCTTTTCTAACTGCTTTCATCTTTGTAGCACTGGACAATTTTACTTTTGGTATTGTGGTTTCTGTTTCTAGCTTTACAAAATGACAATTTACACACTCCTTTGTTAAGAGAATCAGAACTAGATACAGAAGTGGAACAAAATGCTATATGATGTCATGTACTAGATTATCTCAAGTGCTCGCAAAAGAATAGCAGATTTGTTAATACGTTCGCTGTGCAGTGCCCTTATCACCCTGTTTGCGAAACATGTTAATAGTGCAAATTTACAATTATATGTAGGCTAAATGTTGCAATGTTTCAATTTGGGTTGCTTAGATTGTTTGCAGGGTGACCAAGTGGGTTCAATTTGCAGGAGCAGTTTAGACCCAGTGATATAGTAGTTTCACCTGATATTTTGAGATTGTTTTGATGGTTTCCTTATTTAATTAGGTTGGAATTATGCAAAATATTGCTTTATGACCTAACATGAAAAATAAGACTTTTTATGGCTTTATAACTTCTGTTATAGACTCCGTAGGGGTGCTCTTTTTGTTGTGAAATTCATTTCATAGCTTCCTGAAACACAAAAAATATGACCTTAAATGACCCTACTTATTACTGTATATGTATAAAATAGGTTATTGGCATCATGACACACTAAAGATGGCATTTTAATGAATCAACATAACAATGTATATTTCTGCTGCATTCCGTTATAAACTTGATTTCCTCTTCTGAATGATGTGTTGCAGTCATTTGCAATTTTTGCACTCTGTACACGCAAGCCCTGTTTGTGACACTATTTATGACAAGTAAACATAGCAACTTGTGACACCAAGACTGAGAGTTTAAACCAAGAATTGTGATTTTCAGTTAAATGCTGAACAACATATACCAAAATTTTTTGTTAGCACTGTGACATTGCTAACTCAAGCATAAAGCTTACAAAAAGTTACAATTGTGCCAAAAGTAAAAGTTGTCTCTAACATTGTACTTTGCAGATATTTACCAACATTTGAATATTTTTCAGTTGCACAAGCATTGGACAGTTTGAGTCTTTTGTCTCAGAGTGATATTCCTTCTGTTTCTCACAACTGTCTCACCACAGGTTTGTCTTATACAGTAGATAGGTTTTCGAATAGTTTAATGCAAAAAGGTGCAATAGAAAAATGTAAAGACCTCCACACTTTTAAAAGCATTAGAAAAAATTGCAGTGTGAGTTAGCTTTACTTTTGCCAAACTCAAGAAAATCTCTTCTGATTTTTAAGAAAATTTTCTTTGTGACAGATGTGTGATTGCTGAACATTTTTGCTGCATTTGTCAGTTCTCATTGAGTATAAAATGACTGCAGTGTTGGTAATTGTTTAATTTTCAACCTAAAAATATAACCATGGTCAGCAAATCACGGTGCCGAAGATCATTGCGTAAAAATACACGATATTACTTTGACTTGTAATGTGACATTTTTTTGTTTCTACAAGGGTGTATCGGATGTTCTTGATACACTAAATGACAACACTTTTTATCGAAGTTAGTTCAGGAAGGCTGCCTTGTGAAACATTTCAAAATGTTTCAATATTCTGGTATTTACCTAAAACTTTTCTAGAACATCATCCGATTTTATATTGATTAGACCGGGAAACCTTATGATATCTAATGAGCAACCTCAAGTTTTCCCCTAAATATTAAATTGCATATATGTTGTTTATATTTTGCTTCTTTTTCATGTTTCGATGTTATCGTTGTTGTTTTACCGCAGTGTCTCATAGTGGGCCATACAAAAACTTTTCAGTAAAAGTGGGTCGCACACTGAAAAAGTTGAGAAGCATTGTTTTATGGCATATTCTCTATATTTCACTGTTATTTTTTGTGCGAACGTAAACCCTGAGAAAAAGATCACTTCGGTTAGTTTTTAAAAGAACTGAGGTACAGTCTTTTCTTGCAACGAGCAATTCCTTGATCAGAAGATACCGCGGCTCCGTCACATAAGTTTTGCTCGTGGAAAACAAAAGCAACTTTGTCTTTACTAGCATGATTAGACCTGCATATGCTTGCCCCGATTTTTTGCGTGCAACTGGTTCAGTGCATTCTGTTTTTAATCTTTTTCAATGAAGCTTTTCAATAAATTCTTGTCAATACTTATCTGTCTCTTTTAGAGCCGCGTACGCCAGCCGCAAAACCTAAACAAGAGAGCAATGAAACAGGAAGTTCTGTTTCGTGCGTAGTATCCCGTGATTGTGATGTGCGACATGCGAAAGTTAAGGAACCTTCTGGCGTGTCTGGCGACCATGAAGCTGCTCCCGCAACGTCAACGTTGCAGCTCAAAACTGCCATGACGCAGCAGAAGCCTCCTTCAGAAAATCATAAAGCTAGCAAAAACGAAGAGGTACTGTTGGAAATAAAGTTTGTATTTGCTTCACCTTCACCGCGCTTACCCTATCGTGCAACACGGTAACAGTGGACAACTACGCGCTGCCCGTTCTCCCCACCCACTTCTTCCTTGGAGCTTATTTTTTTCGTTTGTTGTGGAACAGGCTGCTGACAAATCCGAAGCAAAACTTGTTTCCGACGGACAAGCTCACATTACTGGAAAAAGTTGTTGTTTATACGCGAATTGCTCGGTCGTTGAGTTGCTTGTTAAATTTCTTAGAATTGCAAGTAACAAGTGCAACGTCAAGAGCCAGTTAGTGCATGTGATAGTAGAGTTCTTTCGACCCGTTGCGTGTCGGCCTAATAGTGCTTTTTGTTTCTTCTGACTGAAAGGATATGCAAGACGAAAGCTATAACGACATTGAATAACGTTATCTTGTACAAAACTGACAACACCAATAGGACGGGTGGGATGGCTTCTTATTGCACAGCACAGTTTATCAATTCTCGTAGCTATTTCTGGCAGCAGAACCAGAAATCATTTCAGTTACGAATCACTGCCGTAACTATTTGTGACAGTGTGCATGTTGCACAGTGCAAATGTTCGAAATTTTTATTTTTGTATCTTCACGGACCCCCAGTGGTCCGCACAGAGCAGTTTGGAAGACCCTGCACTAAGCAACAACATAGGACTTTAGGCACCACGATAGTGTTATTGAATGAAGCCGGTTCTTTCTGTTGTGTGTACTTACGGGTCACACATGTTCAAATTCGTGTGTTTTTTAATGGCAGATATCACAGCTGTGAAGCGGAGTCGCGTTGGCACTGTTTTAGAGCACTCCGGTGTTCCCTCCATAAGAAAATTTTCCACTGATCAAACTTTGTTTCAATGAGCATGAATATATTAAGGCTGAGTTAGCAGAGTTCTAAATGAATCACAAACTTTGTGAATTATTGGAAAAAGTTTCAAAATACCAAAAAAGTACACTTTTCACTCAAATAGCTTCAAAAAGGGCGATTTGATACGCTCAGAAGCGTTCTGCTTCTGCCCAAAGCAATGTTAATGATTTTTTACTTCAAAATTTGTAATGTTGGAAGTGCGCGAGAATGAGATTTCACTGCGCAGTTGCGAGGGAACAATGACTGCGACTCCACCCAAACACCCATTGCAATCACTGTGGGAGAGGAGTCAAGAGAAAAGTTGGTGTTGCGATGTTTTTCCTTCAAGGTTTCTTTTAATCAATCACAATACGCTACGAAAGTGTTCGCTATTTCAACAATGCACCTCCTTTGTAGACTGCACAGACGAGGGGTCTCAAGCCAATGTCTTTAAGAATATGGGTTCCCGAGGTTGGAAAGATTAAGAACCACTGCTCTTCTAGATAAACCCATTGTTTCGCAGCAAGCGGGCCATGGTCTACAGCAGTGGTTCCCAACCGGGGTGCCGCGGTACCCTGGGGCGCCATTTACAGTGCCCAGGGGTGCCGCGGGCTAACACGTTTTTTTACCATATCATTAAAAATACATTTTCAAACTGTCATCA
>Ga0210059_1015879_pt1 | contig 10925 bp, 6 predicted proteins | sample Ectturendosymbi2_FD_188042 | JGI IMG/M metagenome (GOLD analysis project Ga0210059, IMG submission 188042) | Ecteinascidia turbinata endosymbiont from Florida, USA - Sample 2 (SPAdes) (version 2) | ecosystem: Host-associated > Tunicates > Ascidians > Unclassified | place: Key West, Florida... | reverse complement strand
TTTTTTTCAGAGCAAAACTTGTCGCAATAAATTTTCCTTACAGTTTGGGCATGGAAACAACAACAAATATTATCGTACCATATCTGTGGATATAGCCTCCGTGAAAGCTTCTCTTGATTGCGTAAGCTTCTTTTGTTAGGTATGCAGCCAGTCGAGAGCTCAGTTGTTTATCTTTGATGTGCAAGTTCTGCAAAGGTTGATATTTTATTTTTCTGTTCACAGGAACACGCTTAAAAAGCACTTAATTTTCGCTACAACGACAGGAATAAATTAATCGTGCTTGTTCGATCTGCCAACGCGCTGGAACCGTCAAAGAGTGAGCCTCCAAAACAAAGTGACTGCTGTGTTTGCAATTAGTGAAACGAGCGAATTTATTCTTATTGTGCCATGGTCCGCCGCAACAATTTTGTAAAAGCAAAAATGGTTTTGCTTCTGTGGTTAATGTAACAGAAACATTTTAATTTTACTGCAGGGTACAATGTTACGAAAACATAAAAGGCTTAATTTTGTATAAAAACTTCTGTCAAGTTACCATAGAAAATAAAAGATTTAGACTGATCAGTTTTGCTTAGAATTGAAATGATTGCACAGCTTCAACAACATCATCTTAGTGTAAGCCAATTCTGAAAATTACGTATGTCACATTCATTAAGTTTTCGAAGAAATTTACCACATCCATAGCCGTCTTCAGAGCGTTAGCATCCAGAAGTTGGGAGTATTTGAAGGTCACTATTGATCTAATTATTTTATACCAGTTCTCAAATCCAGGTTTGAAACCGATGAAATATCCAGCATCCATTTTCCAGTCAGCAATCCTGACGTGAGCAGCTGGTGAACCAGTCGAGCTTATCTGAAAGTGTGAAATATTGTTGTAACCGAATAGTAACTATATTTAGTGAAGAAAGAGTTGTTTTTATGTCACCTTGTCTTACAGCGTCATCCAAATGTATTGCATCAAAGTGTTTGCAAATGTTTCAAAACCCTACCTTTGATTTCATGCAAATGATGGAGAGTCGGCTTTTCTCAGTTGGATCTGGTTGGCCAATGCAGCGATAAGTGATTTGGTTTTTGTCTTCGTATTTCATCACAACCGTGCGCACGTTTCCATCATTGCGATAGGTCACATTCACACCTCGTGGATTATCAGATAGACCAATCACAAGGTTGTTCATCTTCGGTGCATGCCAACCGACGGTCCAATTGCTTCTTGTCCAGAAGAACAAAGTTTTGAATATCGTCTCAAGTTTCCAAGAACGTCCATTTTCGAGCGTTTGAAGACGGAAGGAGTTAACGTGATCGAACATCGGGAAGCTGGAGAAAAAAACATTTTCATATCCACAGCAATCACGTGTTGCACCCAAAATTACTGAAATAAATCAATTAGACTAGTGACTCTCAACGTGGGCGGTGTGGAAAGACAACGTTGAGAAAAAGTCGAAATGGGTGATAGAAGGGCAATAAACTAACATAGTGCAAACGCTAACCAAGTATTTGATTGATTGACGGGCACCAACTGGAGTGCAAACACTCTGCATGGATGACAATATATCGCTGCTGTTTAGGATACGTGCGATTTGTGCGTAAAATACGACCTCAACAATAAAAGAATTTTGCGATCAGTGTTCATACAGATAATCAAGCACAAAGTATCTTATCTTCAGTGCAGTGAAGAACGTCTATGAAGAAAAAAATTCAAATAGGGAATATGCTGCAATGGGCAAAGGATGGTGTACCGGCTATGGTTGGGAAACAATGAGTATTCATAGTATTGATGAAAAAAGAAATTTCTGGACTAGTCGCCATTCACTGCGTACATCACAGGAAACATTTATTTGAAGATATAAAAGTGCGCTTTTCAGAATTTGTTGACCTCCATGTTCAAAGCTGGGTACTTAAGACTATTTCAGTACAACCTTTTAACGTAGAACTGTTTCAAGACAACTTCAGGGATTGTAGAAGAACAATTAATCCAAAACATTTTTCAAGGATCGATAAGAATTATTTTGGTTTCAGGTAGCTGACAGACATCATCTCCTCTGGAAAGAAGCGATTATGTCGGTTTTATTATTTCCTACCCATTTCACATTTGGCTGAAGAAATGATTGTTGCTGTGATTCGCAAAGCAGAGAATTCTTGGCATTAGAAAGCGAGGTGATTTACGATTGCGCTTCACCAAAATATACGTGGTGTTAGTGTCTCCATAGTAATACATTTTGAAATTTTTTCTCGTGTTTGGCTTGTTTTGTGTTACGTAGCCTGTGGGACGATCATGGCGTGTCGTGAACAAAAGACGGCGATGGGATAAGCAAGGTTGCAAAACACTAAATTAGACGATTTAGCTCTTTTTCTCGTTAAACAGCAAGACAAGACCAAAATTACCAACATTTAAGTTTGACAAAAGTACGAGGCAAACGTCACCTTTCAAATTATTTCAACAGTTCATCGAGTGCCTGATGAATATCAGACCATGTGTTATACATAAACACTGCTTACCAGGGGGTGTCTAGTTTTGAATGGATCAGAATATCATCGAAGCTACTGTCAATAGTGAAACTAACATTGAAAAACAATAATTTTTCAATGTTCATAGACAAGGAACGAATTTTAAAGTTCCAAGTCTCGCCGTTACGTTTCCAATCGATGTCAATATCCACGGGTAGAATCGTTTCGACTATGCCTTTGGTTTGCATCTTCACCATTACCTCATCGAAAATCATGAACCGAGGTGAAATCAACAAATAGTGTTCATCAAGCCTGAAACAAAGAAAGAAAATGGGGAGTGTCCTCTGTTGTTTACATTCAAAAACCAACTTCAGCATTATACTAACCACGGAGATGTCATGCGTGACTTGTAGATCCAGCCAAATGTTTTTGGGTTGAAAGACCATCTCATGTGTGCATTCCAAAGGTTCATGGTCATGTCTGCCGACAATAGCGTAGGCGAAAATGACATATTCGAATTGATAAGAAGGTCATTGTCGAAAAACGGTGAACTCAGTGTCATGATTGTTGTCATGGTGCAATTGAAAACGTCGGAAGGTCGGCAGTCAAGGGTCCATATTACAGAGGAAGGATCAAGCTTGATCTTTATCCAGTCATAATATTCGCGTTTAATGACCTTGAGCACGGGAATACGTCGAAGGATCGCAGAGACGGGAATGTCCACTTCAACATCTGACAAATGTACTCGAGTTGGAATATATGGACATTGGGAGGAAACACGCGATGTTTCAACAGCAGAACTCATGAATGTCCTGTCTCCAGCGGTTAATGTCAAATGACGGGGTTGGTCTGCAGTAGGAGCTGGAGTTAGCAGAAGTTGGACAACTGGACTGTACGGGAATTTCCACGTCATGTTTGTTGTTGCGTCAGACTGTTCCTGCGATGCTGCATTTCGTTCGAAAACCTGTGTTGCAACAAAGCGGAAAGGAACTGGCCAAGAGACGTTAAAATCAAAGATGCCGTTGCCAAGAAACAGTTCGTTCCACGTGTAATCGAAGGTTTCGTTGTAGATAAACCAGGGTCGTTTGACTTCGTTGCCCACCATCATGCATGTTGTGTTTGATCGCAACACGTGCCTCGATAGACGTCTTGTGCTGTTGCATTTGCAGACTGGCGTTTCAACCACCAAAGTGTTTTCAAATCTGTCTGGAATGCATACTTCACTCTGTCCGATTGTGATGGTGCACCAACAGTTGTGGGAAACAGTCATGTTTCCTCTAAGCAGCCAAGTGCTATCTCCAAGATCCACATCAATGATTCGGGCAGTTCTTTCCTCGTTTTCACGGACCATGAGAAGCGATTTCAAGGTTATTGGTTTCGTTGGATTGCAAGGATTCCATATGAGGTAGGTTGCACTCATGTTGCCAACCACGTGGTTTCTAATTTTGTTGACGCGGAAATCAATGGAATGTTTTGCATCGATTGCTGGAATTTTCTTTCCGCTGATCGGATTAACCAACAAAAGACTCGTGTTCATTTTGTCTCTCCATATGCCCTGGGGGATTGAGTAATGGAGAGTGTAGTTTCCATCCAGGTCCAGCATTGGCCATCGGAGTTTAGCCGCAACTCCAACATCGCTGATGTTTCCAAGAATGAGCGATATGTTGACCATCTGCATATCTTCACCAATGATCAAAAATCGCCACTGATTAAGTTGTTCCATTTTAACTTCGACAGACATGTTGTAACTGCAATGGCAGCTTTTGATGATGCACTGGCAAGAACGATAAACTTTTGTCCTAGGTAGATCGAAAGCGATAACAGAATGGTTGGATGAACGTTGCAAGTCTGCTGTAAAGTCATCTGTGGACCATCGTTGGATTCCCACAGACAAAACCAGATCTTTAACTTCAGCGCGATCTTCGGTCACCAGAATATCGCACGAATACCTCGGAATCGACTGATCTGGGTATCTGAAATGCACAATATTGACTTTATTTTAATTGCTCTTTTGTCCCTAATTGCCGATTGCTAAAATAGCAGCACAACTTCACATTATTGACTGTTTCGTTTAAGTTGATAAAAATGTCAACTCTCATTTATTGTTGAAACAAACGAAACGTTCAGGTGTTATGTTATAAAACTTTCAAAAAACTTTGTCAAACTCTTGTTTGTAGTGATTTACCTGAGTTTGAAGTGTGTTTCCATGTTTTCATGTTTGGTGTACCCGCGCAAGTATATCGGTCCTTTTTTGAGCTCCAGACTGATGTCTGACCAGTCGGTTTCATTGATCAGCATTCCGGCCTGAGTGTAATTCAACTGCAACTTGGTCGAGTCTGAGTGTGTGAAGTTGAGCAATAAGGATTGTACTCCGCTTTCCCAGTTTGCGTCGTACTTAAATCGAGACTCAACTTCACCAAGACACATCGGACAAGAGAACATGCCTGGAACAAGCCGATGGAAAATCTTTGACGTGAAGCTTTCCTGGACGAAAGGCCAAATATTTGCAGCAAAGTGAGTATCGGAAACATAACGAGTTCTGTTGTCTTGTGTAGTATTCCTCTCAATGCACAATCGTCGACCAAAAGTGGAATAGTAAAAGAGAGAAACATCTATCGTAATATTCTCATTGGTTTGAGATTCTGGATCGTACGTTCTGTAGCAAGTTTGATTTCGTGCAAGCTTCCAAGTCACATCGCCTCCGTAAAAAGCTTCAACATAGAACTTGTTAAAGTTTGATGCATTCCCTTTCCACGAAAGTGGTTTTTCAATCCATGGGATATATACAGAGTGACCTTCGGAGGTTATTAACATTTCCGAGTTCTCGTATCGGAAGGAATTGTTGAAATATGGATTAAAGTCCAAACCAAGAATAGTGGCATCTTCGCTTATGTTTCCTACGGTGTGCGTGCGGCCAAGCTTTACGTTCCATGCTGTTCTCGATACTTCCTTTTGAAAAACGGCGTGACATGATGTATTTACTCCGGGTCCACATGTGACGTTAATAAAGCAATCAGTTTCTCCCATATTGAATTCTGTTTCTGCTAAAACGATGTCATCAACGAAAATCGTAGCGTTTGTATGCACGTCTTCATTGTTTCGCATGATATCTGCTGTGATATTGAAAATACTGTAGCCAGTCAGTGGAAGAGCTCGGATCGCGCAACGTGGAAGACGGAAAAAATGAGGCTCGTTTGGTTGCATGACATACATACAGTCGAGTTCAAGAGGAAGCTCTTCTGTGGTCACAACCAGGATTCGTTTCTGGGGGGAATGATTGTAGTGCACGTTCGTGCGGTTGGATTGGAAGACAATGAAGTGATTGCCAGCGTTCGGCGCGTAAGTGACATTGAGCTTGGTGTATTTGGGCATGAACATGATTGGAACAGGGATGTCTGATTCCAAAGCAAAGTGTTTCACCGAGGGCGTCATTTCGATTTCAGCGTCGAAGATGTCTATGAAAAACATGGGACTTTTCCTTCCATCAACTTTCAAGCTGCCTTTCAAGTTGTTGGAATTGAAAGAAAAGTCTTGTGAAGTGACGTTCATACGTACAGTGGAGAATACCTCAGACGAGTAGGGGTTTGCAGTGTTCTTTTCATGATAGAAAGCTGAGAAGTTTGAGCACTGGGACACCTGAAAATGAAAACCAAATACATTATAAAAACAACAATGTCCTAATCAACCGGAGAATTTTCTGTTCAAACAGAAAACTATACAAAATCATAAACCTGTTTTCCATGCATTAATTTGCCCAATCGACTGATAAAAAATGAAATGAATATTGATTACAACAAACTGCACACGACGCTGACTTTACAGGAGCAAAGTTCTGAAGAAAGTTTGCGAAAATGTCAATGGCATTCCAAACGCAATAATTTGGATTTCATACTTTCAATGGATTTAACCGAAGGCAGTTCGTCTTAATCTCTCAAGCTATTGAAGCATATGGCAATTGTTGAGATTATTGCACTCGTGTAATCATTTGAAAATACTAATTTTATCATTTTTCTTTCAAATGACTTCGATTGAAGTTGTTTCAATCTCAATCAACCCACCTGACGCAAATCCAATGTAATATTTTGACAGTTGTTGCTGTCGGCTTCGCAAACATCAAGATTACTTTCCGGATTAACTTGGTCCATCCGGAAAAAACCTAACCATGTGGAACAGTTATCGGAAGTGATGTTGACATCGTATGAGATGCTGTTATCCGAGACTTCTGGAGTGCGGATATCAATGGTTGCTTCGATAGTCATTTTTTCGGGTTCAGGGAAAACAACATTGCTTAGAGCTGGACCATAAGTTTTTTTCGTGTAGTCAACCTTTGTGATGCACTTTTCAATAACATCATCACGGAAATGCCACAACTGGTCAAACTTGGCGATCCGTTTATGTTTTGGGAATGTTGAATATGTAAACTCTGCATGTTCCTCATAACCATCGATTCCTTCTGGAACTCGGTCCTCGGGCAAAATACGATGTTCATATGTACCGATAGTGTTGAACTTGACACCAGTCAATGGTATGCAATAGTGGCAAGTGAAGTTGGCAGTGACTTTAAAATCTCTCTCATCGAATATGTTTTCAACGTTAACTATTGTTACGTTACTTTCCAATGCGTACTGGCCCACAGTGTAGCCCAGAGATCTGCTGTAGTAGTTGCGATCGTTTTCTACACGGTCTTCCTTTTTCTCCATGATTTCAAGTTTGATCTTCCTGTCACTCGCAGCGTATTCTCGAAGATAAGAAGTGATACCTTGAACTTCAAAAATGTCCATGAAAAGCTCTTCGTCCAGTTCGGCACCAATTTTGAAAACACGGTTTGTGCTGCTGTTGGAAATATGGCTGGACATGTGGATATACGGAAAACGGATTTCGGCGATGTGGCAGTGGGGGCAGAGTCGCGGCATGCGTCTCATTATCATCCTGTAGATTGAGTCGCTCTTGTTGCTGCATCCGAAGTAGAATGGCGTGGGGTCGGCTTTACCGAAGTCAACTGTTAGCGATTCTTCACCTTCGGCAGTTTCGCTCATCGACATGTTGAAATAGTGAATCGCAGGCCAATATTCCTCGTCCGTTTTTGATATGCGTATTTGAGTCTGGTTGTTGTATTGAAGTTTTTCCATTGGTATCAGCTTGCTTGGTCGCAAAAGCATCGTGTTCATTTCAGCGTGTGTCATATTGTCTCCGAAAACGTCTTGCTGAACTTGCCACCAGTTTGTTGTCATTGTAGAGGCCATCACGAAAGGAGGGTAGGTGGATGAAGTTTTGTTGACTTCCAAGCGATAGTCCCAGAAATGTTGCCTAGGACCCTCTCTTCGGCGATGGTGACTGCGAACGGCCTCTGCTCCTGTTTCCATCTTCACGTTGCCTGATACATCATGGACAGTTTTCAATCTCATGTTCACGTCGGAGTAGCTGGAATCCGGCAGGGTGATGTGACTGATCGTGGCATTAGTGAGGTAACCATTAAAACTGCCTTCGCTTACGCGTTTTGTTGAGATAGTAAAGTGGCATATGGTGGGTTCGTACACTGACGGACGTCCGACGAACTTCACCTGAAAATTAAATGTTTTGTTATAGGTCAGCAGTACATGCTGCCAAACATTGCAAAAGTGTTGTAAAGCAGTTTTTCGAATTGCTATCCATTTGAGTAAAAATGAAAAGGTTTTGTTAATCAGCAAAATAAAGATAACGTACTTCAGTGCTAGCCGTGTAGCCATTGACGGCATTGATATCTGCTTTTGCTGCTCCGTTTGCTTTGAAGGATCCGACGTAAGGCAAGTGGAAATCGGCGTCGATAGAGTAAGAAGGAGAAGATGGTGTGTGCTGTGGTGAAAATCGAATTAAATGTGTATAGCAACAGGGTTACACAACTTACAACAAAAGTATGACTTTCTTTACAAATAAAAACAATCAAACTATTGCCAACTAGGGTATTTTATTGCAATCCCTTATTTTTATTAAACTGTTACGTAGCTTACTCGTATAAAACGACTCCATAGGTTGGGAAAAAAGCTGTTAAAGGAATCCTCCTCGATTTGCTTTATCTTTATCACGTTCTCGGTCCATTTTTGTCCATCTGATTTAGTGACGATGAAACTTGTTTCACAGCTTCGAAGCGTGGGTTCGTCGTTTGAAAAATCGACTTGGTTTTTCAAACTGACCACCCAAGGATGGGTACTGCCTTGGTTGTTTGCTACCAGACGAATTTCGTAGGCACTTGGAATGTATTTGATTTCATATGAAGATACTGGAACAACTCGTGCATTGATTGTTTCCTTTGAGCCAACCTGAAGAAGCAGTTGCAATTATGAGCTCTGAAAAAGTTTTAATATACAATACTTTGAAGCTTAATTTATAAATGTGCTTGATGCTATGTAAGCAATCCCGATTTTTATGCAATTCTTATTTACCAATGAGCTACGTTTAAAATCAAGGAACATTTTCAAACCTTTATTTCCCATCCTTTTGCCTCTTTTTTGTTTTGGTTTACGATGGCAGTCAAGTCTCTGAATTTGACAACAATTTCATGATATGTCAGGTTGTCACTTTTGATGTAAAGGCCCATTTCTATCGGATGTGTGTAGCACCCCTGAAATACGACATTCCGTTATATATACTAAAAAATGTGGTAAAAACGTTTTTGTCGACGGAATCTATGAAAAGTCATTATTGTTTCTCAAAAAGTAAACCTCAAACACCATAAAAACTCACAGAGACTGTGATGTATTTCAAAAGCGCATTTTTCCATTGTAATTAAAAATACCGGTAATGTAGCATTGCAGGTTAGCAGAAGGATGATCATTCAGCAGCAGGTAAGAAAATTTAAAGTGGGCTTACTGTAGCTACGACGTTTAACATCTTTTTACACTGATCAAATAACATCCAATATTTTTGACCCATCATCATCGGCCATTTGGCAACAATGAAGATGCCAAATCACTTGAAATTAAATAATTTCTGACAATGATTTCTATCGTTTCAGCTCAAAAGCAATGCAGCTAATTCGAATTTTTCAAGGTTTTTATGACAGAGTTTGCAAAATTTAGGTTGAAGATGCTTTTTCATTAGAGTTAATATGTTGTTCATTTGCATGCAGCGAATGTGTATAATTGTGCTAACCTGTGCAGAAACGCGAAAGTTATAACTTGTGCTGTACCTTGACGGATATGGAGGTTCCTCGCTGGCAAGTCCCATACAAACATTTCAACGGACAAGGCGTTTTCCTTGGCATCAGTTCAATCGTCCCATCCACTACTTTTACGCTATGCGAACTATCAATAAAAAAGCTTTTTCGCTGTATTGGATTCGTCACAGTAGAATGCATTTTTGTTTTACTGATATGTTGATATAGCAAATATAGTGCGCTATGAAAGTAACTCTGGAGTCAACTCACTTCTGTTGAAAATTTAAGACATGTTTTGCTTCCCACAGTTGTTAATCGAGAGCAAACGTTTTTCAATTTTTCAATGAACTCAACAACATTATTGTCACTGCAGCCGTAGACTAGTGGCTTACACATCAAGACTGTCGAAAACGTTTCCACTGCAATACACGCCGATGAGTTGTTTGGGCTTTTAAAATATATATGATCCGCTGCCGTTGGCCATCCTTCGACTCGTTTTAGCCAACTCGTCCAAGAATTTATTACTAGAGCAACCAAAAGTCCATAAAGTCAAACATTTTCTGTCGTTTTGAAAGTTCATGAAACGTCCACAAACCAAATTTCACGCTCATTCCACGAGGGAATCCCAGGTTATTAGGTCAAAAAAAGTCACAATTTATCATTAGGTCAAAATTTATCGTTAGGTCAAAATTTTCTTGCAGCAGTGTTTTTTTCTCTTCATCGATACTTTATTGAAACTACAACAACAGATATCGATACGCTTTTGAAAGTTTAGCTGCAATTCTGTAATAATAGTGGGTTTGTTGTGACTTCTGGCGTAATCATGTTGTTTGCCCACTACTGGACGATTTAATGGTATGTAGGATAGGCATGGTGAGGCAAGAAACGTGGTCTTACAGTGCTTAGTTTGGTAAATGTTCAATCAATTATGGTAATTGTAATGGTTTATTGTTTCATATGACTCAGCAAATAAGCAGAAGCACCATAAAAGCCATCGCATGCAGTAAACCAACCATTAGCGAACATTAGAGCAAATGAGAATACAATGGCACAATAGCTCATCAGTGTAAACAAAGAGGGGCGCTGTGTCACATAGGATTGGCGGAAGACCGTGGCGGTCATCTGGTCAACCAACCCCGTTTATCATTTTTTGTCAAGTGATTGAGAAACAACAGTTGCAGATCAAATAGGCATAATGAAAAGAAAACAGAAAAACGAATGAACACAGAACATGGTGAAGAAAATGTACAGGTGAAAGCGCATGCCTATGTACATAGATGAGTGGATCGAATTTAAGTAAAGGACTTTGGTGTGGGTAGAGTATTTTTAGCAATACAAAGAAATTAAAATA
>Ga0210059_1015878_pt1 | contig 10926 bp, 6 predicted proteins | sample Ectturendosymbi2_FD_188042 | JGI IMG/M metagenome (GOLD analysis project Ga0210059, IMG submission 188042) | Ecteinascidia turbinata endosymbiont from Florida, USA - Sample 2 (SPAdes) (version 2) | ecosystem: Host-associated > Tunicates > Ascidians > Unclassified | place: Key West, Florida... | reverse complement strand
TGAGAAAAAAACGCAGAGATTCATCTGCATACAGCAGGTGCTCTGCAGAAATGCAATCAGGCCCTGGAGATTTGTTCAAGGGCAGCTTTTGAAGAAGTGCTACCAAGGAGACAAAAGAGCACTTAGGCATTTCAAGACCCAGATAGTTCTCCTTGCAGTCTATGCTGTGTTCCACAGACTCTGCAGACCCATTGCCAGAGTTTTCAGAGTTTGATATTTCTTTAAAATAGTCTTTCCACATTTTAACAATCGCTGAACCACCATTTGCCCCTCCCACCAATGTTGGTAGTGATGAGGATCTGTTTTTGTTACTGACCTTTTGCCAAAATGACTTCTTGGTTTTATCAGCCTGTAATGCAGCTGCTCGGCCATTTGCCTTGTGCATTTCATCATTTTTGCGACATTGCCGCAATGAATATTTGAAATCTTTTTTGTTTCAATCATGTTTCTGTATATGTCACCAGTCTTGGGTCCATTGCAGTTTGCCCATAGCCGGAAGGCTGCCTTTGCAATTTGGTTTGACCACTGAGTTCCAGCCAGGAATGTTAAATTTACCTTCATTCTTTTTACCTGATGGTTTAATTGCAGAGGATGCAGCAACAAGCAGAGCACTGGTCAGCTCTGCATAGAATTTTTCTATTTGTTCCATATGTTTCTCATCTGTACAATCAAAGTTTTGGAAGTGCCTAACCTGCAGTTTTAAACGTGGTGCTGTGCACTACGTACTTATTGAACTTGGTGGTGTTCAAATTGCAAGTTGCTTTTAATATAGACTTCATTGTTGTCGAACGAACAAATGTTTGTTATCTGTCATCCTCAACGGTCTTACTATTGTCGTATATGTATGTTTGGCAGGTCAAGGCTAAACGCACGAAACTGTATAATCACTTTCCGTTGAGTACGTTACGCCTGACGGTGTCCATATGCAGGCTTTTCAAAGGTTTGGTTTCAGGGTATGCCATGAAATTTTCTGAGGCCGCTATTTTTAGCAAAACGTACAAAATAATGCCTAAACGTATTATTTATTACAGTATTGACAATCACAGTGCGCGATTACAGTAGTACTACTGTATTTACAAAAATTACAATACAAATTTGTTAATTTCAACTTCATTAAACAGCTGTTGTTCATCAGTGAAAGCATGGGTTTCTTACACGTCATCTGCAGATTCTGCAGTAGGGTCTTTAGTGCTCGCTCTGTCACTCTCCCGTTATTATTTGCTTTTATCCATTTCAATCACAAATTCCATGAGCAATCTCAAGTGCGTCCTCATAATTGAGCTGCTCTGGCCCCAGTCTCGTTGCCATGGGGGACTTTGGTGCGGTTATCCCCCCAAACAAAGCTGGTTTTTGTAAAAAATTCCATTCCAAGACCTGACGGGGGTCTGTACGCTAGTCAGACAGAGGTGCTGCAGAGAAAAGTGGGGTAAATTACCAGTGTTGTAGTCGAGACCATAACCTCAGAGACCGAGAGCTGGCTCAAATTTCGAGACGAGACCGAGACTTTGTCATAAAAGCCGGGACTAAGACCGAAACTTGGAAGTTCGAGACCTAGACTCGATACCTCACATTTCTCTGATGGTAATTAAAGCTAACTCCTTGAATAACGCTGCAACAAAATATCTGGCACATTGCCAAATATCAAAATAGTAAAATCATCCGAAATTTGTGCAAACGGCCAAATACTGCAAATGTTCATTTTCACTTTTTTCTTAAGGCCGATGCACACAGGGCCATCTGCGGCGCGGCTGCGGTGCCTTTGTCGCGCGGTGGGTGCCTGACCGCGCGGGTGTTCATTGCACACATGCTGCGGCCGCCGTGGATAGCTCAACTACGGGCTGCCCGCGAGTGAAGTTCTCACTCCAGTGGTCCCTGTGGGAAAGTAGATTTTTTCTACTTTCCCGCTGAAACCGTGCGGCTCGATGAAGCGTGCCTATGGTAACCGTGGATGAATTACAGTTTGTAGGTGTGCATTCAAGAAGTTGTTTCGACAGTGTGTATAATTCACAATTGTGAACGCTTTGAATTGGTGTTCGTGAAAGTAATGTGCAAAATACGGTATAGGTGATTAGCTAGGCTACTTAAGCAAGTCAGTCAAACTGAACACTAGTATGGTAGATAATAGATGTGGTGGTGTAGTCCTGAAACCAAGCAGAATTGGAAGTGTGGGTACCAGGCAGGCTTGACGCAATAGCGGCCACCCATTGTATGCAAATGAGGTCCGCTTGTGCCGCGCGCCGAGCTAGCAACTGAAAACTAGCAAGAGAGGCCACAACGTCGAAAAAGTGCTTAAGCGTTTTGCTATTGGCTGCTCAGAATGATTTCCTACGAAAAAAGTAGTTGGAAACTTTTTCTACTGTCACGTGTTTGAATTTTCTCATTCCTTGCAGTATTTCTTGCTGTAGTTCTGAAGCAAAATTGTGTACTGAAATCACATGCTAACTGTGCTTTACTGAGATAGCGGCGGTTAAATAGAGGTACATGGTGGTTAATTTCATTCCTTTATCTATGTAAATGCCAAGTTTCATGCATTTAAACCCTCGAGAAGTACTAGTTTAGGGCCGCAGAAATTACGTAGTCCGACTGACTGCCCTCGTGTCATTGCCGACAAGATGGCCGCTGCGGTTTTAGTGGTAGTGAAATCACATGCTGTAATTTTTGCTTAGTTTTCCGGGACTTCAGAAAGGTAAATGGAGGTTTATTTCATTTCTTTATCTATGTAGTTGCCAAGTTTCATGCATGTAAACCCTCGAGAAGTACTAATTTAGGGTCGAGGAATTTATGTAGTCCGACTGTGACTGCCTTCATGTCATTGTCGACAAGATGGCCGGCGCGGTTTTAGTGAAGGAATGTGCGTTTGAAATCACATGCTTTAATTTTTCACTTAGCTTGCGGAGACTTAAAAGAGGTAAGTGGTGGACAATTTCATTCCTTTATCTATGCAACTGCCACGTTTCATGCATGTAAACCCTCGAGAAGTGCTAGTTTATGGTCGAGGAAATTACAGGGTCCGCATGTGACTGTCCTCGTATCTTTGCAGACAAGATGGCCGCCGCGGTTTTAGTGGTAGTGAAATCACATGCTTTAATTTTTTACTTAGTGTGCGTAGACTGAAGAAAGGAGTTTTAATTTTAGGAGTTTAACTTGATATCCGTATAGTTACAGCAGTGCTGTAAAATACGAAGTACTATTTATTTGGCTCGAAAGTTAAGTAGTCCGATTGCCATGGCGACCATGAATTTATGGATTTTCGAATGACATTCACACCACAAAAGCATAATTTTCTGAGATCATTAAGTAAATGTAGGGCAGTGAAAATCATCCTTGACATCGGAAGATGTTAAACGTTTGTACTTTTGTCGATTATATTCGCAGTTTTTTTCCGATCATCGCCGATGAGTTAAGGTTGTTATTTCAGCCTTATCGGCGAGTAATCGATCACGTGACGTAATTCAGCTTGTCTGATTGGTCAAACTTCTCGCTCTGCAAAACAAATCGACCGTTCGTGACCTTAGGCTTCTTTCACCACATATAAACTTGTTGTAAGCCGTAACTAACACCTATTTCATCGGAAAATACTTCACTGCAAAGTGTACATAACAATTGTTGATCTAAAATTAGGTAGCATTTAGCGTGACCGCACGGCTTTGCACTGATGAATATTTTACAGTTTGCTCAATACGATTTTGTCGCGTTGCGGTGTGGAGCGTGACTCAGCAGCAGTGTTGCAATTTAAACTTGCGATTGTGAATTCCGACTACCGTTCATGGTATCGCAGCGTAAGTGCCCGCGTCTGTTGCGCCAGTGGTTCTGGCTGCAGGCTGATATATTGACGTTCCGAACTACGACTAACGTACGTTGTGCTGGGGATTGTAAGCGCTATTGCTCACTTGCCTCCCCTGTGGTGCAGGCATTTTCAATTGACATGTGACGTGTTGGTGAATGAATGGAATTATTATCCATTTTTACATAATTCTGAAGTTCATTTGATGGTTGTTTTAGTGATTGCTGAAAACATTGGGGTGGACATGGAACAGGACAGCAGTTGCAAACTTAAAATTTTTTGTTTTGCAAACACACTGATTGAACAATTAGTTCAATACATTTATTAATAATTGTTGAATGTAAATTCTAAATCCAAATCATAATTTCAACTGATTGTGTTCAGTTTCATTGAGACTTTTTTGTGTCAAGTGACTTTTCATTTAATTATAAGTTACGGTCTAACTTCAAGTTATTTTGAATGTAATTATCAAAAAATTATTTCTAATTTTAATTAATATATGCGATAATCTTTAGTATTTTGTAAAAATGTATAACTTCATTCATTTTGACCCTAGTTAATAGTTGAATGCTTGTTGTTTCATTGAATTATGAGATGACAATATCTGCAAATCCAAATGAAGTTACAAAATCAACATTACTTTTCATTGGAATGTTATCTATTTTGGCAGGCGCCAAGCAATTACCTATAAATATGTGGAACTGATAAACAAATTTGATGATTTGATCAAATTGCTTGACTTAAAAATTGCTATTTGTATTTTATGTGGAACATTGCTTGCTTGCTGAGAGCTGTAACAGCAAGCAAATGATGTGCAGCACATTCATTTAAATGTATGTTTTGAACTTAACGATCACAGTTTTTTAATTGTTTTGTATTAAAACACACATGCGTTTGACTCATATTAGTCATTAATCAAAAGTACATAAATTCCTTAATCTGGTCGTAGAAAAAAATGAAAATATCATGTTCATCGTTTTTCGAGCTCTGTCAAGTGAAAATAGTGCTAATACAGTGGCTGTAACTTCAATTTTTTACAACAGTGTGACAGTAACGCACGAGGAGAATGCAGTAGGCTTTGTAGAAACATGGTAAACACAAAAGGTAAACCTAACCCTAATCGTAGCCCTAACCTAATGCTATGCTAAGCTAAGCTAACCCTAACGCCAACCTAACGCTAAACCTAACCCTAAGCTAATGCTGACCTAACCCTAACCTGAAGCTATCGCTAAGCTAACACTAAGGTAACGAAAGCTAACACGCTAACTTAACACTAACCCCTAAAGGAAAAGTTTGGAAAGTTTTTAAAAAGTATAGAAAAAGTCAAACTGGTCCCACGAATTGAAACGTGCAAGCATTCACTTATGAAAACGTAACGCGCCAAGTCAAGGGTGAACCCTCAGCCATTGGCATGGCAGACTTGGAACATATCCGTTAGGCTACCAGATCAATGCTAGTTGAGTGACAAAGTGACCGCTTTAGTCGAACTGCGTCATGCAAGGCGGTATGGTCGAATACGTTTTGAAATAGGAAGATCCATGGGTGGTTCTGTAGCCACTTCCAAGTAACAACGCTTAAGTAATAAGTTTTCGGTTATGTAGGCTAGTCTTAAGGCCGATGCACACAGCACTGCGGCTGCGGTCATGGGAAATTCCCAGGCCGCTCTGCAGCCGCGCCGTGAAAGAGCCGTTGAGCGAGTGCCCGGCGGTTGTCAATGGACACATGCAACCGAAGATAGCGGCCGCGGGTTGTCATGGACGCTCTGCCCGGTGGAAGTTTTGCCTTACCTTGAAATATATGAGATCACATTCTTTACCTCCACCGTGACTACACATTTTTCCGAAATGTAGGCTGATGCTTGGTCAATACATTTAAAATCATTCCGTACTGGCTACACCGTGTGAATGGACTTGATAAAAAGTGTTTTTGTGTCTTCCCAGCTGCAAGACCTTTGCTGAAATTTTGTTGGAGATGGCTGGATCCTACGCTTTTTGGGTCTGCCTAAAGCACCTCAGCCATTCTGGCTTAGAGAATTGTGCAAATGTGTAGGCTAAGTGTGCCAATAAACTTTCACACTTTATGGATAAATTCAGTGCAAAAACTTTAGGCCTACATACCCTTGTCTGGCCTACAGGGGCGGGAAGTTATGGGAACGGCGTTCCCATAACGTTTTTCGTGTTTTGCTGTAAAATGAGTTCGAAACTGCTTCAAAATGTCAAGCTTTTTTGGGTGCCTTCCCACACCTTTTTGTTAGTGCTACATCCCTGGGCCTATAACACCGTGAACTTTGTTTGGGATTAATTTTATGCACAAAATAAAATTGATGGCTGACCCTGTATATCCTGGAAGCAATATCCTGACGTTGTTGGTAGCTCTTAAACATTTTTCCACACTCTTCAAACTCCTTCATTAGAAGTTGCACTGCTATAGAAGTAACTCGCTCCTCAGTAATTTTGCTTATTACGAATGAATACCTGTATTTACTGACTGCTAAATCTTTACCTTAACAGTTTTATTCTGCATGGATTGCATTATCACCAGGTTTATTCACCATTATGTAAGAGTAGCTAATATTTCATAGTATTTTGAACGAAATCCTTTTAAAGAAGGGTGATGTGTATACCGAATATATACCATGAATTATCAAAATATAAATGAACATCATCTTGCATAACGAACATAGAAATTGAAAGCACATCGAAAACATGGAGGAAGATAAGTCATTGCCAGGGCCGTAACCAAGCAATTGCTTCCCAAAAGCATGTATAGTTGTTAGGTACAACATCAGTTACAATAATTCCCCCCCCCCCGAAAATATCAGCTGGTTGCGCCACGAATATGCTTTTAATGCACAAGAGAACACTGCAGTGATTGAATGAAAATCAAGCACAAATGCTGAAACGGTTCAGGCACCTTAAGTTTAATAAAATATTATTTGCAGCAGGCATATGTCAGCACAAAAAAGAATAAGTTTGCTCTCCACCAAAGTGTCTAATTTTACCACATTCTTCCTTTCAGCTACATTTTTTACTTAGCACTTGACGATATCGACCGTTTGACTGAAATCAAAATATGTGCATAGCTACTTTTACTAGCTATGCACCTGACAAACTTCTGAAAATGTAGTGATGTTATTTTTTGTTTTTGCAAAGTTTAAGCCCTTGTGCTTTTCATGTACCATCCCACTGTGCTAATTAGTCTGTAAGTGGTACCATAATGCTTTTGTTTACATTTCTTCAGATCAACTAAAACCTAAAAATGGTATCTCACTTTGTATGATTTTGGCATTAGTTTTTTTGTTAGTTTTGTGAGCGTTAAAGCAGTCAGCTTCAGTGATAGTATTCCTATGCGTACCACTGCGTAATGAAAACATTTTTTACAGGATACCTTTGTTGATTTATAAAAAAAAAACTTTATGACAGTATGCTTCCAAATGAACACATTAAGCTACTGGCTGATCACTACAATGTTCAACAAGATTCTTTTGTCCTAATTTTCTACTTAAGTTTCGTGCAATTACCAGTAAGCATAAAAAATCATAAACTTAAGCCTGAAATAATAAAAAATCAAGAAATCTTAAATATCTTAAAAACCTCATGAAGTGAAATTTATTTAATGCATACAGGAACATGTTAACTTATCAAAATAGTCAAAGTGATCAGGAAATGTTAAAGGTAATATATTGTACTCTAACTACCATGCAAATATTAAAGTACAGCAACACATTCCAATTTTTATGTTATCTTATAATACCAAAGAGGCTACATTACTAAAAAAATGTCTAACTAGTGATAATGAAAGCATTAGTAAAACATAATTTATTTGTGCAATGAGAATGATTACGTGCTTTACATTTCTCAATACAAAAAATATGTACAGTATAAAAATATTTAATGCACAATCATGGTGTGGCACACAGAATGTCACTTAGAAATAGCATTTTGTCAGCAAATCATACTGCAACGAAGACCAAAAATAGCCACACCACTAAAGAAAATAAAATTCATTGGAGGTGTAATTGTTTATGTAAGCCTGGCTGGTACAGTACATCTGTTCCCTGACTGACAAAGTGTTGGTTCATGTTAGACTTTTTACCACCACTTAACATTAAATATTACTTACAAATGTCTTCAACTTGCATTACAAATTTTAAAGTGCAAACATACCATTAAACTCCAGAAAATTACTACTTTTGGCTAATGGGTTAACTTTCATTCTTGACTTGCAAGTGCATGCAAGTTAGGACTTCTTCCGGAAAGTAGTGGTGTAGGCTAAACACTAACCAGGATAAAGTTGAAGGTGTTGGCACAATAAGTGTAGATTTGGCAGGGAAGAAAAGAATTGGCAGTAAATGTAAGCATAAGTGACAACCATACAGGGGTACACTAACTGCAAGTGTGGCTGATGGATAAAAATTTTCATTCGACCTAGCCTGCCTTTCCAACTCTATTCTATCCTGGTATTTCAGGAGATGGTTGAATAACCTTTAAAATTTAAAGATCCATTGATCTTTGTTTCTGTAGCCACTGCCTTGTTACTTGGCTTTTGAGGTTACGTTATATTACAGGCCACGGGCCGGAAAATAATTTGTGGTTTAGCATAAACAGTCCGGGCCAGGCGGTTTCTTGTTACCTCCGGGCGGGCTGGGCTGCAAAAGTGCTGGCCCGTTCCCTCTCTAGAACAGCAGCAAATTTTATTTTTAAACTCAACATAAAGCAAAAAGTTTCGCCTAAAGGCCAGTTTACACAAGGCATGGTGAAGTGCAGCCAAGTGCAATTCCTTGTTTGTTTTATTATCTCAAAATTGAAGCGTGACCTCACTTGACTACGCGCAAGTTGCAGATTTTCACGGAGCGCAGCTACACTTTATAACGCTTCGGGAGCGTTCCAAGTGGCGCGAAGCTTCATGAAGTGTAAGTTTTTTCCTGGGATCGTGGCGTTGGTAACGTGAAATTTTGACTGAAGCACTCAAATAACACACATATAGATATACAGCACAACAACCTTATGAAAAAAGTTGTACAAAAGGTTTCAAGTACTATTTAGGAATTTTTATTTGACATGTGCTAATTGTAGCAGCTGCAAAGTTAGGCCTATTGTGTTATGAAGTTCAGTGATAGACGAGGTGTAGTGTTGCTAGTATAAAGGAACAGCTTTCCAACTCTTGTGTAGCCAGTTTTTACTCTCACTTTTAATTTCAAATAGATTTTGAGTCAAACTATTACTGATTTTATTCATTTTATAATTGTTGTCCATCACTTCAGGACTTCACCAACTAAGTACAATTAGTTAGCATGTTTGGTGCAGATTAAGTCAATTATTAAACATAAACAAGTAGGCTATTCAGACTTGAAGACAGCACTTCGGTTGCTGTTGTACTCCTCTTTAGCAGCACCTTGCAGCAATTCGATGTTGAACGACAAAAAAGTGTGATGACCATTGATTTGCAGAACTTCATGGACACTGATTTCAGCTTGATTCACTGTCCTACTAGTACAACAAGTTCGTTGTGATGTGAAAACTTCATATACTCTCCTTTATGATGGATATGCAGGCCAGTGCCTTATTGAATAGTCCACTTAAATAAATGAAATGCTGACATGACAACCATTTTGTTTTTTCTGTTGTCTTGGCAAACTGCTTAATTTACAAATGTGCGTATATTGTCCCCTAAAAATCTGGTATAGGCTATAGTAATACTACAGTAAGCTAGGTATGCTTTCATACTAAAATTAAGCAATTGCCTAATCCATAACTTTAAAGCTAATAGAACTAATGCTGTTTTTCTGAACATCTTGCTTAAATTGTTTGATCATAACCATCTTTGTCATTTCATTTCCAAATAGCTTATGTGTTGCAGAATTGATAAAATTGTGATAATTTTCATTCAGTTACTGCACATTTTGCCTGTTAAACCGAAGTTACTCTATGTTCATTTGATTGAGGTCTATTCAAATTGAATATGCTTTATATAGTATGTACTTTCCACGATGGGTGTAAGCAAGGAATCAATCAGCAAATTTTTAAGAGGAAATCGATTTCACGTAAAATTACGCATCCTCAGTCCTGAAAATTGCAAGCAAAGCTTATAGGTGAAAAGTTGAAAGGCTGAAGTAACAGTAGAGAAAAAACAAACTCAAGACTACAATTAAAATTTTGTAATACAAGCTCATAAATCATAACATCTTAACAAACTGACTGACATCAAGAATACTAGTGGCGACAAAAAAAACTGACTCATGAAATAAGTGTTTACTCAAAAATTAAAAGACGTTAACTGCAATAAATAAATGACTGAAACATCTAACTAGTTGATGGTAATGGCTGAAAAATTTCTCCAAATAAAACTAACTCTTAGTGAAATGACTAACAACGGTAGAGAAAAATAGTACGCATGTGTGGGCAGTAAGTCTCTGGGGTACGCATTTAAACCTGCCACGAGTTCGCTTTAAACGCTGCGGTGGGAGTAAGCAAGCTGTGTTGAGAGAAAAAACTATCGCACAAAGTGGAAGACAAGATCGGATTGAGTCAAACAACGTTACAATAATTATTTCACATGGGGGAGGATCATGTTCTGAATGTTGATTTGCACGTCAATTAGGTGATACAATTTATTTTCACAGATATCCAGAGAGTGACAACTTGGTTGTTCGACAAAAGTAATGGTGTATGCTTCGTGCAGAGGTGGCTTATTTGTTTATTGTTTATAGTGCCGCGACAAGGCTATCTTGTCCTTGTCACTGTCAGTTTTACAATATTGTTTGTTCCAATTACTGCGATGCACTGACGATCTTTTGGAAAATTTGTTGCTAGTTTGACCAACATACTGTTCATGACATATTACACAAGTCGCAACGTAAATGCCAAAATCTGCGCAAGTCAAGCTTTGGTTTAGCTTAAAGGTTTTGGTTTTAGTCAGCAATTGTGAAACATTTGGTACCATGGATTTGTTATTTTTTCCATAGCAACCACAAAGTGCACAGTGTTCACATGGCCTTGACCCACCTTTGGTTTGCTTTCGTGTCTTGTTTGAAGCAAGGTCTTTGTAGTTCGTTAGCTTTTGTCCAATTGTGGTGGGTCTTTTGTAGGTAATCATTGCCTTCGGGTTTAACTTTTTTTATTTTTGTGTTAGAGTAAGCAGAT
>Ga0210059_1015876_pt1 | contig 10927 bp, 7 predicted proteins | sample Ectturendosymbi2_FD_188042 | JGI IMG/M metagenome (GOLD analysis project Ga0210059, IMG submission 188042) | Ecteinascidia turbinata endosymbiont from Florida, USA - Sample 2 (SPAdes) (version 2) | ecosystem: Host-associated > Tunicates > Ascidians > Unclassified | place: Key West, Florida... | reverse complement strand
CCCTCAACATGGTCTCTGATTCTGCGCCACCAAGGGGAGGGCCGATGGCAAAAAATGCGATACTCAATTAAAAGATTGTTAGCACCGTCCCACAGTTAAGATGTAATGATCTTCAAACAAGTTCACCAACATTTCTGCAGAGGCCCTCTAGTGCGTGCGCAGGACCCCTTGATTGCATGCGTGGGGCCCCCATGGGTGCATGCGCAGAGCCCCTCTATTAAAGTTGTAGCAACTTGTAGGGCCCTTGAGTGCATGCGTGGGGCCCCACGAATGCATAGAACGGCCCCGGTTAAGACACTTCGACATGGATGTTTTATGCAGAATTTTTCAACAATGTCTGGTTGCGATGTTCCAAATTGAAAAAATGATGGCTTGTTTTCCTGTACTTTTCCAAAAAAGAGTGTTTTCATAGTTTAAAGTGCCAAATATCATCAAAACAACACTGTCTTGCGGCAATGTCGATTAAAGATCACTTAATAAAATTAACAATGTGGTGACAGGGGGCCCAAAAACTTCGAAATGACCGGCCAGGGGGCGCGGCCGCCCCCCCTGCTCCGTCAGTTTTGCCACTGGCATCCACGTTGTCGGAAAGTTTGCACTTTTCCCAAGGACGGGATCTGCCATTGTTCAGCTATGTGACTACGAAATATATAGAAAGCGGTGAAAACTCTGTTTTTGGTCTCACAGGATAGGCTGCGGCATGATGGAGGCCATCGTCAACCACGGAGAGGCCTCGATTTCATAACCGAGGCCTTGGTCAAATGTTTTTTGGTAGAGGTCGATTAGATTAAAGAGATCATCAGTTTCTGGCTTCATCAGGAAATAATAAAACCTTAAAAATAAAAAGTCTAAAAAAATTAAGCACTTAAAACAGTCGCATGCTTTAAAAGAAATGTTATGCGTGCGGTGGGATAGGGGTCCGGGGTTAGTGGGCCTTACCTGTCAGGGATTAGGGGGGCGCTTGGCAGTGCTCTGCGCCTGGTGAGACTAAACAATGTTTTAAAGACCAACCAGAATTCAGGGTGGTTTTGGTTTATCATCTGCTTGACTTGGTGGAAAAATTGCTACAATAAAGGCTTGTAAATACTTTCAGGCATTTGCAAAGGTAGCAGTCATCCCCAAAAGTAATGCAGGTGTAAATATAGTGATAATCTTTTGTTAATAAAAATTTTACTGTTCCAAGACTGTACACTTGTTTGCAGACGACAAATTCTGGAAATGGAAAAAGCTTTAACAGAAAATATGCTGTTGATTCCTTCATTTCAAGAACAGCAGTATGGCATGAGAAATCTGTGAAGAATTTAATCAAGTCTTAGGAATATGGTTTTGGTGCCTCTGAGTTTCTTGCAAAGCAATCATAAGCACGCATATAAAAACAAGGGGGTGATAATGAAACGCAAACAAGGTGCATAATTCAACCTCTACGCTTTCTGAAATCCATTAAACTGAAATATCAGTAGAAAGTACAGTACACCGGAAGCAATAGTCCTTATATAAGGAATGATAGAATAACGGAGAGCAATGTTCAACGATATTGCACAGGACCTGTGCTAATAAATCATTACTGAGAAGTAAAGACGGCCACAAACATCGCCCAATCTTGCCGAGTCTCTGACCCTATCCATATACTGCTTCAAAAAAGAAAACAAAATAAAAAAATGTTCTGAAATAACGATTCCTGTTCAGAACGATGGCCTGCATCTTCACGAGGCCGCAAGCAAGCCGAGGTAATCGGTCTGTCAAAACTGGAATTGCGCAAAACTTGCTACAAGTTCGAGGTTTCAAAGGTCCTGAAAATGTTTGGAAACCTCCGCAAATTAGTCTTTTCACTACCCTGCAACAAGCTTTTGCAGATTTCAAATTTTCTTACTTTTCTTACCTCAAAATGTAGCCCCAAGCAAACGTCCCACCACACAATGGCACAAGTTAGCGCGCTGATGCAGTTCTGTGCAGCGAAGTCGTGCAGAAGTGCTGTTGCTTCGGGAAAGAGTTTCCCATTCCATTTCTTCGTGTTATTGTCGATCTTTTGCAAAAAATCAAAAAACATGCTATAAGCGTCTTCAAAACATTGTCTGAACCCACGAGGACAGGAGTTGCAGTTGACGTCAAGCTGCAATATAGCACGCATTTTCGCAAGATTTTAACACACCATTCCCACCATGCAGTGAGCATGTTTGCTGTCATTTAAAGTGATTAGCTCAGTAGTGTCCAATTGTATGTTCTAAGACCAGCTCTATTTTCGTTTTTTACCTCCATTTGCATTATTAAAATTGTCCTGAGGGGTTAGCTCCGTTTCTTTGTTTTTTTACCTCCATTTGCATCATTAAAATTTTTCCATGTCTAACAGTATGTTCTACCAAAGGGAAATAATATAGGAGTCACATATTATTTCCCTGTGACCCCCAGAACATAAAGGGATTAAAGGGGAAACCGTAGAACATACTGTTAGACATGGGAAAATTTTAATGAAGCAAATGGAGGTAAAAAAACAAAGAATTAGAGCTAGCACCTCAGGGAAATTTTAATGATGCAAATGGAGGTAAAAAACAAAGAAATAGAGCTGGTCTTAGAACATACAGTTGGACACTACTTAGATCGACACCGGTCAAGGATAAGCACAGAAACGAATGAGCTTGAGCTAACTCGTCATCGCTAGACCCTGGTTTTACAGCGCGCTTGCAACAGGGACCTATATGGATCTTTTTTGGGCGCAGAATGAATTTTCTGAAGGCTGAACCGCTTTGCAAGCGAAGCTCACAGAGGTCGGATGCCCACACTTCTCAGTTTAGCGCATGTGCACTATGAGAACTGGGAAGTGATTAGACCGGGTTGAAAAGGTAGAATTTTCGTTATTTCGTGTCTTGGTGGACATTCATATTTGAGTGGGCTTGCTTCCTTTTATGCCAGAACCGGCCTTCTCCAGTATGTGTGGGCAACATTTGGGAAAATAAAGTTCGAAGCTGCTCCATGCCTGTGATTTGCAAAAGCACGTTATATCATGTGGTACTAAATCGCACCTTGTCCAAATATAGCTGCGTTTATCTGCAGACCAGTAAGACTTACATAAATAGCACCCAAACAAATGAAAGCGTATAGGAATTCCTTGAGCTTCACAAGTTGTAATCAAACCCGATTTTTTAATTTAAATCAGAATTTTCATTAACTCCTGCGTGTAATTGCAGGGGATTTTGTTTTGCTGTTTTCGCCTTTTTTAAAAAAAGAATGTTGATAATGAAATTTGGTGAAGATCCTTTTGAACCGTTAAAAAATAAGACTATAGATACAGTTCGTGAATGCGGAAGTAATCACGACATGGTGCGTAATAAAGCAAAGTTTTTTTGCCGTTGATTGGACAATGCACATTGGTATGTATTAGCTGGCAGAGTTGTGCCTGCAGTCATTGTTTCGAGTTCACATTTATTGAAAATGTTCATATGGAAATGCGTGAAGTTTGAAACCTTAAAAATTGTCATGTTGAAACATTTCAGGGGTGCCTGACCGGGATGCGTGAACTTCGTAAGGGAGCTTGATCCCATATCAGAGGCTTTCCAACGCGTTTTTGAAAGTCAAAACTACAGTACTTTGTTGGAATAAAAATACGACGTATAAAGTGTGGGAATAAAGTTAGGGAACCACCGGTCTAACTCCTTCTGTTGTCACAACTTGATTTTCCTTTCTGAAAAATTAGCACTATATTGATCTGTATAAACTTTGAAAAAACAATAAAAGAACTTCAAAAATTAATAATCGCCAGGAACTGATGCTCAACGTAACAAGAGATCTCGACATAACAAATCGCTAACCTCAGCTTCAAAGTCTTCGTAAGCCTGCGAAACCGCGAGGGTCAGCAAACCAGCGTAAAGTTCATCGACAGAATATTTGAGCATTTGAGACGATTTTTCGGATGATTGGATGATGGGATTCATCGTCACTTTAAGCAGAATGCGACCAGAGACTTTCTGTTAAGCGTAATTCCTTGTTTAAAGTTTTGCATACAAAATGCCTGTAGTAAGTCGTTAAAGCATTGAAATAGACGGGTGCAAAACGCTAGCAAAATTTGGAGTTTATGTCGAGAAGCATCTACTACGTGAAAGCGTTTGCTCTGACTGGTGGGAGCTGAACGCCAAACAAAAGGCACGTGTGCTTTACAACTCTAAAGCATTTTTACACAGAATGATTACTTGCTTTCGTGATGACTACTTTAACAAATTACCTTGGCAAAATCATTCAACGTTTGAGTGTGGTTAAGTAAATTCGGTAAATGGCAGATAAAACCAATAGGTGGAGGAGGTCTGGTTTGCAATTTTTGAATGAATTGCAGTGGCGCATCCACCACCACTGTGCACAAGATAATCCTACTCTCCAAATGCATCACTTTCCATATTTTAGGATTTTGAAACACTCCGTGGTATCTTGGTTAAAATAAACCGCCAGAAAGGCATAGCAGTCAGTCTAGTTGATTTTTGTAATCAATACCTCACTCTCCAAAAGTCATTATCAGTTCTTGCTTTAGAGAAATTTGGCTTGGGAATGAGCCCCTTCCACATTTGCCACATTTTTAAACACTGTAACAAATGATTCAAACAGGGCTACAGTCATTCAAAAGTGTTTGCGTCAACGCCACCTACGTAAGGGATGAAATGATCTGCAAAACTACCTCAAACTTTATGAAGGTTAAACAAATTTCCCGAATTTGCAATTTTAAGCAAATTGTTAGGTTTAAGCAGGAAGCAGCCAACAAGTGAAAAATTGTACGGAGTCAAATTACTGGAAAATGTTTCACTACTCGAGGCATGTGGTGAAGATTGATACAGGAGTGTGCAAGTTAATTGGTCCACTTAACAAAACGACTGAAAATTTTCTCATGTGACGAAGATCAATACAGTATATGTACCGAAGTGCCGTTTAAGTCATGGGGTTGGCAGTTAAGCCAATGGATGACCTTGACCTTGTGGCTCCCAAGTCTAAACCGTCACATTATATCGCTTAACTGACAGTTGCTCGATAGAGCTCGCGACCTAAAGACATTGAACAAATCCAACTCAAATCAACAGCTTGTTAAACCATTTCTGCAGCCATAGTTTTGCTTTTCAATTTTGCACAAACGTGAAATTGTGAATTCGCAAAGAAAATTCCTTTGTTGTGACTATTTATAACTAAGCTTTACTGCTCTAAAGTTATTTTTAAGTTCTAGTGCTGCTAAATGAGCAATGCGCAGTCGTGCACAAAACACGAAGTGCAGTACTGACATTTTAAAGTTGCTGTTCCACAAAACACCGAAGAATGTTTAGATAATCTTATTTGAAACTGACAAGTTCAGTTCTCTTTTATAACTTCCAAGGTGTATCTTTCTTTTATTACATTAGACAGGAAATAGGGCAAATTGATTTCAATTAACGTATTAGATGAGATTCTGGCTTTGCTGAATTTCTGCAAATATTTGTTCAAATTTATCTTTGAAAAGAATATGTACGCAAAAATGTATTCTAAAGCCTACTGACAAACGTTTCTTATGAATTTCCAGCCATAAAAACGAATTTTTTTATATTATTTACCAATTTCTGACAACAATTTGTTCATTTCAACAAAAGCTTTTTGAAACTTTCGGCTTCCTCCATTCGAAAAGGATGCTACCATGAACAAAGATTAAGGCATTGTTTTCAGCACCTTGCCATGAAGTTTGTTAAGGCACATGAAGGAATTTTGGCAAAAATCGATGGTTTAGAAGTAGCTGTTTTAGCTGCAGCTCGACAAATATTCTGGGTTGTTCATCTGAGTCCGTCTAGCCGCACAATAGGCAGTGTGAAACTTGCATCAGCTCAATAGAATACCAGCTGCATAGTGGTAGCACTGGTGAAGTGGGAAATCAGAAAATGCTGCAAAGTCCTAAAAAGTCATTAAGTCAAAAATCTGAAACCGCAATGCTGCCTCAAGGTCGGTGTACAGCAAGAATCGGTGTTATCATAAAACTGCACTAGATGGCGCTCTCACCTGTAAAGCTTTGCTTCGACGGAGACTGAACCACCTTTCCAAACCATCAATCGGAAGATTTTTCACAGAAATTGCTACGTAACCCATGAAATCATCCACCTCGTCGTCTTTGTTAGTTATGACTGTTTTTATACGCCTTTAGTAAAGAGAAATGCAAGTGTTTTGTTGTTTAAATTAAGGGCAGTTTTCACAATGACAGATCAAGAAGCAAATTTTGGTGGTTTTGTTTTGCTCGACGCTTTTGAGATCAATAACGAAACATAGTTGCTATAATATATGAATGAAAAGCTTTTGCTTATCTAGGCAAAAACTGTTTCACAAATACCCATGCAATGTTTCTACAGTGTTCTTCCGGCCACATGTTACGTTGATAGTCTTATCGCCAGCAACACCACGTCAAGAGCATGACAATGTTTATAAAGATGAGCTCAAAAACGTCACAGTACTTCTAATTATAGCTTCTATGCAGATTCAAACAGACTCAGGCAATTCAACTCTTCTGCTTCACAAACCAAGGAAAAAGTACATGGAGGACTCCTAAACACTATGCCAGATATTACGACCTTGACAAACGTTAGGAAAAAGCTTATTTGTAAATGCAAGTTTTCTGAAACGTTGAAGTGCTGCCTGTTCTTTTCTGGGTCACTTAAGAACGTTTTACATCGAATAACGATTTAGGCATATCCGTTTTTGCTTTTTTCTCAGTTTTTCTAGTTTTAATCTAAATTTAATTGGTTTAACTTTTCATAAAAAGAAAAATGAATAATTTTCCTGTTTTTAAAGTCCAAACAATCGCTTATGCCCATCAAACCGTTGTTAATTTTTGACGTAACTTTACAGCACATAGTGATCCACGAACCGTTTAAGTTGAAGTGTGGGCTAAAAGGCCAAAAAACGTTGAAAACCACTGCCGTATAGACGGTGAAATTAGCAATAAGTCAGACGACAAAAGGATTGTTTGCCCAGATTCGTCATTGCACGTGCCCATAGGCTTATGCGCTAATTTAGTATTAAGCCCAACAACTCTTTCCTCTCGCAACCGAAAGAAATGCTGTGGTTTTTCACATAGGGTTTCAACCAGGTCCGATGCCACGGGAAGCATTCGGGGGCAACGTCTCCCCAAATTTTGTTGTCCCCAGAAAATTGTTTATTAAAACATAATAAAAAAATATTACCCCTGAAAATGTATTTCGAACTCCCAAACCTTGAAGACCTGGCTAAGGGCCTGTCTTCAACGCTCATTTTTTCGCACTGGGTGGAAGCTGTGTAGAACGAGGTTTCAAAGGCACGCTCGCGAATCTATGTTCTGATCAAAGCATCTTCAATTTTTGGGCCTAAACCTAGATACGTTGTTGCTAATTTTAACTTTATTCAAAAGATCCAATGTTTAACTCACTTGCCCAGACTTGTCAAATGCTTAGCCTTCAATGAAGATTCCAGCAAATCGGTGTCGCTATCCCAGACCTGAACCTGCAAGTAGCAATCGTCGACTTGGTTGCGAAACAAGAACAAGTCTTTCGTTTCGTTCCAGTCGGGATTCAAGGTGCGTTTTTTGCATGTGGTGGACGATGTTCTTACTTCCAGCTTTGAGAAATCTGCAAAGTGATCATATCGGGTCACAGCAGCCAAACAGTAGGGGTCAGAAAGACCTTTTTTGTCCTTCGGAGCAAGACCCTCAGCGCGCTGAAAGAGTACTCTGACGATGCAGTGTTCGGAGGCGCCGTGCTGCCGAGCTTTGGCCAACAAGTCGCTGTGTTCGTTGTCGGACATGTTGAAGAGACGCTTAACAAACTGCAGCATTTCAACATCTCCAAAATCCTGAGCTCGGCTGTTGTTCAATATCACTTGCAAGACATTGCTGTACAGCTCAGTTCGGTAATCCTTCTTTTCCAACAGCTCCCGGACAGTGGTAATATTTTCATGCTTCTCTGTTTTTGGATGTTCACGAGTCTCGGCCATTTTCTGCTGCTGAAACAGTTTGGAGCTATCATAGAGAATAAAAGTAGCAACTATGCAATTACGTCACTCACCTACATAAAAAGTGTTTAAGTAAAATGCGAGGTTTTCTATAATGAAACTTGGTGCTGTTATATCACGGTCAACTAAATTTCTAGGAACGCCAAAACAATCCGCCAATTAAGTTAGAAATATCGCCCCGATTTTAATTTTGGTCCCATTATTGCCATTGCTTGTCAACCTTCCGAAAAAGTCTTGTTGTTAACGGTCTGCACAGCCTGATGACGTAAGTTAACAAGTTTTCTACAAATGATTAGAATAGCACTGAAAAGCATTTCTATAAATGCTAGGAATAGCACCGTTTAAGTGATTGTTGAAGTAGTTGCAAGTAACTGCACCTGCACGTAACTTTTTCCCATATTGCAAACGACTGTAAAAGAATACAAAGCTAGGAAAGTAGCTGGCACCATTCAAAGTCTTCGATATGACCCGAACGGTATGGAATCCACTATAGCAATTTGCGGGGTGCTTGTTCTGCCCTTTATTTGTAAACAGGCTAAAACAATGCAGTTTTCACAAGACTGCTGCAAGGAGTCAGAAAGTCCAAAAGTGCCGATGACTTTGTTTCCTGTTATGCAAGTGCCTTTCACATTTCCTATGCTGGCATCTAAGGACTAAAAACGTTCTCTTCCCGAATTTGCTTCTGTGCTGCAAATTATTTACCAGACTTTCTGATGCGCCATTTCATGTTTTTGTTTTTCAACAGATCAATTTTCTTATCGTAGAAGTTCCCGAAAAATTTGAGGCCCATCAGCTTTGGTTTCGCGAACCGTTTTTAACGCAGGTAAGACGTTTTTTGCTGAGAGCTTCTTCAAAAGTCAGCCCATTTGGCTTCGCAGGCCACAAACAGTGCACCCGCCAAGTTTTGCTCATCACTGCTTCAGATAAACTGTCTGCACATAACATAATACACATGAATCTAACACCTTCACCAACAAACTATTAAATGGTGGAACTTGGTGGTCATCCAGCTAGTGGGAAACACTAGCCAGGCTGCTCAATTTCTTTTTAACCCAACTTAAAGCAAACGAGCTCTTAAGACAGAAAAAAACACACCCTGCCCACAAAGCATCATAACTTTCTTTATGCTCTACAAACCTCAACGATCAAGTTATCATTATGTTCAGTTATTCTTTGATAAAATTCCGCCAACAAACTGCTGCGGGATCTGTCCAGCATCAAATTAGGAACGATATAGTGCGTTGCTGGCTTGACAAACTGCCGGTCAGCACGACTGCTTCGTGCACAAAGCACTTTTCTAAAGGCACATGCGTTTTTTTAATTGTCCAGCAACTACTGTGCCTTGCGTCATCTTGCGGTAACATTCCATCATGAATTAAAAACTTTCCAAAAATCCGTAAGGACGTTTCGACACTGGTTTCGATCTGGCGAAAGTTTTTATCAGATATCCACAGAAAATTGATAAATATCACTGGATACTTCGCCAACGACGAAACAGCTATAGCTACGAAAATATCGTGCAGTGGTACGTCTTTCTCGTTTATTGAGGAAAAATGCGTTTCATGTGCAAAGGCTCAACTTAAATAAAATTTGAGATGTTTCTAACTGACGTTGCAAAGATCATTTGAAGGAACCATAGCTGTCTTTGGTATTGATGTAGAAAGAAAATTCCACCGTTGTTGTCCACCGACGCAAAGGTGTTGCAACTGTAGTCGGACTCAACCAAGTCATGGTTTTGGATGACTTGAAACGCAATCAAATCAGTTTTGGAAGGAATGTCTGGACTCGAGTCTCAGCACAACACATCTACATTGGTTTCGCATGCTTAGAATGGAAAACACATAACGAGTCGACAGCAAAATGATTGATGCGTCACGTCCGCACAGCAAGTCGTGACTCGACTCGGATTCCACATTACATTTCCAATGGATCCATACTGCACCCGAGGTGATTACGTATAATTCGAACTGGGTGGTGGTGTCACTCGGAATCTGTTCGACCTCTAGCATCATGACTTGAATCCATTTCTGAACCAACGAGCAGATTTTGTTTTGTTTTTAGTGTCTTTTTCCTGATCTATCAGCAGATCAGCTTGCATTACAAAGCATTATATTTGTAAGATGTGCTGTTCGCTTCAGATGACCCGATCAACTTGAAAAGTTCTTAGTTATTAAACACAATCAAATCTTTTGATTAGAACTTTGACTTTTTTGAATTTGCGTTTGAAGTCCTTCAAAAGCGTCACTTTGCATAAAATATGACGATCTTTATATGTTGCTAACCGTTTTAGTGGTACGGTTGGTTGGTTAACTGCCTTAGCAAACAGATGTTGATCATTAGGGCTAATGTTTGGAGACTGATTGGTGCTTTGACTGAAGCTAACTATTCTTTTCAGCAAGGCATATAGTATTCACTTACATTATGCTATTCACTTCACAAACAATGTTAGACAAAACCAAGCGTTTAATTGAGTCATTTTGAGTCAAACCATTCAACTGATCCAAGTTAATGAAACATCGCATGACAGTGCGGAGTGAAGCTGCTGTAAGAAAGTCTGTGCGAAGCGGGAAGTTATGTGCAAACGTTATTTGCCCTAATGTCTGAAGACACACACAAAAAAAAGTTAGTGCGTCTGTCCGCGGATTAGCAGAGCTGGTTAGGAAGGTATTTCTTTGGATTGATAACATACATCGAGCAAACTGCCCCTTCCACCTTCACTAACCATTTTGAAAGCAAACGAACTTGCTGAACAATTATATCAAATAGTGAACTTTAGCAATATAATGTTTCGTGTTTAACATTTTTTATGACCAGTTGTCACGTTTGATTTGCTGTAAATACCAATAAATTGCTGAAAAAGTTGAATCCAGATTTTTTCATAACTTTGTGCGAACTTAACTGGGATGCGAACTTAACTTAGATATTACTGAACATATGTGTTTGCCAACTCAGTCTAAAA
>Ga0210059_1015875_pt1 | contig 10928 bp, 5 predicted proteins | sample Ectturendosymbi2_FD_188042 | JGI IMG/M metagenome (GOLD analysis project Ga0210059, IMG submission 188042) | Ecteinascidia turbinata endosymbiont from Florida, USA - Sample 2 (SPAdes) (version 2) | ecosystem: Host-associated > Tunicates > Ascidians > Unclassified | place: Key West, Florida... | reverse complement strand
CAAATGCTTTAGACAAATCAAGAAATATGGAGCAAGAATATAATCCATTATCAGCATTACTCAATAGATTGGAGTAAATACTCTCAACTGCATATGAGGTTGAAGATCTAGGCCTGAAACCAAATTTGATATTTGGATAATAACTTGTATTCCTGCAAATAAAAGTACACTCTGTCATATAGAATCCTTTCAAAAATTTTATTGAACTGCAGCAAAATAGGTATTGGTCGATAATTTGAGCAAACCTTTTGTTCTCCAGATTTGTAGATAGGTATAACTTCGGCCACTTTTAGGCAATCAGGATAAAAACCTTCATTAATGCACTTATTAAAAATACATGTAAGAATTGGCGCTAGGACAAACTTGACTAACTTAATAATCTTTGTTGGTATATCATTTTCATTATAGCTTTACCATCTGAGAGATTCCCTATCAAATGTACCACTTCTTCCTCTGACGTGTCATATAAACAGAAACGTGTCATATAAACAAGTCACTGTGATAGTCACCACAAGCAAATTGTTGTAGTTCACTTATCCCTATATAATGACAGTGCAACCTAGTAGTAGTGGAGTGAACTCGTCGATGGAGCTCTATTGCTGCTGGTTGCTTTCCTGTTAGTTAATGCCCCGAATTGCCACCTTTCTCTTGTGCTTGCCTCAGTAGTTCAAGGCGATGCAGTCAACTGCAACAGTAGCCAGGGGGGCCTAGGAAGCCATCCCCCGAATTTCAGAACATATAGCCATTTTGTGCTTTGAGAGGCGGTATCCAAAACAAAATAGAGTTATTTGCCTAAAAGCCAAAAATCAAATGTTTTTGCCCCTACCAAATTTTTGGGCTCGCTACGCTACTGGTGAATGGTTCACCGCTGGGTAGATGAAATTTTTGCAAAGGCGAATGAAAGAAGAGGGGTGAATGAAATTTCTGTTCCTAATTTTTTGCATCCTCTAGTGGTAACGCGCATTGTCTTGTTTTTTTACCCAAGACACATCAGCATTTGCGATTAAAATGGCGAACTAGCGTTCTAACTTTACATCTATACAGCAGTCAGAAACTTATCCTTTCAGCAAACCGTGCTGTAGTGATCTATGACCTAATCAGGAAAAATTTTACCAAGAGATGCCATGTTTGATTGATTCCAATGACGGAATCTCTGCTGTGCTCTGTATGGGCGTCTTTTGCTCCTGTGCGTAGGACTAGGTTATCAGCTGAAACCACAGCATTTTCACAAGTTTTTTTTCTTTTATTCCCAATCTGGAGTGAACACCAGGCCAGAGATGATCACTATCCGGTTTCCCGCTTGCATATCTGGCAGGATAGTGAGTTTGCAAGCGGATCAGGACATCCAAAAACTGCATTCAAATGGGAACCGGATACGGATATTCGAAACGCTTTTATCGATATTTCGAGGATTGAGACTTTTGGAAAAAGTTTCACATTGCACAATCATTCATTTGTTATTTTCAGAAGCATCTTTTCTGCCTTCTGTGCCATGACTCCAAGTCTGTCCATGGTTTAATCTCTGTACCGTAGTGTAATCTCATTCCACTCTTAAATTTTGTTAATTGGACACGCGAAATTTGTTAGCATGAAACTGTTCCTGGTGTGTCAAGGTAGGGCTCTTTCAGTAGAGATTAAGGACGTTTTTGCTGCGTATCTAGACTAAGGCTAGTTAGTGTAGGCCTACTGTGATCTAGTCTAGACTAGCTAGAGCACTGTAAGTCTAAATGTGATCTGTAGTCTACACCAGGCTTTTCAGTCTTCACGCCTGTTCTACGTGAGCCTGCATTGACTGGTTGTTGTGAGTTACTAGGCCAGATAGATTTTTTCTTTCTTAAACGTGTTATGCAAAATTGTTGTTTTGTGACACTGACTTGTTCGACTGAATTTTTAGTCAGTCATTCCAATATAAATGACATATTTTAGCCAGTATACTGTTGTGTATTGTTTGTAGACTAGCATTGCTATACTACTTACAGGTAGATTTGGTTAATTAATGAATTATGAATGATTGTGAACTCATGGAGGGTGTCAAAATCTAACCATTGTTACCAAAGAAATGGCCAATGAAAAGCTTGGTGTGCCAACAGAACCGTCACCAGAAAGTCTTCAATAGAGAGGCTTTATATTTGTGCAGTGGGGCTTGACATTCTGAAATTTGAACAAACATCACGGTTTTATAGTGCTTCATCTTTCAATTGGGGGGGATTGAAGCTTTATTTCGGAGGGGCTAAACCCAGCCAAGTACCCCCGTGGCGATGGGACTGTGTGGCAAAACTTCAGCTTGCTTTTGGATGCAATTGCCTCGGAAAAGTACTTAGGTTACGCGATATGTCAATCTTGCAAGATATGTCGAACTTTCTGTTCATAAGCATGACAGGGCACAAAGTGGTGTTGCAGCCTCTCGATTGGTGGTGCGTTGAATGTGCGATTCACTACGAACGGGATGTGCGCAGAGAATAACAACCATATATATGTGGCGCAAACAAGCAATAATATAGTGATCCCGACGGAGTGATCTTGGTGAGTGATCTCTAATAATTAATGCTTGTGAAGCTAGTGAACAGTTGGTAGTACTTACTAATGGTGACGACAAGAGTGATCTTGTGATCTTTATTGTTGCTTGCTGCCACAATGTGAAGCTTTGCGCACTTGCTGCTCAAGCTTTCCAACCACAACAGTGGTACAACGCATTCAGGTAGGTAGTGTCTATTCTGCTTCATGAGGCAAAGCCTGTGCTGGGACTATTTTGCCTTCATTTTAACACAGTTGATTGAAGTGGTCATGTGGCAAGTAGCCTACAATACCCAGAGACAATTGGTTGGGGCTTAAGAGTTTATGGTTAGGGTTTAGGATCAGTGCTTATGGTCAAGGTTTAGGGTCAAGTTTTAGGTTTAGTGATTCAGGGTTTAGTGTTAGGATTGGCCTGCAGTTCACTTAATGCAAACAAGAAGCTGCTAACTGCTTGCCAACCTTGAAGCCATTACACCACTTGTCCATGGATGTGGGACTGAGCTGTTACAGATGTCACGGTCACCTAATTAGACATGCATTCCAAACTTGTCATGTGACTACTTCAACCAATCGTGTTCAGCTAAAGGCAAAATAGAAACTACACAAAAATATATGTTGTGCATCATAGTACACGTTTGGATAGTTTCGGATACGGATAGTATGATTTTAACCAAAACAGATTCGAATCGGGTATGGATATCATTTTTCAAAAACAGGATAGGATCGGATAGTAAGAATCCACTATCCGATCATCTCTGCACCAGACACATGAACACTGATCAGATCTGGCTTATCAGTCGAAGTGCAGGCCTCACAAATCGAATAGCAGTACGGGAGTAGCCTATTTTTGATTTTTGCTTGTTGCCGGCTTGGTATTGATTGGAACATCTAATATATGTTGATATCTCAACTCAGGTAGCCTTTTTCGTCGAGTTGTTGCTGTCCACTGCTAGGCCACACTGGACAATCGGAGCAGGTCAGGTAGCCTAATACCTGCAAAATGTCTAAGAAATACGTACAAAAAACAAATTTATTTAATAAAAGTAGATGTAAAGGAAGGTTATCATCGATATTAAGCTCATTTGAAAAATTAAAAGGCGGAAATGGGATGAAGATTACATCAAGTATGGATTTTTCTTCCCAAATGTGGTAAATTCAGCCATGAGCCTTCTTCTCAATTCACGTTGTGTAATGCTAAATATAGCAACAAATGCTTTGCTCTGTCAAAACTCCCGCGTCATGTACAAAACAAACACGGCATTCATCACAAGACCCGCAATTTTTCTAGCAACCGCACGAACATTTGTGCAAACAGCGAAATTCTCTCCAATCATCAGCCGTAAATGACTCTTCTAGTAAAAATCCTCCACTTTCCTCTTTTCAAGTAGCGCATATGCTGATGTAGGGAAACAAAATTGTGGCTGAATCAGTACTCAAACCAGTGGCGTACGCAGAAAATTTCCGAAGGGAGGGCCAAAGCATAGTCATGGCCAGGGGAGGGCCAAAAGGGCCATGCCTCCCCCCAAATTTGTAGAAATTATAGTCATTTTGTGCTTTGAGAGGCGTTTTTCTAAACAAAATAGTGTTATTCGCCTAAATTAAACATTTTGGTATACACTGCCGAATACTGACAGTATACACTGCCGAAAACTGTTTATACATTTTTTATTTTTAGGGTTTGAGGGGAGGGCCATGGCACAGTGGCCACCCCTCTCCGTACGCTAGTGACTCAAACCATGTTTGAAGATGGTAGCCTATTTGATGCATGGCGGAAAGCATGCTGTGGATAAAGCAGAGCAAATACCGTTGTCTGATGACACAATGAATATCCAGTGTACCATGATTATTGTCACATAGGCCATATATATTCACAATAGGGCAGGGTTATTCAAGGAAAATGTTAGGTACCCGGTAAGGACCTGGAGGGACCCGATTTCTCTGAATATAGGGACCCTATTTTCTCTAATTCTGGGAGCCTATGATGATTTTCTCTGATTCTAGGGACCTGGTTTTCAAATCTAGGGCCCGAATCGGGTTCCTAAAACACCTTAAAAACTTGCAATAGGGTGAATGGGAATGCAGCAATCAATGGCAGGGGTGAACGAAACCGAAAAAGGTTAAAAAACACTGGTCTAAATGTAAAACCTCATACTGTACTTGCAACCTACACACCCTAATTTAGCACACCTGCAACTTAACACTGTATATGCAACACGCAGGCCCATATTTAGATAAGCGAATATTTATCGAACTGATCAAATACCGGCAATTGACTTTATGCGTACCACAGTTTGCTGGAGACCCGCTTGAATCATGAGGCCGTAGGATTAGGCCTGCTATTGGTAAATCCGGCCCTGACCACAGGCTAGTTTTAGTTCATGCGATAAAAAAGCACGCAACGGTTGACACACATGCACAGTTGTAGGAAATACTCTACCGCTTGTTCAGCATTCACTTTTCTAAAATAGACTACGCATCAAGTTTAAGCATAAATGAATGCGCCTATGCACAACGCGAAACATTCCTATGACATCCATGAAACTTAATTTTTCTGACACATTCAACTCAGTATCATAAAATAAAGCGCTGCCGAAAGTACACGCAACAAAATTCACGAGATTAAGAGAATATAGGAATTACCAAGAGATTTTGTGATACATTTATTAGAGTCAGTGCAGGCGAAACCGTAGCGTGCTTGAAACTCTAAGCCGAGAGTCTAAGCGGAACGCCGTACCAGCAATTATTCTTTTACCGGAACGGCGTTCCGGCGTACTTTCACCTCTGACTCTACCCACGTGTCCTGCAACCTCATAGAATTTGCTACGGATTTTCTGTAATGATTCAGAAGCAATTATTCCGCGTATTTCAGTTCTTTGTCTGAGAGGTAGGGCCTCCGAAAGAAATTTACCAGGGGGTACGAAGACCGACACCGGGTCCCTTATTTTCTTGGGCACTCGTCGAAACTTGTATAGCTTGTTTGTATAGTAATCCGAATCAGCTGTCATGCTAAGATTTACAAATAGAATAATTATTATACAGGCAGCTGACTTACACTGATCATTTAGGCTTGATTACAAAAAAGCAGATCATGCGTACTTTAACTTTCCCGGGTCCCCGTACCAAACGGGCCCGGGTACAATGTATTCTCGTACGCCCCCTCTCGTAGACCCTGCCGGGAGATCAAATATTTCTGTCATAAAAAACACTTGAAAAAATTTGCAAATCATATTAATGTAGTGAACATGGGCGTCGGAAGGGGGGGCAGGAGGGGCCTTGGCCCAACCCTGGATTTTGAAATTATTAGCAAAAAAGGTTGTTTTTTCAATTTCGAGCGGTAAAATACAAATTTCACCACTATGGTCCTCCCCTGGAAAAAATTTTGGGAAAATCCCCTAGTGGCCCCCCCCTGGAAAATATCCTTCCGACGCCCATGTTAGTGAAAATGATTTGAAACATGAAATACCTTTGGCAAATAAATTGCTTCGGAAGGAGTCGAAGCTGCCTATATCCCTCGAACAATTTTTTTCATTTATAGCTACTTCAAAAGCTGCGTTTGATTGTTACTGCTATCACTCTTCCCGTTACCAGTGCTTCATTCGAGAGAAATTTTTCAAAAATGAAATTAGTGAAAACATTTCCCAGAAATTCCATGACCAGTGAAAGATGGGGTAACATTGATCTTTCAATCGAAAGGTACTAGCTGAAAAATAGATTTAGATGATTTCGTTGAATTTGACAGTCAACATGGTAATCGAAGGATTAAGCTACATTGAGGTGATGATGATATAAAATTCTAACGTAGACTGTGCAGGAATCTGTGTGAGAATCATTTGCTCATTGTCTATTGTCTGAATCTTTTTGGGTTTAGAGTTAGTGCGTGTTTCTCTTATGACAAGACAGTCATAAATCAACGCAGGGTTGAAAGGTCAGCTTTTGAGAATCAGTCAGAGGAAAATTCAGTATGAAAATTAAAATGAACCACTTTGTTGGGAATATTGCAAAATAAGTTTTACGCCTGCTATTGCGTCTTGCTATCAGGTACACACCCTAAGCGCCGATTCACACCTATCTGCGTCGCTGCTATGCTACTTTGGTGCAACTGGTGCTGAAACCTCGCTGCTGTTAACTGCATTGAATAGTCCTCACCCTATCCATGCTGCAGATGGACATTGCACTCATAATAGTAGTTGCATAACATTGTTATGGTTACACCACAATCACAAAATGTCCATAAACTACCACAACAACGGATTAGTCAGTAGTTACCATTCCGTTGGCAGATGGTTTATTTTATGCACTCTGTAATAAGAATATTTTGATGAAACTAGTTGGCTATCAATAGCCTACTTGTCTCTGTGTCAACTGTCAAGATGGAATTCGTGGTTGGAAACATTTCGTGTTCATGTGAATTGTGTTCACCTTCGTGGGGCTGTTTTCGTTCATGTGGGGTCGGAACAACTGTGTACGGAAACTGGTGTTTCGTTTTACATGTGCAGTGCTGTGGAAGTTTCATGATTAGCACATAATATTCGACAAAGCAATACACGTGTGCTGTTGCATCTGCAGTGGCGTTTTGGTGTCTCTGGTGAGTAATAACGCTAGTTCATATTTAACAATATTCACAAGCCTGTGTTGGTTTCGATAGGGTTGATCATAGCACCTTAATCTTCAAAACAACAAAAAAACAACACAAGGTAGACATTTATGTTGGCTCCCCTACTTTTTTGGTCCGGTGGCCCCACTTGGCCTCGCAGTGCCCCCCCCCCACTTTTTAAATTCTAGAATCGCCACTGTGCAGCTGTATTAGCGTACGCCCAGAGTTGCCACATCAAAAAATGAACCGGGAAACTGGTAATGCATCAAAAAGTCAGCTAAATCAAGCAAGTTGAAATAGGATAGTTTTGAAATTTGGCCCAGAAAACTATTAAACGGGCATACTTACCTTTCGAAACTTTTTTGTGATTTTCCCTTGATCGCACGATGTGGAAAAAGTCACGTCACTATTAGTTTGATTGGGTGTGCGCCGCACACCTAGAGTATAGGTCCGTGGTATTGAAGAATGTGAGGATTACCTGCATTTTAATACGCAAAGCTAGTGTTGACAAAAAAACAAGTTTCGAAAAATTAAATCTACACACCATGTTTTAGTATAGCCTCACAATAGGAAAAATCATCTAGTTACAGCATTTTAATGTTTGTATTTCACTGTTTGGATGCCCCCTGCGTTGGATGCCCGGGGCTGTCACCCCGTTAGCCCACCCCTCTCCTGCACGCCACTGGATTGGTGTCAGTTTCATTAGCATCAGATTGTTGCATTTTTCAACATTAGACAACATCTGATTTTGCGTCAGAGTTTCATATAAGCTAAATGTTTTATTACCAATACCCATCAAAGCGCGATAACCCTCGTTGAATCCGAAATAGAGAGAAGTGTTGTTATTAAATAGAGAAGTCGGTCGTGCGTAACGTAAAATGTTATTCTCAATCTCAACTCAGCGAAGAGAGCTTCCTCAGGTTTGGACGATAACCAGTGGCGTAACTGGAGGTTTGAACCAAGGGGTGCAAAACGTAGCTGAAGGGGGCCCGCCAGCCACAAACTCAAAAAAAGTTTAGGAAATAATAGTGAATCCGAATGTCGTGGATGTCTAATATACCAGCTAAAAAAACGAAAACACCTCAAAAAACGCAAAAATCAACAACCTACTGAAAATCAAAGGAATACCAAATGCCAAAATTTCCTCTAAAAGGAGCCCAGTGTTTACATTTAGCTTGCCAGGGGGGGCGGCTCGCCCCCTTGCCAACCCGTCAGTTACGCCATTGACGATAACCAAACACACATGGAGGTGAGAGATTGATGAATGAACCTTATAAATCATTAATCTACCTTATTTTCATCGTAAAAGGATAAGAAATGTGGAAAACAAAAGCAGTAGTCCAGTCAATGTCAGATTTTCGCCAAAACATCAGACATCAGAAATCTCTCCAAATATCAGAAGTGGCAGCACTGTTTATCAACTTTAATGAACCTGTCTTACGGTGAGTTACATTACAACTGCCTTTTCTTTAGAATCTGCTTTCTTTCTCTCGATCTCTCACTCAATTGGACTGGCAAGGGCCCCGTATCCCATACATAAGCCTACAATTTTGTTGAAAGTTTGTGGAGGTTCTCCCTCGGCTTGTTTTCTCACCAATGACAATTTCAATTGTTACTTCATATAGGCCACGTATGTTCACGAATCATTACGGAAGAAGTGCAGATCAGTATTACGTGCTGAGTGTGCGGAGCATTCAAACTGCAGGATCTACTGGGATTGCTGGCAAAAAAGATAAGCGAGTTGACTGAAGAGAGCGACAAGGAAAGCTTAGAAACGCTGTCGGAGTTTCCAGCAGTCATACATCTAGCCTATTTTTGCCCAACGTGTTCTTTGTGGAGCTCGAATTTCGTACATAACACTTACAGTAGCACGAAAGCTGGTGCTGGAATGTCTGGTGTTCACCAGTGGTGAAAGCATAGTTGTGAGGTTGCAGTAGTTCGTGGGCGCGCAGCTCCTGTAGCTTACGCTGTAGATGTGCAGATACGTACGATGCTGGAACATCTACAACTCTGGGCGAATAACTTGACCAAAACGTTGTTGACACCAACAGCGCAATTTTTTTGAGGGTATACACTGTTTTTTTAAGCCATTGTGAGGACCGACACGGTCTCTCAAAACATATTTCTGTGTCAGAAACTTTGTAGTTGAAGTACGTCAGAAATCCTGTAGTTAAGCCTTATGCAGACAGACTCCGTCTAGTGCAGGGCGGGCAGTTCATTTGGCTGGGGGGCCAGTTTGAGAAGGCCGTGTTTAGTGGAGGGCTATCAACAGAAGCACGTGGCGGTTGAAGTTAGCCACAGTATTAACATTTACTGTACTGCAATAAGTTGGAGAAAATTTCAATTTTGGAGACTTTTCCTGAATGCTTCCGCGGGCCACTGAAAACGATGTGACCAGGGGTGTAGTGGGGCGGGAACGCGTGGGAACGGCGTTCCTACACCTTTTTCATGTTTTGCTTCAAGATTAATTCGAAGCTGTTTCAAAATGGCTAGTTTTTTGGGTGCGTTCCCACACCTTTTTTGTTAGCGCTACATCCCTCGATGTGGCCCTTGGGCCGCTTATATTGCCCACCCACGGTCTATTGAGTTTTTCAGACTGGTGGGTCTGTTTTCATGATGTTACTTCCTGCTTCATTGCGTGTGACGAAGTCCTTTTTCGTGTTGAACATGTTTAACTTTTACGCCGCACCATACGCTAGCAAAAATCGATACAAGTATTTTCAGGCGAGCCTGACCACTGGCCATCAGGCTAGACTAAGCCTTGTTAGTGTGGGCTAGACTAGACAGCAAATGAGTTTCTAGACCTAATTTGTTTTAACACGTTTTTTCGGTCTTTCATCTAAAACTTGCACAAACCATCTGCACTTACCGTCAGTGTAAATCGTACTTTAAGCTAACCGTAGCCTATGTCAACATGCCGCCCGGTTAAGATTGTCGCTATGGTATAAGTAACCTGTCCTTATTTTGATAATCTTAAATTTCACAGTTTTGATGCAGGTGGTCCTCAGTGCTGCTTATCACCTTTGCACCACCGACTGGGAGATTTCCGTGTGTCCGCTGACACCTTGGTGCAAAAGTTTTTACTAGTTTTCTGATTGCTGCCGTTGTTCCATTGGCACTAAACTTGCGAAAGACATCACCCTTAGAGAAAGGTTAAATTGCCAAACAGTCGTTACCATCGCAGTTAGGATTCGAACGCTTTCAGTACATTAGCTTGAACGAAATTTAGTTTGCTACGATCAAAGTATTTAGCGTGCGGCCCTCGTTGAGATATGATAATTTTTTTGGTTCAGTGTTCAGCAAGCAGTTTCGGTTGGACATAGCTGCTTCAGTGCTTCAGGTATGGAAGTTCTAGCCAAGCAACCGTATTTGCTATAGCCTACACTATCCTAGTTTAAAACTTGCCTGAATGGATTTCGGCAATTCCGTGCAATGCAAAACTCGCACTTTCATTTTATGTGGTGAAATGGAAAAATACATGCTTTTAGTAAAAGTTAGATTTTTCTAAATTGTACAATCATTCACAGCTAAGAATCAGATACTAAGCTCTTAACAGAGTATACATTTCACGTACTAGGAAGGCATGATCAGCTCTGCGAAGTGCACGAAGTATAAAATAAAACCCACAAACAGTAAAGCTACCAACTAAGAGAATCTAATAAATGTAATCAGGGCAGGGTCGCAACGAGATTAGATGGGGCCCGAGGCAAGAAGCAAGTTTCGCGCCCCCATGTTCGATACTGAGGTCTTTCGAAAGCAAAAGTCCTGTATTGAAGAAAGTACTTGTGACATTGTTGAGACTTTCCGCCCCCCCCCCCCC
>Ga0210059_1015874_pt1 | contig 10928 bp, 8 predicted proteins | sample Ectturendosymbi2_FD_188042 | JGI IMG/M metagenome (GOLD analysis project Ga0210059, IMG submission 188042) | Ecteinascidia turbinata endosymbiont from Florida, USA - Sample 2 (SPAdes) (version 2) | ecosystem: Host-associated > Tunicates > Ascidians > Unclassified | place: Key West, Florida... | reverse complement strand
ATTCATGCATTAAGTTCAGTGTTTCTGCTGATCCATTGATCACAGTATCACTGTCAGACATAACACCATCAATTTCATTGTCACTTAGTGATTCTGTAAAGTCTTTGCTTGTGTTGCAGTCATTTTTTACTGTAACACCACTCCCTCCTTTGGTCAAATCTTCTTCTTTCTTCAATTTCAGACAATATTGTTCAAATTGTTTCATATGCAGTCTTTCTTTGAACAGCTTTCATCTTTTTAGCAATTCTTTGTAGTTCTCATCAGATCAGTTTTCATTGATTCAGTTCATGAACTTCTTTCATATTCTCAACGATTCCTTGTATTTGTCATCAAACTCATTTTTCAGTCTGTATACTGCTTTCTTATTTCTTACTTTTTTTATTCATTTTTAGTCATCTTTATGTTGTCCCTAATTAAATTTATCTCTGTACCTTTGTTTTCGTAGAGCTCTATTCATTTTCTTTCACCTATTTCTTTCTTATTTCTTGGACCTAACATTCTAATTTTATTCTAATAATTAGCACAAGTTTTGCAGATGTTCTGTTGTCAACCTTCTCAAGCACCACCAAGAGAATGCATTCAACCACATAATGACAAATTGCTAATTGGTAGTCAGCAACTCCTCATTAATGCCTTATTTTCCTGCTCTTGCTTTTTCTCTATCCTTTGTCTTATTTTCATTTTCATTTTGCACTGCAGTTCTTATCAAAACGTGATCACATTCATACTTCAACTTCCGCTGGAACAACAACATGCAATATTGTCCATTTTTAACAATATATGATGACAGCAACATGCTCTGCTGTGTCTGATAAACAACCTCATAGGTTTATTTTGAATGACTTTTTTCTAATTTTTATGTTAGTCAATTTCATGCAGTGACACTTGTTCTTTTTTCAGATCACAAGAGAATTCTGTTATATGATTCACACACTCTCATTCCTTATTTCAATCTTTTAATAATATAGCATCAATTTTTACTTTTGTACACGCGCTTTTATATCGAATTTACGTTATACTCGTAGACGTCTGTATTTCTTGTTTTCTACTTCTATTTTTCCTTTTTCTTTAGATATATCTATACTTCTTGTTTTTTATAGCTATTCTTTATTTCAAATTCCTCCATGCTACTTATTATCCATGCTTCTTAATATTCTATTCTGTTTTATTCTTCCCTAGGCCTATTCATAATTTTAATAATTCAAATTCCTCCATGCTACTTATTATCCATGCTTCTTAATATTCTATTCTGTTTTATTCTTCCCTAGGCCTATTCATAATTTTAATAATTTAGATTATTCCATCATTATAATATGTACTGTTTATTGAGTGTTTTTTTATCGTTTTATTTTCCTGCATTTCCCTTGACCTCATTTATTGCGTTGGTTTCGCTAATTATTATTTTTTTTCTCTTCTTTCCTTTAACCTCATTTCTTGCGTTGGTTTCGCCAATATATATTTTAGTTGCCTTTTTATTTCAACTTCGTTAATGCAAGCGTTTACCCCCCTATACTTTATGTCCAATTATTGATGAATAAAGTACCATGTCTCATGACTAGTTCATAAAACAAATAGCAGCATATGGTCTTCTCCACCCATCATTACTGAGGATGTTCTTGCCTCTTTACACAATATTGTGCAAGTGTATTCTCCACTCCTGAAGAATCCCAATGTGTTCTCTACCCATTGTCAAAGTTTATTCTCCACTCCTGAATTGCTCCAGTGTGTTCTCTACCCCTTGTCAAAGTTTATTCTCCACTCTCGCAACTCATAGTGTGTTCTCTAGCTCCTCGTTCAACATCCTTCATCCATTCCCGACATTTTTTCCGTACTGGACAATCTTTTATTAAGTGTCCCCGCTTTCGGCAACAATGACATCTTTTCTTAATTTGCTTTTTTGCTTTTTTCAAGGATTCAGGTATAGTTAATCCTTGTTTCTTGCTTTCGTGATTTATTTCTTTTACTTCTTTGCGTTCTAGCAGGTTTTGTCATTGCTTAACAGTTTTCATTAATGCACTAGTTTGAATTGCGTTTTCTTCTTTAGAAATGTAACTTTGCATAATCTCATAAAGACAATCCTCTATTGTTTTGTTGCAAGTTTTCTTCTTTAGCTTTTTTATTCGCTCTTTCATGCTCTTCTTTATTACGGGATGGTATTGCACATTAGTCAGTAATCCTTGCAATATTTCTACTGCAGATTTCTCTTTCATTCCCTTGACCCTTTCTAAAGTCATGTAATACCATTCTTCTTCCTGATTTACATACAGAGTGTACTTATTTTGAAGAGAGCGATAATGCACCATATTCTTGGCCAATCTCTTCAACTCTCTTTCTTCATATGCAGTTTTCACTTTATCTTTTAAGTTAGACATTTTAATACAATGCTCCCTACGATTTCCTTATTCAAATAGAATTTTCTTTTAGACTATCCTTTATAGTTTCTCCTTTCTATATACTTATAGATCATAGATTATTATTTTAACGTGATTAATAATTTAATCCTTTACAAGTAATCCATTTTTATTTTTGCTCCTTAACAACTTAATGGATTGTAATTGACTGTTTCATTTTCTTTCCTACTTTGTCCTGTGGTCATGGCTCTATCATTTTCATCCATGGGCCATACCATGCTTTCTTCAACAAGCATCTCATCACTGTTTTGTTTGTGCCTAAATCCTGTTTTTTGCTTGAACTGATTTTCCATGGCTTGTCTTCTTAACCTTGGTATTCGTATCCCTCTTTCATTATTTCTTGTTTGTGGACACTCTTTTTTGAAATGTCCTTCTTCATGACAATAATAACACTTTAATGGTGGTCTTTCTTTGCTTTTCTCTACTTGACCACTTTGCATTTGAGTTATGGCTTCAACAACTTTTTCTAAGAGTTCATGCTCTGTTTTTTCTTCTGCCTGTTTCTTCCAATGTTCAAGATTTACTTCATATCTTGCTCTCAAATTTCGTACTTCAGGGCATCTCTGTAGTTTCGTCAGACTTGTTTTAATTCTATCTTCAATCACATTCCAATTTATTACTTCTTCTGATGACATGGGTTCTTCATCGCTTCTTTTCAAGTCTGCTCTTATTAACGTTAATCCCAGTTTTATTTCATCTTCAGTTTCCTGCATTTGTGTTAACCTATCGCGCATCATAAACTTATTTTCCGTTATGACCAATTCTAGCCATGTTAATTCTTCTTCCAATGCCTCTTTCTTTGGTCTCGAGTAATTTTTATTGTTACCGGAATTCGCTTGTTCTTTTACTATCTCGTGCCACTCCTTTTTTCTTTGTAAGAAGTCTTCTTCTTTATCTGCGAGACTCTTCATTTGCTCTTTCTCCCTTATCAGTTATCATTCACTCCCTATTTCATTCACTATATATATTTTACTAAACCTTATTCAAATAGAACTTACGCTTTCCTTCATTTAAAAATACATTCCCTGTGTACTCGTTTTATTTCTGCTGCTTGTCATTACCATTCAACGTGTACAAAAAACTTCTCATACTTCTTCTGACTTTCTTCATACGTTGGCAATGCCACGTCATAGAATCGTTCTGTTTTAACTCCCAGTCGTTGCAGTCTCATTGGCTGGTTTTATTTCAATAACTACAACTCAGTATATTCGTTTATTTTACTTCCATTACTTCTCCCCATTGATTCCCCGTTAACAAACATCTTATATTCCAATTCCTACTTATCTGTAAAGTTTTATTCATTTGAACATGGTAATGCTTTGTTATCACCTGCTATTACGTGTTCGACATAGTTATTCATCTAACTTGCCTTATGTCTTACTGTCTGGAGTGACCCCAAAACCTTTAGTATCTCCTCAAAACACTGGTCTAGGGTCCTTAATTTTTCTAGGAAAATTTTAAAAGTTTGAAAACCTGAGCATGCTAATGCTCCACTCCCCCTTCCAAACGAAGTGGTTTTATTTATTGGACTTGCTAAATCATGAGCAACAGTGTTTCAGGGGGTACATAAAGTCTCCGCGTTTCCTTTCGGCAACCGGCAGCCACATAATAAAGACCAATTTAGCCCCTTAGACCGACTGCAACTGCACCCTCTTCTGCTACGGAGGCTTGCTGTTGTTCATGCTTCAACAACTCAGGTATTTCCTCAGATACAGTTTTGTTAAATTCCAGTCATCCTTATTCTCGAATAGTTTCCCTTACTTATTATTCTGGTAGGGCTGCAACTTGTCTTATCGCTCGTAATTCGAGATTCTTGTTACGTCGCTTTTTTCTTCTTACTAATTTCTTTGCTACTGCCACAAGAATCACCACCAAAGCTACTACTGCGGCCATCGTTAGGAGTATTTTTAAAGGATGTCCTAGTATCTTAGTTACGAAGTTAACTGTCTCTTCACCTGCTTTTTCAACGGTTTTTATTGGATGGGTTATCACCTTTTCAAAGGCCTTTTTCATTACTTCCCCACTTTTGTGTAATGATAAATTGTCTAATTCAGGCACGTAGTGTATGACTATAGGTTCTGGTGCCGTTGCATTTATTAATCTAGTCTCATTGCGTGTTTTAATAAGATGTGTTTCTATGTCCTGCTGGAGTTTTCTTTCAGTTTCCAAATGATCTTGCTGTTGTATTTCCACAGTGAACTGTCTACAAGTTTCACTTATGAGATCTTCATATATTGCATCGCCTTTTGTCCCTAGCACATTTATAAATTGTTTTTCAACCCCCTGTAAATGAATTAATCCGTTATTCAATCGCCATCGGTATCCTATGCCTTGTTGCAGAAACGGTTTTGACTGGTTTAATACGCTTACTATGGTCTTGAATAAGAACGTCATAGCGTCATCCATCTGTCTATTAGCGGTAGCTTCTCTTAGGTGAGCTCTAGAAAGATCAACCAAAACCCTATTATTCTTTTCGATTTGCTGCTGCAAAATGATGTTTTCTTGCGCTTGATTCTTTACATTACTCAGCAACAGTTCGACAGTAGTTGCGTCTTCTTCCGATAACTGCGCGACTTTTGCATTCAAATCCTGTATTTGTCCACTTAAGCGTCCTATGGCTGAATCTGCTTGTCTAAACCTGGCATTGTTACGGTCAGCTCTAGTATTCATTTCATCATTTAGTTCCTGTTCTACTCCTTGTATGCCCTCATATCCAGCATAATCAACTGCTCCTTGAACCGCAAAGGCTGTTGCTATAGCTATGGCAACAAAAACCTGACGCTTATTTCGTCCCGTTTCATGAGGAGGAAAGAAAATCGCATTCTGGGTCGAACCAGGTATTATAGAACGGTTTTGATAAGGGTCATAAAAGCTCTTTTCATATCGAATCTTAGTTTCTAAATCAACCATGGTTTTATTGCACTTTGCCGTTGCCTGTTTCACGAAACAGTTCTTTCCCCACATCACTGGATATTCATTTATGTCATGAGCACCTCCAGTGGGTATGGTAACTGCTCTAGGATTGACCTGGCTACCCCCCATCTCTCTTAACTGGGTATAATTTCCGTGCGATAATATAATAGTTAGTTTTAAAGGCGTATGGCCCTCTCTATTTTTCGTAAGTTCGTCTTTAAATCGCCACGTAGTCAAACTTATGGGCTTATCTTGATGTATCCACAGAAAAGGCGGCCCCGTGGATGTCGGTCGGGGAGACCCTGGCGTAAACATACATCTCAAACGACTGCCTGCTGCCCATCCAAACCAAGGTCCTACTTTCGTCATTGACTTCGCGTACCCCGTCAGAACGTAGGGTATTTCCATATAATGATTATGTACAGTTAATTTCTTTAAGGTGGTGTTTTTAATTTGGTAAGAACAGGTCATAGAAACTGTGGCATATCTCCCCAAATAACTCGTCACCTTTTGTATTATGTACTTTGCGTATCGTGGGAGATCGTTTCGGGGCTGCGTCCAGTTTATGGCATCGACCCTCGCTTCTATCTTATTTTCATAAGAGTGCTTCAACACCTTGCAAATTGACTAGCTGGCATCCATGCAAAATCTCGCACTCCTTTTTTCCACCTTTTCATGGCATTTATTGACGTAAGTTTGCGATGATCTAAATGTCTGTCAAATACCAAAACCTCTGGCGGTCGCGGCTCTTTCATAGCAGTTATATCCTCTCCATCTGGTGTTTTATGTCCAGTCAATTGATATTTATGTCTATATGCCCATTTTCGGGGTTCCGTTAAGTCTGGTGACAAGATATTATATATATCAAGGTTGGCGCGTTCCTTAAATCCTATCCACAAAGTAAGGTCGTCAAATAACCGTGTCCATCCGTAAGCAGTCGGCGTGACTATCTCAGCGAAACAATGACAGTCTTTTACATAAAAGGAATAGTTGGACTTGCAAATCGCATCCTTGCCAAATCTCGCTTGCGCATGGGTGGTGGTGTTTACTCCTACTAACCCGAAATGTGGATGCGCATAGATACTATCTGCTGTGGAGTTAGTTGCCAAACCTGCTGTGTACCCTAAATGTACCTCTTGTGACGGCAATGGCTGTTTGAGTGGACAGTATCCTTGACTCAATAGTGTTGGTTTAACGGTATCACCTGCAGGGCTTCCTTTTATATATATTTTTCCTAAAGACTGCAGTTTGGGTGGATATCTTAATGGTTCTAATGCGTTTATCTGCCACTGCAGACAGGTCTTTTCTGTCCGACTCGTAAAATATGATTCTTCCGTGCAATAGCACTGCACTGGCAGCTGTGGCAAATCGCTACACGTGGTTGACGAGGGGGGACAACCACATTTATTTCTGTATGCTTCGCCTTTTCCTGTTAGAATCACGACGTTTATTATCATCGTCATCCTCCAGCTTCGCCCCCATGAGCATCCAGTAATGTTTTTCTTCTTACATATTTGGCTAGTTATTCTGGTTAGCTCTCTCGCTGCTAACATGGCACGAACGACTTGCGTTGTTCGCATCCTTTCTTGAGCTTCTCACTTCTCTCTTATCTCTATCTTGCGTGGATTCCTTATATATTACTCCTTTTTCTTTTCTTCTTTTACAATTACTTATCTTAAATATCATTAAGTTATATTTCCTATACCTTCAACAACATTTACATTACGTAAATTATCACTTCCTTGTTAAGTTTGTGATGAAGATATTCGTTTTGATTAACTTTTCTTGGCGAAAGGTAGTTACTGATAATATTATTAAAACACACTATACCTCAATCATACACTTATCATTAAGTTGTGATACTAGATTTTAACCGTTACCTACGTAAAATACTGTTTAACAAAACCTTGTTTTTACCAAAGGGTTTTTTAAATTGTGCGGGTGAGCATGACAATGCTCTATTCCCCTTCCCCTTTTTAGATGGGAATGGCCATTCTATTACCACTATTATTCATAACCTTCGTACGGTTGCATAGGTTTATCGTAATTGCCAGTAGGGTTTTTTTGCTATTTTCTTCGACTTTCCCTGTTTTGCCTTCTTCTGCCAACACATATCTTTTAAATATCTTTTTTTCAAAGTCTTACTGTCCCGCTTTGCTTCCTTTTTCTACGCAGTTAGTTAGACTATTTCCTAACCCTAATTTATTCACTCTACTTTATTGCATCCTCCTATTTAATCAACGACTCCTCCTTGGCTTGTCACGATCGCGCTTTGACCGCCGCCACTCTCGTCTCTTGGATTTTCAGAGCCGTTTATTTTTCCTATTTCATACACTAGTTCTCTGCTTCCACATGGAAGTCTTGCTATCTTTCTTGCTTACGTATCCTATTGACACGCTTGAATAGTTAGATCCATCATATTTAGTATGAATGTGTGTTTGTATATTGTGTGCGAGCAACGCGCATGCCGAATTGCTTAGCTTTAGCGCTCCGCAATTAAAGGTGGCTAATCATGAAGTCAGACTCAGCAGGCTATCCACTGTAGGTTATCACCCACTCTGAAGCTCCACTGTTAAGCTCCAGAAAGCATAAGCTTTCCGTAACAAAGTCACTCCTGACTTTCCACAAAGGGACAGGGTAGGATGACCCTCTTTCATTGTTGCTCGTTTTCCCTTAGGCATTGTCGGGTTGGACTTCCCAAGCCACATGTTGTGAACAGGTGTACTATGAACAACCCTATTGTTCTTGTAGAGTTACACCTAGATGTGCACCTTATCCTTACAAAGTCCTACACCCCTGCACCCTTAAGCACAGTCCCGTACAGGACATCACAGCAAACAGAGAAACCTCCTTCTTAATTATTTTTTTCATGGTTAAATACAGCATACTAAATGCGCATTAAACAACGTCCGTGGTTATACATAAGTCATAGCATAAGGCAAGACTTTTAAAGTTTAACACTAGGCCCGCATGCGACTTTCCGGCGCCAGTGGTGATACAAATCTTTTTAAGGTTTCCCTGATGCACCAAAGCCATTAATTACTTGTGTAAATACTACACACTTCAAAGAGTTCTTATTCACACCCCATTTAATTGGCTAAGCATTCCATTTATTCACTATCTACCATATACAGTGTACTTAGCTTTGGTCCAGCATGACCAGACTTGTTTCCTTCCATTGAAGTTCAACCAGTGTAGTCAAACGTTGCACTTTCTGACTAACTAACTGTTGATTGACTAATCATCCCTCAACTGTTTCTGACAGACCGTCTGTCCTGTTAGCTAACCTCGAGTCCATCTTCATCCAAATTTTATTCACTATACACTACTCACTATAAACATCAAACATGCATGCACAGACTCTTTTATCGATTCCATAAACCTTCGTATGATTGCATCATTGTATTATTATTTACTCCTATTCATTACATCACCAAAAAACTTTCGACCCCCCTTGGGCCTTAACTCGTGACCCCCTTGGGCCTTAAACCATTTATTCAGAGTCCTGTTATGCCAATTATCCTATTTTCAAAGTAACATTTTTGCGTGCATTTTGAGTTGAACAACCCCTAATCAGGCCAATGTGTTTCAAATGTGAACAACTTATTCTATTGCCAAAGCCAAAGTCCATGATCTTAACCATCCATTGATACCAACGCAGGTAGCCTGTGATTCATAAACCCCCGTGACAGCAGACCAGAGTGGTCCTCTATTCCTAAAATTTAGTCTAAGTCCTAAAGTCAACATCGGAACTTTATCAGTCATTCGGCGGCAATCTGAGTGTCCCAAACCCCGCAGAGTTTTATTTCGACCCTCAATGTACGTCATTTTGTCGCGAGCTTGTCTCAAAAATTTTCTAAGTCCCAAATTTTTGATTCTTAATATTTTTTCCATGTTAACATAATATTCAGGTGTATAGAACAGAACTTCTGTAAAAATTTTTGAAAAATATTCAACCATTAAGGTTTTGTAACCGTTTAAATTTTCAAATTTTCAACTTCCTTATATGGAAGTGAGTTGCTGTTACACTGATGCGCCGTTGTGTGTTTTTCTCCTATGCGGTGACATAGGGTTGGATGTTCGAAGCAGCGCTCTTCTGCGTACTGTTAGACCATTCTAGAACTAGAGACAACTTCTATAACCTGGTAAGTTTCTCCGACCTTTAAGGCTCCCTGTAACCTTTTTCTGTGTTCTAGCAAGGCAAATCTTACGCCAAGATTTTCTCCAACCTTGTTTATAACAAGGCAACTTCCATACCCAAGAAGTTTCACCAACCTTGTTAAGACAAGACAGCCCCCCTACACCCGAAGCTTCGCCAATCTTGTCTATGTCTTACAATGACCATTTAACCCCGTTTCTTATAGAGAAGTTAGCTCTATAATACCGCAAGGATAGATCATGCTCGACCGTTCTGGCTAACAGTGTTTGGATCTGTGGACTCATCCTCTGGGTCTACCCTATCTCTTGACCGTGCTCACCTTTTAAGAAGGCTTATCGGGTCGCCAGATAGTTGACTTAAAGCCAATTTGTTGCACGCACCACAGAGGCGGGTCATGTGTGAATTGGGACAGTAATAACAGCAACTTGTAAATGCTTACGTACTATGTCAACGCCAAATTCACTCATGTGTTATTTAACCAAAGTTCAGTTCTTACATAAATTTTCTAAGTCTTAGACGCATCTTATACAACTTCTCCTGTGGTTGTATGACCGCTGCGCGCCATACCTTGACCATAAGTTAAGCCCGAAACGCATGGCGAACTACTGCGCTAGAAGGCTTATGGCTACTTCTATCTTATTAGGTCATGGCTTCGAAACCTTAACGCTACTAGTTAGAAGACCCCCCATAAGGTATCTTTGATGCCTCGAGCCCCACGTTGGGCGCCAATTTTACGGCCAACGCCCCTCCATGATCCAAATACCCTAGCTCAGATACCCTGACCATGAGAGACTTGGACGAAAACATGCTACCATAGCGCTATAGGGTTAATTAGTAACGCTACTATCACATAAACAAAATAAACCGTGGGCTCTCGAGGCTAAGTCCTATGAGACTACAACACTAAAGGCCATAGTCAATGTTACTGACCCTAGCTGCCAGCAACAGGACCACATACCTAACTTAAACATCATACAATTTATTAACAGTATGACAACATCAGACTCCAATCATCCAACAATAATTACATACATGAAATATGAACAAAGATCCTAATGAAAATGTCCCCCTTTTCCTTAAAATATTCTAAGTATGAAATCATAAAAAATTTGGGCAGGACTCTGTTTCCTTTTTTGATCTAAAATTCCCTAATTTTTGTTAAAGTATAAATCTCCTAAAAATTTGACAAGAGCTTCGCCATAAATTCATATTTAAGGTTTATGAAATTTTTAAAGTCCAAAATCATTTAAAATTTTGACAGAACTTTATTAATTTTTAATTACTCAGAAAAGTAGCAAAGTATCAAATCAAAATGTACTTACGATTTTGTAGTCAACTCATTTTTCAGCATACAGTTCTACATAACAACCTTTCCTTACCACAGTCAAAACTAGAATGAATATCCCTTGCAACCAAACCCTCTTTTATTGTTGACTAATTTTTGG
>Ga0210059_1015873_pt1 | contig 10928 bp, 7 predicted proteins | sample Ectturendosymbi2_FD_188042 | JGI IMG/M metagenome (GOLD analysis project Ga0210059, IMG submission 188042) | Ecteinascidia turbinata endosymbiont from Florida, USA - Sample 2 (SPAdes) (version 2) | ecosystem: Host-associated > Tunicates > Ascidians > Unclassified | place: Key West, Florida... | reverse complement strand
CGGACCGCCTTTTTGTGCAGCCCGCCGACCCGCCCTTCTGTCTTCTGTGCAGCCCGCCGAAAGTTCACGTTTTTCATTTGGAAACACGGCCCTCCAGTCCGCCCGGCCCGCCGGCCCTCCAATTAGTGTTACCCCTTGAACGTCCCTCTCGAGGGTTTGTAAGATAAAATAAGCGTTTTTTTGCCAGATGTGGATTTGCTCTACGGTTTGAAAATGGTTTACTATGAAACAATAAATGCTCAAAGCGTAATCAAGATGAAAAGCAACGGGACTTGTTTAAACAACGTTGTTTACGTTAAACCATCTTCGTGGCACGAAATAATTCATCTTGCTGGCGAAAGGTATCTTGAGAAAAAAGACAATTTCGTCTTTTTATTGCTGCCCAGCCTCTTGCGTTCTTTATTCAACTCCAGCAGGAAGTCAACTTTGAAAAGGGTGCTTTATAAACCTGTAGCTGACCATAGAGCTAAATGCACTGCTATAGATGTATGCGTAGTCTAGGTTTCATTCATATGCGCATGTACTGTAAAAATAACCTAGCTGTATCATAACTATTCGATGACTTCAATTATTTCCAGATCATGGTTTTCGCAAAAGGAACATCTGTCAAAAATAAACTTTTCCGGGAAAGACCACTCATTAGCGCTTTTGAAATAAACCCTACGTTGGCAAAAGTGCAGGAACAAAAATTGTTAGAAATGCATGAAAACGAGCTGTAGCGAATAGATGTAGCGGCAGCTCGCTACTAGTTTTATTCAGTAGCGGTAGCGCCTCTGTTACATTTAGCAAATGCCGATAGCAATCGCGCCGTTATTTCTAAAGTAGCGGTTGCCCTCCTCTGCTGAATTCGTGCTTCGAGTTTAAAGACATTTCGAACTTCGTTCAATTGCTTCTTCTTTGCAGGCTCAGACGTTTACGTACCCCTGATCACTGCCAATCAATAGACGCGAGCATTACACTCATTTACTTTTTGCGAACGCTCCGTTGGTCAATTTGCAAATGAACAAAAAATTGAAAATTAACTCCATGCATGCTGTTGCAATCAAAAAAACGTACAAAACTATTTTTTTGCAAAAATTTTGATAAAACTTTGGTCCCTCCCTTACACGAATGTTCGTTAGCCAACATGCTTAAAAAATATTTGTCTTTTATTTATTTTTTGATTTCTTTTGGCTCGTTGTTTAATTGAAAGCTAGGTTTGCTGCAAGCTTTCGAGGAATCAGCCGTAATCAGAGAAATCAGCTCCACTTTCAAAGAAATCATCTCTGCTTTCTTTGCTTTGCGATGCTTCAGACTTGCACATGTCCGTTTTCAAGTAACTAATCTCCACTAAGACGAAGTTTAATCAATGAGCAAATTTTTTAAAAGAAGAAATCTGTTTCACGTAATCCTACGCATTCTCAGTCCTAAAATGTGCAAGCACTGATTGAAAGGCTGAAGAAACGCAGAGAAAGCAAGTACAGTAGACTCAATACTAAAATGAATAAATCAAAACACAAGCTGCGGAAAGTGTAAAACTAGAAAATACGTCGTTCCCAAATAATTGCTATCACTGTAACTGAAGCACTATCTGACGCCAATCACCGAGTAAAGTAGCAGGCATTGATAGAAACTCAAACTGACGGAAACAACGCCAAAACAGAGCGTTGGTAGAATGCGTAAGCAGGATTGCTTTCGCAGAGTTGGCGTGGTCTAAGGAGCGCCTTCAAAATTTAAAAGCGACGTGATCCCATCAATCCATTTTCACTTTTTCACTTGTGTAAACGGATGATCACTTTTTCTGTTTTGTGAGCAGTTTCTGAAAAAGTTTCTTTCCAGCCTTATCCATATTTCGTTTGATACAACAGATTTTACGCTTCTTTAGTTTCCAGATCACATTTTGTAGAAGCACACTCTGAGATGGAAGCATAGTCTAACATATTGGTAAAATTGTTCCATTGCAGCTCACAGCTTGTCGTTCAAGACCTAGTACTTGATTGCTAGATTCTTTTTCAAGCCTGGAATTTGCTGAAGATATCGACGACCAGACTCAGGCCCGCTGTACGTCCCTTCCCATTCTCCTGTGACTGTTCCATCGCGATGATGATTGGGCGATTTGATATTCATTTTCACTTTGTCTAGGTGTAAAAATTTTTGTTATCAGCAATGATATACATGTAAATATCTGAAAAATGTTGAGTACCAAGTTTGTTTCATAAATGTATTCCACGATTGCACAACAAAAATTTTTCTTTTGCAATGTGCAGTTCTGTATAATTTCTTATTTAAACAATCCGATGCTATGACAAAACCAGAAATGTGACAGAAAAGGCCACTTGAAGCGATGACCTGTTTTTTGTTTTTCTTAACCAGAATTCTCTCCGCACGTTTAGTTAGCTTAGTCTCTCCACAGGTTTAGTAGTCTTAGTAAAATTAAACTCTATTTACACAACATTGTTATTGTCAAAGAATTAAAAATCAATTGCCTCCATTTTTTTGATGTCTTTGTTGAGAAATCACCCAGCGGTTTTATTACTTCTACCTGCAGGAAAGACACACATACGCGCCTTTGTTCAAAGTAGTCTAGTTTCGTTCCATTGCGCAAGAAACGAAACCTTATTATAACGTAACTCTATCGCGCATTTCATATCGCCAGTTTTTAGGAACTGGTTCAAGGGAAGTTCATGAATGTTAAGCGCATGTCGTTTTGCAATGTTTATTGCAGTAATTCTTTTCACTGTTCCATTCAGCAATTTTTGAACAGAAAACACGGTGCTACACAACAAGGTGTTTCACCCGATGAACCCTCTTCTCCACCCATAAACATCGCATTACATCTTCCGTATTTGCGGTCAATATCTGCTAGTTGCGGATCCAGACCAGGCGTTTGTGGGGCAGTGAAATAGGGGGGGAGGATGTCTTCATTTACTTAAATACCAAAGGTTGTGTGCGACAATTGTTGTGTGTCACACAAAAGTGGTTACTTTTGTAGTTCATAAAAGTTGCTATCTTTGTTGGTCGAACTATGCGATTTTCAGGGAATAACCACAGTTTGAAGGCGCTTTATATCAATTCAGAAAACGGTTGAAACGGGTCCCAAACAGTTGGCCTCATATTTCACAAGCTACACATATCTCGTATAACGCCAAAAAAATTTTAAAAGGTATACATTAATTGCTGCGCAATAGTGTTTGCCACTGTTTTGGCTTTCCATAGCGAAATCAGTGATGAACAATGTCTGAAACGCATTTCCGACCTAATTAGAAGTAGAACTTGAAAGTGATGACCTATGTCCCACGATAGGAATCAAATAAAAAGCTAAATGACGATCACGTTTCAAAGCGAAGCTTGTGAATTTACATACACATGAAAAACTTATTTATTGCTGAAGCGGCAATCCAAAAATAAAACATGAAAGGCATTTGCCAGGACATTACTCCCATTTTAGGTAGCTCTGATGGCTATTATGAAAAACGACCTCATAATCGCATGATAGATTCACATTGGGCCTTAAAGCATATTGCCCTATTATACATTTAACGCCATTAATAAAGGTAGATTTTCAATCAAGTGTTTAATACCGTTTCACATTTTTCGCCATTGGATTGCTGATGTGAAGAAAAAAACATCAATCCCACTAGACCAGGTTATTAAAAAAAAGTTATGACACACGTTCCACAGAAGTGGAATCAAGCGGGCTGAGGCCTCAAATTCACAGTCAATACCTCCAAACGTCAAGCTCCAGTCTCCCCGTGAAGTCATTTTCCAATTCATTGTATATTATTGCGAAGCCCCGGAACAAGCTCAAAGCCACCCCTAATGCTGTTGATCTGGCGGCCGATCTGCCTCTATCCAGCCAAGCCACAAACCATAGATTACTATCAGCCTATCACCAGTTTAAAACCACGAATCTTTGCCAACACCACAGTCACCAGTAAAAAAGTTAAAGTTTTCACCAGAATATTGCTTTTCTGTTCAAATTAATGTGATGTAAGCGGAATGATCTCACAACCAACAAGTTAAGCATTTTTGCTGTCGGTTGCAGATGTCGCTAACCACGCCAAATTTGTGTTTTAGTGGCCTGCGTGAATTGTCTACGGGTTTGCAATTGCAACAAAAGGATCAAAAGCACATAGTTATCAGTCACTGTTGCCAGACGCGTAGCCAGGAAGGGATGAAAAGGACCGTCATTCTCCCAATTTAGGACTGCAAATATTCAAATGTTGAGCAAAAATTATCATGACCGTGTAAAACCAATTGTTAATTCTCGACTACAAAAAATTGAGAAAGCGCATACAGTAGGCAAGAAAACTTTCATTTATCTGTTATGTGACTGTGAAATATAAACTACTGGATAAGCAGAACAGACACGGTCTTGTTTGAGCCGCTATGCTCAATCCAGATGAACTGCCAATTGCTGATAGAACTCGAATGTGTCCTGGAACATGCTGATGCTCATATAACAAGAAGAGATGTGCGGCAAAAGTGTACATGGACTGGATTTTGGATTTTTTGGATCCGGACTCCTGCTGCCTCCATCAGTATCAGGAGCAAATTTTTTTGTTGTAGCCGGATCTGGACTGGCTTTGGATTTTGCGTTTGTTGAAAAAATATTACTAGTTGTTTGCTTGACTTATATTTATGCGGAGTCAAACAAGAGTCGAATTACTTGTGTCATTTTGGTACCGAATCCGGAGGGGATTCGGATTGAAAATTTGCAAAACAAGATTGGATCCGGACTAAAAAAATCAGAGTCCGTATACTTGTAATGTGCGGTTCTATCAGCACACATCCAGGGTTGCCAAATCAAAAAACTAAACGGGAAACTAGTGATGCATGAAAAAGTCAGCTTAATCAAGCAAGTCAAAATGGGAAAAGTTTGAAATTTGGCTCTGAAAATCAATGAGACGTCCATAAATATCTCTGAAGCGTTTTTGTGATTTTCCCTTGATCGTGCGATTTGGAAAAAGGCACGTCATTATCAGTTTTACTGAGTGTGCGCGATTGCGCCCAGCACACCCGGAGTATATGCCCCCTGGAAAGCACAGAGGTGCCGGATGGCTGTAATCCTACAGTTTCTTTGTTGTGGTTTTAAATTAACAAAAGTTTGCGAAACGTCAACCACAGCCAATTTTTATCAACAGAACACGTTTCCGAGCCATTGATATGCTATTCGATGGTTGTGCTGAAGTAAAATGCTCTGGAACGAGCTTTGTAATAGAGACGGGCTGATAAGTTGGTTAAATGGCACCGTTACACAGCGTTTGTTAGATGAAAGGGCCATTCACAAGTAACTAAATCTGATGTAGACAACCCACTGGTCAACAAAGATTTTTTCTGAATATTTGCTTTGACACATTTGCTTTTCAGAACGTTATGCAACTTAACCTTGTCAGCTGTCACCAACATAACATCTTGTCAAACCGTTTCTGAAACGTTTGCTATAAGAAAATTAACAACTCAACCCGTTTTTTTTAAGGAAAATGTTAGGTACCTGGTATGGATCTGTAGGGACCCGATTTCTCTGATTCTAGGGACCCAATTTTCTCAGATTTTAGGAACCCGATGATAATTTTCTCTGATTCCAGGGAACCGATTGGAAATTCTAGGGAACCGAATCGCGTCCCTAAAACGCCTTAAAACCCTGATTCAACAGATGATAAAACACACAGAAGATAAATAGAAATTAAGCCTATTGAGTAGGTTGAATTGTAGCACTGTTGTTTCGTATTCAAAATGTGGTGAATACAAATGATGATAAAGATTCTGAAAGCTGAAATTGAAGAGCAGCTTTTATTTTTTCAACTATATTTTTATTAATCCAGTTGTTTTTTTTCGCAAGGATACACAACATTTTTGCTTTCAAAGTGACAAATATTGCTTCTTTAGCGATACAAGTTAAAGCATCAAAATTTTGATTAGTCGCTGCATTAAAAAAACATGTTCAATTTGAACTTCATGAAAAAGAACAAAATTTCGGCATGATATGTGGAAACACCATTGAACAAAAAGACAATGCAGCTTCAAAACATTCCGTTTAGAAGATGTACAATAGACAATAACAATTTTAAAATTGACAGTTATGAACTTATGCAAATCGCGAAGAACCAAGCTTTATGGTTTGCAAACATTATTGAAACTTTTTCATCTCTTGTATAAATCAAAGCAATTTTTTTAAAAGAGCACGCTTCCTTTTGTTGGATGATTACATTCATTATCCTTGTCATTTGCGCGTGTTATCATTTTGCTGATAGTTGTGATACGGCAAGAACGCAAAGATTAAGCCTGCACCTGCAGCTATCTTCTATAAATACAGTAAAGTTATAATATTGCTGCTCAAAAAAACATCTCAACTTCATTTTTATTGGAGAAACAACTTCACAGAAACATAATCTTACAAGCAGCCCGAAATATGTTTAATCTGCGCAACAGAACTTAAAACATGCATCAAGGATGCTTTTGTACGCATACGAATATGGAATATTATTACTAACGAAAAGCATAAAAATGGTGTAAGCAGCTTACTTTTCTCCAATGTTTGTCGTTCAGCAGCAAATTTTTTACGTTTCTGTTCTTCTTCCTCCACTTTTCTTTTTTCTTCTCTTATTTGTTGATCCAAACTTTCTAAAGCTCCCATATTGCCTATGATTATTTAACAGCGCTACAACATTTCCTTGAAAGCTGCGCAAACACTCGAATATCAGTCATTAACAAATGAAAGCAACCCACACAATCTTTAAAGCAGGAGCAGCGCTAGTTTTATGACTTAGCAAATCATAACAGATATTTGTATCTCGTTTCATTCAAATTGAACTACCATGGCGTATCAAGCTTTGCGTCACAAATGAAACTCAATTCTACAACTTTAAACAAAAGAATAAACTTTTTGAAAGTATGTTTGTCCCTGTGTTAAGTGAGAACAAAGGAAAAATGTTACTGAACATAATTACAAAAATATGCTTTTGTTCATATCTTGTACCATGACAAAAATGGCAAATATTGTCTGCCTGGGTTTCACAGCAATTAAACAATCCGTTCTGCGCAAAACACCAAACACAATTCGATCGCTTTAGAATAATCAAAGACGTTTTGCATTTTATTGTTGAAAAGCAAGCATTTTACTTTGACTAACTTTCTAATATTGGACCTTGCTATGCAATAGCGCTTTTCGGTAAAACCAAGATAAAGCAATGTTTAACAAAACAATTAATACCAAATCACAAATCACGACTGCTGGAAGTGCAATGACTAAGGCAACTCTCATCAACGGCCAAAGCTTCGTGCTTTAAGGCCAAACGTGGCATTTATTTAGATTCATAAACACATATTTTCGTTAACACTATTCCACGAAGCCATCGCAAATACCAGGTCTAAATATACTATAGACCAACCAGTCGACTGATCTCACCGTGCACAACAAACCACCATCAACTTACTATACTGCTCAGAGAATCAGCGTGAGCTTTAGTTATAATGCAGGGGTGGGCAATAAGCAGCCCGCGGGTCAAATGTGACTCGCCACACCGCTGTCAGTGGCCCGCAGAAGCATTCAGGAAAATCTTCAAACCTAATCTTTCTTCCAACTTATCACAATAAATTCTAGTGCTAAGGCTAACTTGAAGTGAGATTTGCTACTATTACCACGGACTTGCTTCTATTTCCATTGGATGGTGTGGCCCTCCGCTAAAAGCGACCTTCTCAAAGTTGCCCGGTGAAAAATTAAATGCCCACCCCTGGGTTGGTCCGTTCAGGAAATATACTCCAAATTAGTAGTTCGATCGGCTGATTACATAACAATGATTGATATGCGTCGTTAAACATCTCCATTCTCTAGGTATGGAATGCTAAACTGTTAATTTCAACTGTAAGGAAGAAAAGGGTGCTTGTGAGAGTGCACATTGAGACATTTTAAGTGTTTAAATTCCGGAATGTGATACCACTTGCAAAAGGCCAAAATTTGGCGAAATTTTTAAAAATATTCAAAGAACGCCAAAAGCCCAAACCAAACATTTGCCGTCAATCCTCTGTTGAAAACTTCCAAATTTTCATATTTAGGCCGCAAAAACGCAAAGTTCCCAACCCTGGCATATATTCATGATTATTTGACTCTGCAGTTTGTTTAGCATCATTTATGATGTCTGTTCTTGTTGTTTGCAGCAGATCCTGTAAATCATAGGATTTCAGTTTTGAATAGAAGCCATCCCAGCCTTTGCAGAGATTGCATCCATTACTCCTTGCATAGCACTTTCAGGTCCATTGACTTGAATATCCCAACGACCTTCTGCGGAGCCGTCTGGATGAAACCTGGGACTTTTGACCGAAATATTGGCTTTACCTGCAATGCAATATTTTGAAGCATTTACGTAAAAAAACAAACAAAAGAACTGCTGAAATCTGGAAAACGTTAACATTAAAATGATTTGATTAAGACCCATAGGTTAAAAAACTTTCGTCGTAGCCAAAAAATTCCAGTTAAATTTTTACAGGTAATTATGAGGATTCCAAAAAATATATGAAAAGTAAAAAATAAATTTTGAAAAGTCCTAAAAAACTCTGTAAAAAGATTCTATTTCTGCAGCTTCAAATTTCCGAATTTTAAATGCATCATTGCTGAAGCTTCATTTCTTAGTTTGAATATGTTCTGTGTGGCTGAATAGTATGCCATCATGTTTAGTGCAACATCACTTCTCGTTCAAGGCTTATGTAAACTTGCTGCAAGTCAAGTAATCAAAAGCACTTTGCAGGCGACGTGAGCATCTATAACTCGCTCTATTTCATAAAAAAGGTTCATAACTTCAGGCAAGTTCCTCTACCAATATTACGACAGCGTTGTCCACAAGCAACTTAAAGCAGTTGGAAATGCAAAAGCGAATTATGAAATACACAAACGGTTTTAAGCACAGTATAACCAATCAACTACTTTTTAATTGCAGTTCTTAATAATTCCTTCTAATAATCAACTAATTGCAGTTCCCACTGCATATTTGAAACAGAAGTTAATTTCTGACTTCATTGTATTTCGGTTAAATAGGAAAAAAATATTGAGAAGGAACTGCTGCATGTATTAGAGACAACCTATTTCGTATACAGTTAGTAGGGGAAATTTGCAGTTGTGCGAGCTTCGTCATAACTTGTTGCTCTGAACCTAATGTTGCCACAAGTGGAGCCCAAAGAGAAAGAAAGAATTTATTAACAACCTCTGACCAACTAGGACAGTTCGCCGACGGGAGGTTTCGGCTGTGGTGGTCGCAAATATTTTATAAGAAAAAAGTGTGTTTTTGAAATACTTCAATGGTTGAACTACAAAGGATGTTTTCTGGATGAATGTTTTTGTTGTCATCCTGAGGGCCAGGGGCCAGTGAGGTTAACCTTCCGCCGGCAGTTTGGAAGAGATAGTGCGACCTTGACCGCGTGTGTAAAAAAATATGACTTGTGTCGTTTCTTTTTGCTGGCATGACGCGTTTGTGAGTTTACACAAAAGTTGAGCTTGGACAGAAATTGTTGCTTGAGTTTTCGCGTAGTTATCATTCTGATTGCATTTTAGAGCTAATCTAAACATGAATTGGAAAAACTTGCTTATTTTTTAACTCAAGCCCAAATTTGCGTAAAACTTTATCAGCAATGTTAAAAAATGTGTCATTACACAACACCGTTACCTTTAATTATTGTAACAGCGGGTTTCATATTATGCACCTTTTAATACGGATACATCACCAAACACAGGGATAACGTCTTTTTCAAAGTAATGTTTTATGAAAGAACAATGCGATGGGCTTTCTCCAGGCTGATTTTTAGACAAAACAAATGCAAACACGGTAATGCATTTGTTTATACAGTACTACGTTGAAGGGCGTGATACTTTTCCTGAGCATTTCGTAACCAGAAATCCCCCGCCCAGGAAATTGTCACGTTACAGCATTTGCGATAAGAGGACTCTGCGAGTGGTTCAAGGATATGCCAATTACGATGTGACCAACGCTGAATTGACCACAATTTCCAAGTGGTCTATTTCAATTTCTGACATTTTTAGCGGGCATTTGTGTGATTGTGAACGCGTAATGTGTGAATTTTCCGTTAAACTGGTGCTGCAAAAAGAAGGTTTCAACGTACTTCACAATCATGAAAACTAAGTTGCCCTCAAAATGAAGCTAGTGCTGTGGCGTAGAAGTTGGGCAACAACAATTTTGCTTCTTTTCCCCAGCAAACGTTCTTACGAGTTAATTTAAAAGGCGATACCCTTGAGACGATGAAACGTCAGGTTTCCAAACTTGCTAAGGAAATATGTCGGTACTTTCCCAAACTACACAAATTAGAAAGTCCTATATCAGTGGTTCTCAAACGGATGTCACTTGGCTCACTAATGGAGGAATGTTTAATTCTTGGGAGGAAATTTGTTCCAGGGAGGAATTAGGGAGGAAAGCTGTGGATGAAAAAACTTTAAGTTTTTATTATTTGTTTATTGGAAAACATCAACACATAAAATCTGCACAAAGATGCGGATTCAGATGGGAAGGTCTACAGTAAGAAACGACAAACTGCTTTAACTGCAGTGACTTACGTCATAAAAGAGTCTGTTTATTTCATAATCCTCTATTGTTTCTTCACAGTAGGTAGTGTGAAATGTTTGCAATTATCTTTTTTACGATTTTTGAGGGAGGAAATGACAGCTTTTGGGTTTGTAACGGGGAAATAAGATAACAACTTTGCGAACGACTGTTCTATTTCATATCATCAACAACGCGTTTGAATTCGCTCTTAGCGATCTGCCTTTGGCGGACAGCCTAATTCAAAGACAGTTCTATTATTTGGTAAATGACGGAGGTGAAAAACATATTTCCCTGGTAATGTGTTGCGGTGAACTCTAGATTGAAAAATGTGCAGTCCTATCTTGATACCGCAAGATGGCTCTGAAAAAGTGCTCATTCCGTTGGTGACGAACTACGAACGTA
>Ga0210059_1015872_pt1 | contig 10929 bp, 8 predicted proteins | sample Ectturendosymbi2_FD_188042 | JGI IMG/M metagenome (GOLD analysis project Ga0210059, IMG submission 188042) | Ecteinascidia turbinata endosymbiont from Florida, USA - Sample 2 (SPAdes) (version 2) | ecosystem: Host-associated > Tunicates > Ascidians > Unclassified | place: Key West, Florida... | reverse complement strand
ATTATTCTAAACAATGAATGAAACAATAGACGGCCTACATATGAACGAAATACACAGGTCTTTTATTCACGTCAATGTTTTATCAGAAAATTCCGTGGACACTATATGAGATGTAAAAGCTGTTTCCAGTAAGGTTCAGGTACCGCCATTGTTGCGTCAGCGTCATAATGCGGCCCGCGGGTTACCTTATGAGTCTTAATGTGGCCCACGGAGCAATTTGAGTTTGAGACCTAAACGCAGTTTTTTTCTGATCTAAATGCAGTTTTTTTCAATGCTAGGAACAGATTCATCACACTGCAGTGCAGTGGTACAAGGATAGAAACACTTTATCGTTGTTAATCATACTCGTTTCACCTGTCTGATATTACTTTCTTATGCTCACCATAGAAGACAAGTTTCAAGCAACTTCCTGGTTCAGTGTTCACCAGAACTTTTTCCAACAGGCAAATTTAACAAACTATTCATCCAGATACCTCGTTTCACTGTTTTTTGCATGAAATAAATAACAAAACTGATTCTCAAACAAAAATAGTGGCACAAACATTTGATTATTACAAATGTAGCCCAACCTTCCTGAATCTTGGGTAATGACTGGAAGAGTGCTATCTCATTCTCAAGTACAAGCGGCTGACATGGAATTTTTGCGAAAAGTTTAAGCCGTGACACTTGATGAAAAGTGCGCAGCTGTGACATTCGCAAAATCTTGAATGTAGAGCCACTTCCCCGAATAGAGAGATCTCAGCTACGACGGTTCGGCCACGTGACCAGAATGCCCAGGAAAGATTGACTAATCCAGCTGGCTACACCGACGGGAAAGCGACCTGGAGGTCGTCCAAGGACCAGGTGGTCTGATTACATATTCAATCTGGCTTCATTGTGTCTTGGTGTGGTGCCAGCAGAGGTTGCTGAAAGCCATAAGCGTACGCCATGGGGATGCAGGGTATGCGGTAGCATTCCCCACGCTGGAAAATTGGCCATTATTCAGGCAAAAATTTTGAACATTTGGGCAAATTATACAGCTATATTCACATTTAAGTGAGGCAGTGTCTATGTTGCCACTGTTCATGTTCATGGGTAACAAAGATGTATCACCCAACATACCTTCAGGCAACAAGAAGAATCACCCCAAATACTCTGAAGTTACCCTAATTGGGGTTCTTGCACATAAGGTAAATACATTTTTGATAAGTTCCATGCAATACCTCACCTGATTTGGGCAAAGGTAAAAGTTAAGTGAATTACCCCAATTCTTAATCAAATAACCCACTTTTTTGCAGTGCATCAATGGCAAAAGCTTTGTTGAGATTATTTTGCCATTTTTTTGCCTCTAACGGCAAAATAGACACAGCCTGATGGCAAGATAGTCACTTCCTTTAAGTGAACTAGAATAATTTGGCAATTCCAACATCCTTCATAAAATTTGGGCTAATTAAAAACGTCATTCAGGTTTTGGGTAAAACCAGAAACATTTGGGTAAATTAGGAGCATTTGGGTATGGTTCAACAGCTTCAATTAAATCTGGGCAAATGAGAAAAGTTTTATACAAATTACGGTGGAATTAAAAACATTTAGGCTGCATAAATAGGAAATAACTGGGTAAAGTCAATCAGCCAAATCAAATTTGCAATTTGTAACAGCTTCATTCAATTGTGGGTAATTTCAAACAGTCATATTAAAAGTTACGCTATATAGAAAGCTCCATTGAATTACATTTGTAAACATGTAAGTGAACTATAAAAGCTTTAATCAAATTTATAAAATTAGAATCATTTGGGTAAATTTCAACAAACTCAATCAAATTCGGGTGATTCAAACAGTTTTGTTCAAACTTGGGCACTATTGGAAAGATCTGGGTAAAGTAAAAGAGGTTCATTAAGATTTGCATGTTGTAAACATTTGGGTAAATTGCAACAGCCCATATCAAATTTGGGCTAGTTTTTGGGCTAACAATCTCATTCAAATTTAGGTAGACTTCGAAATATTTTAAAATTAGGAACATGTGGTGATAGCTCACCATTCTAACCAACCCTAACTTTTGTGAACATCAAATTGGTGATGCTGGTAAGTGCTTTTTACCTATAACAACAAAAATGAAACTGAAAAAGATGTAAGTTGGTGCTGTGAAGCTTTCAAGGCTCCGTTTGTTGCTGTTATGCTTTTATAGGCCCACTTTGTCAAAGCAGCTCTGAATTGCTTTTTAATAATGCAGGTTTGATTCAATACCGTGAAGTTATCATTGTTGGAAGTAGTACTTAATCAAATTTGCAGCTGCAAATTATTTTGTGGTAACAATGTGGTGTAGCTGTGATACGATACTGTAAAGTTTTCGTGTTTCAAATTTGCTTGATGTTGTGAGATTTACAAGTGTGAATCTGTTCACTGTGAAGTATTCATATAAATACAATTAACCAGTAACTGCAGTCGCAATATTTTGTGTGGTAGCAGCGTAGCTGTGATTTTATACTGTTTAGGTTTTTGTATTTTCTATTTGTTTCATGTAATGAATTTCACACGTTGCATCCTGCCAAATTTTAATGTCTCAATTTGATGCTGTAAAGTTTTTATGAGCAATGGCAAATGCACTATCTATTGCACAGCATAATTCATTAATGCAGTCCAGTGAAGCACTGCTATTTTTATAAAATATTACTGTTGATGTTATAAGTTATTTGTCATTGGAAATTTGCTTTTGTACACATTCTGTGGTAGTTGATCATGTAGGCTGCAGTATTGATTTTGACTCAGTTCCATATTGCTATTTCTTCTTGGCATGCTGTGTTTTGTGCACATTCAACTGTTTAAACTGAAGTGTTTTTCGGTTTTCATAACGTGACTTTAGAAGTTGTAAAGTCTTGACTAGAAGCTGTAGGGCTAATGAAAAATAATGATTGCTAGTTGTGGGCAAGGCTTTGATCCCATAGTGATAGTGACGCTTAAGGCTTTGATCCCCATATTGAAGTGGAGATACCCAGATCAACAAACTTGCATGGCAATACGTTGCCGCCTTGAATTTAATTTGTACAGGAAAAATTGCAGGAGCATGGCTCAATGCACAAATTGGTTTGTTACTGACATTTGACAATTGTATGGTAATAAGACATGTAGACACCTTCATTTGCTTCCAATGGTACGCTTTAGTCTTAAAATTAGGATTTTTTATACGCTACTTGTGAAAAACAAGATCACATTTGGGCAAAAATTTTTTGCATCCCCAAAGATAGGCACTCCTGTACACCTATGCTGAAAACTGTGACATATTTCAAGACCTAGGGCTGTTGCTCCCACTACCCTCCTGTGAGGAAGAGTGGGTATGAATATGAATAAATATTTGTGCTTTTACTTCCAGTTAATTTGTTTGCTTATTTGTTACTACGGTGGCATTTTCTTAGTGAAGGGTGTAGCTGGTGTTGTAATCACTGCAATTAGATATTTAGCCTTTAGCTTTATTGTAGGTGAGTTTGGTTGATTTATATTCTATATTTCACGCACTTTGCAGACCTGAAGATGCCTGCTCAGTAAATACTCGGTAAACACCAGTGACTGATTCATTTCTGTAGAAGTATTTCTTTCAATAGATAATAAGTCTCAGGTACATTTTCAAAATATTTTTGTGTCCAACCCAACGCCACTTTACATTTGTAAAATTGGTGAAGTTTTTTTTAGGTGAATTCCAAAGGTTATCAACGTAGTTTTTGTTTCTTTATGAATTGTTTTAACATAGATGTTGTTCACTTTATTCATACCACTTTGACATTTTAGCACTTTTACTACAATTTTCTGAATAACAGTATTTTAGCTCCCTATTCTGCTCTAAATGACCACTAACAGAGGACTACCAAGCATACAACATATATAATATCATTACTAAAAATTTCATGAATATCATGTTAAAATTTATGAGGCATTGGAATGTGGAGAGATCAATGTGTTATCACAAAAAAATGAATTAGAATTTTTAACACCAAGATGTTTTTGCATGGTTTCGAAATAACTGGAGATTAAAGGATTTAAAAACAATGTACATGTGCAAGGTACATCAGCTTAAATGTTGCGTACCAATTTTGGAAAAGGGCAGTTTGATATGCTCAGCAGAACTGAAACAGTACATCAGTAAATTTTTTTGTTTTCATCAAGATTAATAGGTTTTAATTTTTAAGCCAAATGTAGTCAATACATACGTAGAGTTTTGGAAAAACAAGTTTTCATTTGAACCATGAAGTTGCAACCTTATACTGTATTGTTACTTAGGTTGTTCAGCAAACAATTTCAAACTAAACAGCAATAATTCACTGGATGATATATAAACATTTTTACCTGGGTGGATATGCTACCATTAATGATGATTGAGCAACATAAGGTAGCTCTTCTTCGGTATCTGAAAAAGCAAAGAATCGGTATATATATTATACTGTAGATTGAAGCTGCAACATTTTTCAAACAGGTATCAGGAAAAAAATCAAAATGACAAACTCAGAAGCAGAATAATCGAGTTGGTGCTGTTGATAGAATCCAACTTTTAAAACCCCAGTGGTTTGTCTTTTATACCCCATGCTTTGTCAGCTAAACACTTGATTCATGTCAAAAGGAAAGATTGAGCTTCAATTTCCAGCACCAAACTGTGACTACATCAAACCTTGATTAGGTGTTTTAACATGATGAAATTATACTTCCACCTTGAAAACAAACTTATGCTAGCATAAAAACATGCACATTTTGCAAACAGTGCAGATGTCACCAAACTTTAAACTTTTCAAGCGCAGCAACAAAGTTAACAAACGAGCAATCTTGTCTATGGAATGGATTTTGTTAGAAATTCAGATGCCTTACACGTATAGCTAAGTTCATGTACAGTAAGGAATATTTTTAAACAGAGCAACAGTTGTTATTTTTTGAAATCTCATGCAAACTTTCATCCTCGTTAGCAGCCAACTTGATCATTTGCCCTCTTGAGCTAAGGTTACCAGTAATATGCAAAAAGATAAAAAAGCAGGCAAACATGAAAATCTTACCATAGCACTCCCAATCAAATGTAGCTTTAAACCCAATTTTATTTTGTGTGCTAGATGGTTATTGGGACATTAGTATGCTAGATGGTTATCAGGATAAATTATAAAGAAGCAATCATCTTAATAATCTTCTTGCCAATGCAAAATTGAGCAAGCCTGGAGTAGGTTGCCTCATCAGCATATACTTTGTCACACATACTGTATATACTCAATGGATGTCTTCCACCCTATTCAGCAAAGTAAATATTTACACGTCACCAAAAGCTGCGAAGTATTTGCCAAAAGAAGGATGAAAACAGCATAGCAAACAACTTGTACCTGGTTTGTTAGCTGAAAAGTATAAAAAGAATGTGGAAAACCTCACAATAGCCAAAAAAGTTTGAAGCACCTTGATCAAAATCAATAAAAGCTTAAATCAAATGGTTTCACATGAATATATATTCTAATTAGGAATGCTTTGCCATTACTCTTCCCCTATTCTTTTTCTTCATGCTAGACAAAAGTGGTTCTTTCACACAAGTGCTCCTGGTGCGTTGCTTAGTTTTAGTATTAATCCTAAACTTACTTTTTGTTACTGTTGTGTTCGTTTGGTGAATGACTTTAAATGCTGTGCACACTCACTTTATGTAATTTGTCTTTTGGTTTGACCATATGATTTTCAGGTTGTATACACACATACCTTCTTATTATGTTCTACACCAACACACACTTGCAACTGAATACATATCTTGACAAAAAAGTTGCCATTCATATTTATAATATACATAGAGCAAAGTAGCTCAGCCCATTTTCAGACCAGGGGGAACTAAAGTCAAAGCTAACCTTGAACACTTACCTTACAAGGGCAATTTTGAAAACCAAGGTTTATGTTAAAAAGATTAACAAATTACAGCAACACTATTGATACTAATTTAAGATAAAATGTTCATAAACACACCTAGAGCTTGAGCTATACATTAGTATGCTGGTATAACTATTATGCATCTTATCAGAAAAATTCCACCAAAATATATCAGCAATATTTTCTTGTGAAAACCACTACATTATTGTTTGAACATGGAGAGGAGTGTTTGAAACCCTGAGTTGTTACTCTATCTGTGATTTAGCAATGCTAATTCTTTGTCCTGTTATGGCACACAGCCATTTTGTTGTGGGCTAATTTATGTTGTTTAGTCCTGTAACTATAGTTTGAGATAATCTAAAAATCTCAGTATCGGCATCAGTTATGAAAAACATCAATATTGGCTGAAAAAAGTTACACCAGTCAAGCTCTACACACAACAGCTAACCTTAGTCAAACAACAAACTTTATTAATATATCAAAGACAAACAATCTATTTAATATGCACCAAAATCATCCAAAACATCTTTGGCCAATTGAACAAGACCAATATCCATTAAAACATGGTAAAGATGTCTGATCCTTAGCATTCGATAAGAACAGTCTCGTAGCAGGTTATCTGTCGGGCTTTCATGCATTTCAAATGAGAGTCTGAATTTTTTGCTTTGGGTTTCATCATATCCCAATCCAGAAACTGTAAAACATTTAAAGTATCTAGTATAAAATTACTGTATTTCTGCTTTATCAGTTTAATAACTTGCTACCACACTTTGCAAGGAAACAAAATCCACAATCGATAGTTAAAAATTTACCACCGAGCAAACTATTTACATCAAGATAAGATAATTCAACCATTGAAATCATTAGATTTAAACATGCAAATATTTTATGGTGACATGGTGAGCCTTAAAACATTCACATTATTACTGAATACACTTAAAGCTAAGCATCAAACTGGCGTTAAAGTTAAACATTGCACAAGGTGTAGTGCAACACTGAAAAATCTTGTCCCCTTCACAAAAGTTTTGCAGGCACCAATTACCGCCAAGAGAAATTACCACCAATTTATGTGAAAAAGTTTTGAAACAAATACATTGATTAGAAGATTTAAACAGGCTAGTTTTCTAACCAACACTAAGTAATGATTTTTCTTACTATTATAACTTAGTACAGGTTTTTTTTAAGGAAAATGTTAGGTACCCCTTATGGATCTATAGGGACCCAATTTCTCTGATTCTAGAGACCCGATTTTCTCTGATTCTAGGGACCCGATTTTTTCTGATTTTAGGGACCCGATGATAATTTTATCTGATTCTAGGGACCCGATTTCAAATTCTAGGGACCCGAATCGGTTCCCTAAAACGCCTTAAAAAAACCTGACTTAATATACAGCCAATGGATTCACAGCAACAAAGGTTTTTGTTGGATTCACAGCAACAAAGGTTTCAAAAACCTTGTCCTCACAGTCTTAACACTTATTGAGCCGGTCTATGACATATTCGTACTTGGATTTCAGCCTAAAAAACAGCAGTTTTCGGTTGCCTTACCAACGCCCTAGCTCCTCTGCCGATTGCACTAGAGAGCTGTTCAAGAGCTCAAATGGATCAGCCAGTCTAGTAGATTGCACTCGAAAAAAAGTTTTTGCTTGGGGAGTGCAGATTTTTTGTGACTGACGTCATAAGTGAAGTGGTTTTAGGGTCATTTTGGCTCATGTTGCCTGGCCTAGGGCCCAACCGCTAGGCCAAAGTGTTTCACTGAAGTTTTCATTGGAAACTAGACTCGAGTCCAAGTCTTTTGATACTTTGATCGACTTTCTAGCGTTTCTGGTTCAAAAGTTATGATCTAAAATAAACAAACCATTAATTAACTAATCAGCTAATTAGTCAAATATTTTTACTAACTTACATCATAACTTTTGAACCCGAAACCCCAGCAGGTCATCCAAAGTATCAAAAGACTCAGATTGTAGCCTAGTTTCCGGTAAAAACATCAGCAAAATACTACCACCTAGCGGTTAGCGCCCAGGGCCAGACAAAGTGGGCCAAGGTTGCCTAAAAGTCCTCCACTTATGACGTCACTCACAAAAAACCTGCAACCCCCAAGCAAAAAAATTTTTTTCAAGTGCAGACTAGAAGACTTGCCGCGTCTTTTGAGACTTTTACTGGGTCTGTAGAGCATACCAGACCAGAGAAATTCCCATGCAAATCCACGTGCGTTTTGGCGTTTTTTTTCAAAAATCCCCGAAAGCAGCCAGACGCCAAAGTGCTAATTACCAAGATTAAGGCACCGAATCACTATGGGGGTGCCAAAGTACTTGTTTCAATACAGAACATTTGCTTCCAAAAGACATCAGGTTCAAACATGGCAGCACCAAACTTACTTCCTGTCCCGGGCACCATCTAACCTCGCTACGGCCCTGAGAGTGGTGGGTCTTATAATAAACCCTAAGCTTACCTTACCTAGTCACTGATGGGTATCAATTTTAGATAGAATATGTTACATGAAAACGTGAAATTCTACTTTAAAGTCATTTCCCCAATTGAAGCTCATTACATCACCCGACAAATATTTTCTGTTTTTGTGGAATAAGGTATATGCACTTTAGGATCTCATTATTGCACACCCAAACAGTGGCTAATGGGCCCCCTTCAGCTAAGTTTACCCCCATGGCCCAAACCTCTAGTTACGCCACTGCTTGTGCTTATTTTGATAATCTTGAACTTGACATTTTTGTTGCAGGTGGTCCTCAGTGCCACTTTATCACGTCTGTTACCACTGCAGGTGGAATTCAAACGCTTTCCGGACATTAACTTTAGCTAAATTTAGTTTTTGCAGATCAAAGTAGGCCATTCAATTTGCGGCCCTCATTAATATACGTTATTCAATGTGCGGCCCTGGTAAAAATAGTGACATAATTTTTGGCCCAGTAAGCCATTTGGGTTGGACATAGCTGGCGTAGACATTACAAGTTATTCTCAAAAGTATTGCAGTACATTTACAAATGGGCTCCAAAGATCATGCAGACGATGCATGACAAAAGCATGAGCATCATGTAAATATTTTTGTTGTTTTCAGACGGGAAAATCACATGGCGTGTGATGTATGATGTTGCAAAGCATGACGTTAGACCACATGGCACATACATTTTGCATTGCACAAGACAAGTCAAGCTCATTGAAAGTAGTGATATTATAGGTAAAAAGTCAATATTTAATCATGGGATACTGAATAGAGTAAATCTCCAGCAGCCGCATAGATTCCTATGTAAGATAATTCAGATAATAGCAATGCAGAGATTGCAAATACAAATTATTGCCTATTTTTAGATGCTTTAGCATGTGTATGACTAATGATAATCTTTAAATATGGTGCTTACAAACGAAACTCATGCATATATACTAACAACTTCTAATATGTAAAAACCAAATTTTCCCAAATTTTTCATCAATTAATTTTTTAAACTGTTAAGCACATTAATGAATTATAATACAGGCTACAAAATGATCCAAAGTTTTTCCATACTGTATGTAATCACTTAACATTAGTCTAGCAGATGGTAACATAAAGTTCACCTCTGAGAAAAAAACCCTATACATCATATGCACAACAATACTGAAAGTCGTCATGGTGCCAGATAGAACGATGTCCAAAGTTCTAGCACATCTACACGTAGAAATGTACTTGTAAAAAGGCGAATATCCATCAGTATCAAATATTGGTTGCAGATATAAAGTCACATAACCAGAGTAGTGAAAACTGATATTTTATAAAGAGCAAGGACACCACAACAGTAGTAGAAATGTTTCTTGCTAGCCTGGGCCTAATGTCACCATTGTTCTCATGCCAAGGCTATTCCGCTCTTGTTAATATCCTCTCATGGGGCACAAAAATAGTTTCAACAATTGTGAAAGTAAAAAATAAAAACATGCAACAAAAATGTATTTAAAAATTTTATACATTCAACAAAAACTTAAACAACTTTCAGGCATTACATGTTTGGATGAAGCTCATACTAAATTGCAATGACAAAATACTTTTTCCATTTTATTTTTACTAAAACTCATTACACTATGTTCTGTCACTCCAGTTATGCTATCACTCATCTGTTAATGATGTCCATACTGACATATATCCGTTCATTACATTGAACCCATAGCTCAAGGCGGCTCGTGAGGTTGTTTTAAGTGGCCCATGATGCAGTACATTCGTAAACAGACTTTAAATTTTTAGTATTTTTTTTATAGGCTCAAGTATATTTGCCAGCAAAACACACCAAAATTATACCTGTTGTTTCTGTTGTGGGCCTACCACCCAAAGAATTGTATAACAAACTCTTCGAAAACATGTGAATTTTTTAGATTTGGTTTACATCCATACAAGCTAGCAACACTGCGTACAACTATAGGACTCATTATCACCTTGTGTTATCGCACAAAACTTATCAAAATCAAGGGATTTGTTACGTCACAAAAACGTTTGCGGCCCGCAATAAATTTCCTCATGTGAAAGTGGCCCGCAACACTGAAAAGGTTGGGTAGTCCTGCCATAGATGTTTTACAACAGCATTCTAAGCGTGGCAGTTAATATGGTAAAAAAACATTAATTTCTTGCAGATTAATAAAACGTGCAAAGTTTCCAGCATATTAGAGCACTTTACTGTGTATCTAAACAATTATAATTTACACGTAGTAATTCAATGTATATTACCCATCCAGTAAAGCAGGGTTTCCCAACCTTTTCACTATCTTGTACGACTTGGGCACCTCGTATTGTCAATGCGTACCACTTCCATCAGAACAACTAATTTCATCTAGTCTTAGTTTATTCAGAAGAATAATATACATTAAAATAACAATGAAAGATCACCACTAGATTTAATGAGATTTTTGTTTTTGTTTACCTTCCGCCCAGGGACGCAACATGGGGGGCAAGGGGGGCACAATTCCCTGGGCGTCAAATCACTGCGGGAGGTGCCGAGAAGTCCAAACAATGTCACAGGTGCTTTCTTCAAAAGTAAATTTGCTTCAGAAAGAATTACAGCTCAAACGTGAAGGTGCCAACTTGTTTATTGGCCCGGTGCCA
>Ga0210059_1015871_pt1 | contig 10930 bp, 15 predicted proteins | sample Ectturendosymbi2_FD_188042 | JGI IMG/M metagenome (GOLD analysis project Ga0210059, IMG submission 188042) | Ecteinascidia turbinata endosymbiont from Florida, USA - Sample 2 (SPAdes) (version 2) | ecosystem: Host-associated > Tunicates > Ascidians > Unclassified | place: Key West, Florida... | reverse complement strand
GGGCCCAAACTCACTTTGTCCCAGGGAGCAAGAAACCCTAGGTACGCCACTGTCTGGCAACACCCTTTCTCACCGCAAAACATCTAGACTCTAATCTAGATCACGAGATTTCAATGAAATTTCACAGCCGACTAAAAAATCCCATTTTTACGCTCTCACTTGCCATTTTCTTGGACGTTATAGATAGAGGTTTTCTGCGTGCAATGCCACAACTCTACAACATAAGAAGTAAAGTCACGCGACATAAATGCGGGCCCTCTGCCCGAATCAACGTGGGCAGGGAATCCAAATATAGCTAACGATTGATTTAAACAAGAAAACACGGTTTTAGTATCAATGCTAGAGCAAGAAAATGCAAATGGAAAACATGAATACTCGTCAACAACTGTGACCAAACAATCATTTTTAATCAACGATGGCAACGGTGCTTTAAAAGCCACGCCTAAGCGTTCAAATAATTGAGTGCTCCTAATGAGTTGAGCAGACGGCGGTTTGTAGAAGCATAGGTTCAATCACGACATTGCTGCATGTTCTACGGACACATTGTTATAATGTTCAAGCGGGCAAAACGATAGAGGCTAGTGATACCAGGGTTAGGTAAAGATTTATGACTTTCACTAAACGTACTCTTGGGTATGCCAACGAAATAAGCCCTAGACAGCGTATCAGGCGCATAATTGATTTGTGTAGTCCCATAAACGATATCAAAATCGAATTGGGTAAGTTCAATGTGCCATCGCAAATTTTTTTCATTTTTGTAGTTACCATGATTTTTGGTATCGTACATCAGTCAAACAGATCTTTGATCAGTTACGATTATAAATTGGCTTCCAGTAAGAATACGCTCCCACTTCCTGACGGCTTCGACAACAGCCAATGTTGGTGTTTCTGATCTCACGCGGCAAATTTCATTCTTCATTAATCCTGGAGAAAGCCACAGGGCGATTTTGCTGAATTAGTGTTGTAGGAATAGCGCTTCCAGATGCGTCATTTTCTAGGAGAAGCTTACGCTTTCATCCATTACTCCGAGCGAAGCTGCAGCAAAGTCTTCCTTCAACGTTAACTTGCAATGCCTCCCCACCTGGTGGAAACTCTTTCGCGACGACCTGTGGTTTCATCTTTTCAGAATAAGAAGGAATCTATTGTTGCGCAGTGCGCGGACACCCCCTCAACACGAAATAGTTCTTCGAACCGGTGTGAAAACAAACTCAAGGAAAAACAAATATCTTTGAACAAGCGCGTTTGGGAATTAGGTGCAGGGGTAACGTCTTCCATTCAAAGCGAATGCAGCAGTGCAGAGATGCAGTTTTACTTCTGTAATCTTAAAAGTGCGGGAGAAGACTTTACAACGTACGCTCATCCACAAACCCATTTCACAGAGACATTGGATATAGCTACGACAGTAAAAACCGTTCTATGCAGATCAATTAAACGAGGCAATGAAAAGTGTACAATAATGCCAGGGTAACATTCCGACCTCGATTTGGCGTCTCGAAAAAGCTGCGCCCGGGGTAATTGTCCTTCACACTCCTAATTTGCCCACTGCATAAGAAAACTGGCGGTAAGATACTGTAGATGACACAGCTCCTACTGCCACTAAAAACAAGGCAACACACTACGCTTTTTTCTGGCATTTTTTCCGACCGTTTTCAAAAAAATGATTTCTGAAGTGTTGTACTAACGTAAACTGTTCAGCACAATCTTGGAACAGTACACGGAACAGCTGCACAACATTATTAGCACGATTAAGGAACTCTGTGATAAGAAGGAAGAAATTTGGTTTACAGTATGGCCAAGTATGTTCACTTATTTGGTACCGGGTGGTTGTCTGTGAAAAACAACACAAGGTATCATGTACTATTGGCCATCACATGCGTCGTAATCCTGTTCACAATTTTTTATCCATCCCAGATTGGAGGCAATAACCGTTCGAGCCTTTGCACACATGTCTTCTTCGTGCTGACTGTCAAACATTCATTGAATTGCTTCGAAGTAGAAACTGATCAGTTGGATGGGGGACTTGTAAGTTTCTATCTCTTTCGTTGACAGATACATCTGAGGGAACTAGGTGTTTTTGTCTTCTTGCAGGACAACTGTTCCAGATCCGAAACAGAATTATTGATCTATAAAAAGATGACAAAGTTTAAGAAAAATAGGATGGAGAACCTAAACTAGCGGAAGCAAAACGAAAACGACGAACATCCAATTCACGTTAGCCGGATACGACTTACATGAAATGGAAATTCCAATTATTTAGTGATTAACCACCACTCACCATTGACTTTCGCGTGGAAGATGCAAAGCGTGTCGACACACCCACTGCCACGCCCCTGACAACGTCTAGTCACAATGCTTTCACCGAAACCAGGTGATTCAATCTGTTTAGCCTGGAAGAAAAAAGCACCAGGCTAAACTTTTTGAATTAATAAGAAATTGTTCTATTGGGTTGTTTGGTTGCTTAAAAAGAGCATGACATAACTTGTTTTCTAAAAAATGCATGCCTTGTTTTCTAAAAAAGTTTATGCTTAACTAATTAAAAACTTGCAATCGCTAAATTGTTTTCTGCAGACGCCAGAATTTAAATGATTTGACAACTTTTATATTAAAAGCCTCGTTTCATTTCAAGTAAAATGGAAATATATTAAATAATGGGTATTTTCATGCTCAGTGAGTGTAACGCCGCTGTGAGAGAAAACATGTTTGTACGCTTAAAACGTATAGATTTAAAACTAGCCACTAGGACGTCAATGCAAATAACTCATAAATTTCGGTAAAGATATTAAATATAGTAGCAGTTTCAGAGGAATGGATTCCATGGCTGACGCCTCTGTCTGAAAGAAGTGATAAACGTTAACTGCTTAGACAAATAAAAAATAAATTGCAATAGCTAAAAGAAACACCACGGATTTCATGTCCACATTCGTAAATTTATGTTTGTTTTCATGCTTTTGTGCTAGTGTTTAAACTATGGCAAGCTGCGTAGCATGCTGCAAAATCAAAAAACATTATGCATCATGTGAAAACATTCACAAGTTTTTCACTTAAAGCTTGTTCGACTAAGCGCGTAGCCACAGGTGGGAATATGGGGCAGTGATAACACATTCTTAACACATTCCTCTCCCTGAAAAAGAACATCCGATAAGGCACGACGTCATAAACATCCACAGTCCTCGGTCTTGGTAGAGTAGATCATAGTAAAACTGGAACTGACGTCAACGATGAGCTTTCTCCCACATTCCTCTTCCCATGATGGTTGACCTTGTCCAGTGCATCCAGCAGGTGATCATTGTTACAGAAGGAACGGTCTGGATTGGTTGGATCGCTTCCTGTATTGCCGCTACGTTTGTTCTTGCTTGTAGGTTTTTCTTTTCTGTTGAAAATGAATGCCATGGTGATTTTCCGACCTTGCATCCAAATGAACCCGCTCAAGGTGAGGTTCAGAATGACCACTGATGTAATGTCTCGTAGAGGTATTGTGTTTTCTCGAGCAGAGGAAAAGTGAGCGTGGATGAGTGAAGAATGCACAAGTTCCACCTCCTTGACAATGAATAACGTGTCCCAGTAGTAGCTGGATTCCATGTTTAGGTAAATGTAAACAACGCTCACCAACAGGATCCTATTTTGCCTGTAAGTGCGAGACTATTTACTGTTTTCGAAGCTAAAGGCCAGTGTTACGTCCAAGCAATTCCTCTAGTCGAGTTTCGCGCATTCCTCACGCGTTGATTGGTGCAACGCATTTGATAGCAGCTCGCCACGTGGTCTTGGCTTTAAAAGCGCGTTTTCATGCGGTTGAAGTCCTTTGGGTTGTAGCATTCCGTTGTTTCTGATCGAATTCGTAACTGCTTGGTCCTGATACGGACATTTTTCTAAAAGCTTGTTTTCCTCAAATCTGTGACTAGTTGTTTATCGACTGGCCGTGCTTTTATCACTGCAAGGTAATACAACAGCTTTCTGGGACTGGTCGCAAGTTTTCGGACACAGGACTTTTTGAGTACCAGGCTTATATCGAACTCTATCTCAGTAGAAACCAGGACCTCCTCCTGGGTGCTACAGCCAGGCTGTCCAACAAGATACCCTTCGGGCTAAAACATACTGTTCAGAGCTTCCAGCAGCTGTCAACGATTAGTTTGAAGTGCAACTGCCAAGGCACTTATGCGTAAAAAGATGACAAAGGTGTGCGTGCACGCGCGGAGTCACCACAAACTTCCGTATTACATAAAACCACTTCACACAGGAAATCTGATGGTCAATACGGCCAGTGTTGCCACTTGTGCTGTTTTAACATCAGATCTGATGTTTTCAATGAATTGTCGGATGTCTGAGGTTTTGGCAACAAATCTGATGTTGACGTGGACTGCTGTTAAGTTAGCTTTGTGGTTTCATCAATTTCTCAATCTCATGTGCTTGGTCATCGTTCCAAACTGAAGCTTTCTTCACTGCGTTGAAAATAATATATGCGTTACGCATAACCAACTTCGTTCAAACGAAGATATTAGCTTGCATAAAAGTGTAACGTAAATATCTGATGTTGAAACAGGCAACCATCTGATGTTAACGAGAATGACTCCACCGGCAACACCGATTATGACGTTGCACCCTATCGGGAGCTCTATTTTCAGGGCGGGAGAATGTGTCATCAACGTGAATGCCTGGCAAAGGGTTTGCTTCATGGTAGGTACATTTGTTCCCAGGTTGACTGTAAGGGATGTACAAACGCTTGCTATATCCTTTACAACTTGCAATGGCTACGAACACTTATTCACTTCGATTAAATTATCATGAAACGTATGCTTTATCTCCTTCGCAATGAAATTTTGGTATAACTGCGAATGACTGCAGGATTTCACAGCAACGTGTTTATTATCAGGTCTTATGCGCTGGAAGTCGAAAGGTCAACTGTTTGATTTGTTTGAATGTATCCAATGAGCGCAGACATATAAAAATTCAAAAGCACAATTGTATATTTTTTCAATCAGTCATGGCTCAGTACAACGTCCTACAACAAATTTAATATGACCAGCACATTTCCCGTATCACAACGACTGATCGAGAAGGTCCACTTATGCATTGTAAGAATTTTTAGTTTTCGCTGCAGAGTTCACAACGACCAACTTAATTTTTTCATTTTTGATGTTGTACACACGCGAAATTACTTGGCAAATGAAAGCTTTATCTGTGTTACGGCGTATTGCGCCAGGGTCAATTAAAGCAGTTAGACATGGCAGGACGCCATTAATAACTAAAGCATATTTGTTTTCCTTGTAGTCATCGTCAAAGTTGCATGATAGGGCAGCAGATAAAGTGGACAGTTGTCAAGTCACTGAACAAGTTGGTAAGTTTTCCTAACCCTGGGTGAACAAACACTGAATTATTGTCCTTTCTTCGTGCGCTAGACGTCAATGCGATCTCGATAAGAACATTTGAAGGGAATATCACACTTGCTATCCAAATTACGCAATTTCTTTGCAAGGCATGATATTCAGGCACATCACTTGTTTCTCCACTAACAGCGCACACAACTATGGCTTCGACCGGACTTGGACTCAAGAATGTCATGCGATGTTCTTCATAGTTTCTCTGCACCTGGTCGAAACTACAAGTTTTATCAAATGATTTCTTGATTTAAAGGACGTTCCTTTCCAGAAACGTTGCCTTGTGTGGTGATGTTTCAGCGCAGCAATGAAAGTATCGCAAACAGAGACATGTTTGCACTGAGCAGCAGCTTTCGTAACAAATGTGCAATCAGCACCGACGCGTGTTCAGCCTGTGTCCAGCGCGCACCTCATTTGCATACCTGACGTAGACATTTTCCAAGCGAGCAATTGCTCTACCATACGAGGCCCATTAGATTCTAGTGCGGTATACGTACGTATGCACAGATGAGACGAGTTAAGCAGACCACTTAGAACTTGTAGCTTGTCCGTAAGAGAATTGATAGCGATTATGTGCAAATAGTTTTCTTAAATACCCTTCTAGTGTAGCCAGGCTCTTGCAACATCAGTAGGCTCGCTTCAGCCAAGAACACATGCGGTTTCAAATATTTCCACACCTCATCAACGTAAAGGATAATAGCATGAGCAGAAAGCAAGTCCTGTTTACTATACTTTAGCTTCACTGAGAAACAGACATGATGCATCTGAAAAAAGGTGCAATATAGAAATGACTAATTTACTAAGCTCAGAGCAAAACGCACATTCGACAACAACGAGAATACCGAAAGAATCTCAACCAATACTTCGACAACCTAAGTGGAGGAATGTCAGGAATGATGGAAGGGGTTGCAACACCAGTTACAATCGCAGACACAAGCCCAAACGGTATTGTGTTTTAAAAGTTTTTTATCTCGTGTACTGTGCTGTAGTTTTGCGTTATTCAGTGTTCCATTATGTTCATTTCCAATCTTAATGGTGTTGCATGAAAGTGAGCACCGGTACAAAAATAATCATAAAAAGAATTGTGCTGTTACCTCACCCGTACATGGGACGAACCTATTTAGGAATGCAGCTTTCTTCAACGTATTTTCATTTCTGCCCAATTTTCTAAATACAGTAGTTGTTTGGTTCAGCGTTTATTCAAAATCTTTCACTATTAAATCGACTATAAACCTGTACCTGTAAAGGTTTTCAACGTCTTTTCATGAATCAACATCAGCTCCTTCTTGGCATGAACTTGAGCTTGCGACCAGAGCTAATAACTGCTTTTGGCTCTTAATTTGGATGACAGCTTTGCACTGTAAACATATTTTTCCGTGTTCCACCACATTTTCTTTTCTTTCCACAAATGTTTTGGTTTCGGAGTGAAAATAGATCAAACTCAAAACTGCGTTGTGGCGGAAGCGGTAGCAAAGATATTTCACGAGAATGAACATATTTTCGAGGTTTGGAAGAATATTTGACGGTGGTGAAGTTCTGTACGTCGATGTTTCAAACATTGAAGCTGATTACGAGCCGATGTTAGCTTTTGAGGGTCAAAACACAGGGTTCATACATGTGTCGAAATGTGACCCAGGGTAATTCGTTCGCTATCACGCTAATCCCACCACACAAGCGCAGTACGGCAAACACGTTACAGCAGACCATTTTTGCCATGGCGACTTCACTCTGGTCAGGCACGTATTGGTCTTCGCTGGTACATCAGAGGATTCGGTCAACATGAAAAGTTGGACGGCAAACGAAAACAAGGGTAGCGTTACCAGATAGTGTATCTGCAAACTGAAACAAACAGCGACGGGACTTTTGTGTTAAAAATGCAAAGATTGGTTGCTTTTGTTCCAAAAAGCGTGCCGTACTTGCAAAGACGTCAGTTTTGTTTCACTGTTTAGAAGTCTCGCAAAATGTCAAATTACGTGTTTCTGAAATACGTAGGTGAAATGAGTCCACAAAAGGTACACAAAGTTTATTACTCATCAAAACACACTCTGTCAATGTCTGAAACTAAGGCAGAATGGACGCAATACTGTGTATGCATTTGTTCTACTTGTCACGATTTAAGTCTGTGATAGTATATCGAAAGAAAAAATCTGCTGCATATCGAACATATAGCGGTTGTGTTTATGAAAATGTTGCAACTTTACAACCGTTTTGCTTTCAAAAAATTCATTAATGCTTTAACACATTTCATTAAACTTCTGTCTTGATCAAAACTGATTCCCGGAAAGTTCTTACGTTTGAATTTAGGCGGAGTAAGTGAAAAACAGACTCGGAAAGATCTAATATTTCTTTTAAGACCGAGTCGGAACCATCCAAAGGAGAAACAAGGTGGTGGAGTCAGAGCCTTAATGAGGGGGTGGCAAGGGATCACAATTCCCCGGGCGCTGGATCACTGTATGGGACCGAAGCACTGCTGGGAGCGACGAAATGTCCCAACATTGTCACAAATGCAGTATATTTTCTTCCGAAAACGAACTCAGGTTCGAACATTGGGGCTCCAAACGTGCTTTTTGACCTGGGCGCCATCTAACCCGTTGCCGCCCTGAGTGGAGTCGAAATCCCCATTGCAGAAGTCATCATCATTACATAGGTTTAATTTTACACTGCTCCTATTTATCTACAAATGTTCTAATTGCTGGTATTAAGACTAATTTTAATCTCAATTCGTCGTCATCGTCCTTTGAGCGAGTTGTTACTGTCACTGCTTGGGTGGACAAGATCTTGGGGCAGTTGTTGAGCACCCATTCGATTGTCTCATCGTCCAGAACCGTCAGGCCGTGCAGTCCATGGGGAGGTCGATGGATTGGACATTGGAAGACAACATGGTCGACGGTTTGTTCTTCTGCGCCACACTCACAGGGCGCAGAGGAGGCCATACCCCATTTGTACAGGCAGGAGCGGAAACGTCCGACACCGGTGCCGAGGCGGTTGAGCCGGAGTCATGCTGTTCTCGGAAGGGCCATTCCACGTAGATTGGTGCCTGTGTCGGGGATGAAATTACGGAGTCTCGTAGGGTTGTCCCACCACTCCGCATTCCGTGGTTGATCCACCCAGAGCGCCGTACGTTTGTTGTTGTTGTCAAATAAACTGATCAGCTGCTGCGCGGGGGGGTACAACTCGGTGGACAAGTGAGGACTGAATGGAGCAGGTTAATGACGTTTTCGGCTCTTAAAATGTACAACGCAAATGCTGCTATTCGAAGTAGCTAGCTTTCTTATAAACTCAGAGACCGAAAATGTGAGCTTTGGAACTTTCATCGTTTTCGTACATACTCTTTAATTTTTGTTGTTGGAGAATTAAAACGTATATGTGCTAATTTGCAATTCGCCAATCAGCATTTAAGTTGTAGTTGGATGGGAGTCGTGTGTTTGAGCTGCGTGTTTAATTTACTGTAAATAGCTACAATTTTGTAGGCCTACTTGCCTAAATCTTAATTGTTTGTCGCGCTTTCGGCTAACGGACAGTTAGGTCTGTTCGCTGCGTTTAGGCTGCGCTGGTAGAATGTGGAATCTTGTTTGTGTTGTATTCCAGAAACCGTTCTCGAAGACCAATCATTGTTCAAACGATCAACCGTTGTTGCTCTAAGTGTGACAATAAGTGTTTGCGCTGATAATCTACCGTTGTGTAGTAACATCAGTAGGCAAGGGCGGAGACAGACATTTTCATTTGGGGGGGCCACTGGAGGGGCCAGTTTTGCAACAAGTGGAGCTGCCAATGGTCTGTGTAGGACTTTCAGAAAGAGACCTGAAAAATTTTGGGGGGGCCAGGCAAAATTTTGGGGCGGCAGTGGCCCCCCTGGCACCCCCCTAGCTCCGCCCCTGTCTGTAGGACATAAGAGTTTGCAGCTCTGTGGATACGCGGAACCCGCAAGGTGTCAAAATAGGCAAAAAATAATTTGATAGGCGGTGACAAACTCAGTGAGTGCTGTTCTCTGAAGATCACAAAAAGCCTGTTCAGGCACCACTTGTGGAATCATCCAACATGTCTGCATGTATCACAGTGGAAACCTCTTAACAGAGCATTCTCGGGAATAGCAAAACCTGCTCTAGTAAACGGTTGTTTTTATCCGATGAGAAATTTTTGCAATAAAAATAGGATGTCATTCACACTAGGGTTTCACGAATACACATATCAATATTAGGGTACTCTATTTCATTCTCGTTGTGATCACTGTACACAGAATTGTAAAAAGAAAACTTACTGTATTTTTGCAATATGTTTGTCATAACGTATTGCACAGTAGCTGTTGTGGTGAACACTGTTCGCTCTTGCCCCTCTTTAGCACAAAATAACTGGTAGATTTTTGATTGTTTTACTACATTTTTGGTTGCTTGACTTCTACGCGTCAACTTTGTGCATTTTATGGATTTCTCACACGCTAACTGCGCGCAAGCCATGATGCTGCTACACGTCTAACTGCTCTAATAAGCGGTGTGACTGCTCTAATAAGCGAAGAATTTATAAGAAAAAGATAAGGTCGCTTTTCTCAGCCAGCAATGCTAGCTGCAGTGTTCAAAAAACTCCTTTGTTTTGTTTTTCTTTCTGACATGCTGTACTGCGTTAGTTTGCACGTCTTGTATGAACACACCATGAGGAAAGTGGGAATGGGTAAATGCCAAACTGAAGCTGTACATGCAAATAAAATCGGCCTGTTACCAACAGGCGGGAAAATGTGACATATCCGGGCGTAATCTTAAGTAGGTCGTGCATGCGTAACTCAGATCAAGTTGAAATTGATTTTTAAGCTCTTTTCCATAAATGCGAAGGATATGTGCGTTGACTGTGTTGTCAAAAACTTAACCTTCGGATCAGGGCAAAGTTCAGCACGTGGCACATTACACGTCGCCTGCGGCTTCGGTTCAGATTACGTCTTAGACGACCCTCAAAAACCTAAATTTGGCTTCTGGGTCGGAACGACGTCTTCTTCTATCGATGCTTACCGTCGTCTTGTGAGGTGCCGAGAGCAAACATGAGAGTGAAAACCTACGCAACGGAGAGTTAATTCTCCTTCAAACTCTGAGGAAAACGCCCGAACTTTTTACTGTTGTAAACTGTCGCAAGCACTACCACAGACCACATGTGCCTCCATTTGATCAAATTTGGACCTCATTCAAAACATTTTGGACACCGCTGCATTTGATAAATATTCGTCGGGTATACTCCAAAAGAAAAACTTAATTTCGACTCTGTTGCACACTGCTCATCCTTATACAAGACAGGACTGACTGCAAGTAATTGACTGTTCAATAATGCCCTAACTTTCCCGATTTTTCTCATTCTCTATGGGTTTCAGTGGGTTGCTGTTTACCTTTCCCAGAATTCCGAAGAATGTCAAGAATTCAGGCGAAGGAAATTAACGTGGGTTTTGCGGAAATTCCCAGTAACGCCCACTTGTCACACAACAAACAAATTGTTCTGACGCCAGTTACGTAACATGGCGGGGATCAAAGTTACAGCAGACATGTTACCATACTACTGAGCTTAAGACTTAGGAGAAAAGC
>Ga0210059_1015870_pt1 | contig 10930 bp, 8 predicted proteins | sample Ectturendosymbi2_FD_188042 | JGI IMG/M metagenome (GOLD analysis project Ga0210059, IMG submission 188042) | Ecteinascidia turbinata endosymbiont from Florida, USA - Sample 2 (SPAdes) (version 2) | ecosystem: Host-associated > Tunicates > Ascidians > Unclassified | place: Key West, Florida... | reverse complement strand
TCGCCCCCTCCTGGGTACGGACCTGTGGACTTCTATACATCACAAAAAAACAAACCTTTTCTTGTGTACTTTATGCGCATTCTCAATTCTTGTGTAGTTTAGTAAAATTCGATCTCGCAAACCAGGGTGTGCGCCAGCCAGTCCAGCCGCACACCTTCAATGCTCAACTGCTCGTATCTGACGAGACCTTAGTGCAGCCTGATTTTGTAGTTGTAAATTGCTCTGACGTAGTGGTGAGTGTGTTTCACTCCCCTATTTTAATGAACAGCCTGATATTTTTGCAGTTATGAACTGCTGTGTCGTAGCGTTGAGTTTAATTTCCTCCGATAGCCTAACTTGGACCGCTGATAGTTTATATTCAGTGCAATGCCACATGAAATAAGGGGAGTGGATGTAGAAAAATATGCATTATTATGTCAAGAAACTTCGCCAAAACGTTAGTTTGAAGACATGGAAATGACGTCAAATTGTAACGTCACAAACAGCGAACACCAAATACAAATGACCACCATATGACCCTGAACCAAACCCCCCCCATGAAAATTTTCTGCGTACGCCACTGTTTTCAACTAATAAATCTTCTGAAACTACAGCAATTATCATCTAAAAACATCTTGCAACCACAAAATGAAATAAAAAACTTCACCAAAACGTTGCACAAACAGCGTTGTTACATGACAAAATTTGGTCAAATCATAAGAACTGTCAATTCACAAATATCGCAAAAAACATCAACAAAATCCGTCTGAACAAATCTGAAGTGCATGAAATAAAACAAATTTATCGCAAAATTTCCGTTAACCTTTGCACCAAAGAAATTGCTTTTAGGTAACCAAACAAAAGAAAGAAGTAGCTGACCGTTCTTGAAAAGCGTGAAACAGTCGTGACTGGAGAAAAATAGTTTTGATGTTCGCTTCTTCGACTGAATGAAACAGATCAGAATTGACCACAACAAACGCTTTTGCACTGTGCCACACACCCACACCCCAGCTAAATAATATAAATGTCAGGTAATTTGTTACGTTTCTAAAAGCGAATTAGTTCAAATAAACACATTCCACATATCCGAGAAGAAACGCGTTTTTCTGAGTGGTTGCGGGGCTTTTGTTGTTCTTTCCTGCTTTGTGTAAAAACCTACTGAAAAAGTTAACACCTCATTAGACGAATGTTGTGACGATTTCCGTCACCGCCTTTCTTTGTCAAGAAATTGTTTTCGAAACTGACTATATTCTAAACAAATGATTTTCATGTGAAGAAGTTGTAAGTATAAAGACTACGCCTACAACGAAAGCGTTTACTCATATTAATTGCATGTGTGAAAGACAGGTTGTGATGCCTAATAAAATAAAGAACGAATGATGCAGAAAAAAGCAACATTTGATCAAACATCGGAAGCCACAATATCTTTTTCGTTGAGTATCAAACGACATGAAATACGTCTATACACATATTTTCAAACAACAGTTTTGTCCAACGCGATATAGCGACAGACTTGAAAACACTGGCAAAAAAGAAACGATCCTTGAACACAGAATCTCGTATGTTGCAACAGATCTTCACATACAGCAAAGATATTTACCCATGAGAGTCGTGAGCCACATTATGCCTCTGCTAAGAAACAAGACATTTTTGATTTTGTTGCACATTCGTCACTTGTATCTACAAAACCAATCAGTGACTTTGTGTCTGTCCATATCTTCAAAAACATTAGTTGGAACAGGGTTGGAATGACGACAATATTTGACTTGCAAGCACATTTTCCAACGTAAGAAGACTACTCAAGCTTGAAAATGTTTCCGTAATTCGAAGATATTCAGCCTCGCGAAGAAACGTCCTAAACGAAAAGTTTTGCAAATGGGTGAATTGAAGGCATATATGAGACTTAGTTACGTCTTTCATGATTTGTTCATGCAGAAAAATTGATTATCACCACGTTATTGCAACTTTACGATAAGAAAAAATAAATTACGATGGCAAATACCAGAACATTGTTAGCTTGTGGCCCTTTTGCAGACAGAGGCCCACTTTGGCAATATTGTGTTCTGCGCAACATGTTTCCTGTAACAGGAAGCTGTCCTGCGTTTTTGTCTGATGGGAAAATGCAGCAACTTCGCCTTTTCCGCAATTGTGTTAGTCCTGTCTCGCCGGTTCTCTGCTACACCACCTGATACCCGCATTTTTAAGGTAAGTGTTGTTTCTCTAGGAATGTTTGTAACGGTTGACGGCCCAGTTGTAAAAAACTCCCTTCTGAATGAATTACCCTTTGCGCTTTGAAGCAACCGAGCTGCGTCACTTCCTTGATCATACAGTATGAGCAAACAAGAAAAGAGCGACTGATAAAATTCACTGCTGATATGATGTACTTTTTGCGGTACAGTACAGGGTTGAAGAGCTAAGCATAAAATCTTGCGTGTCCTCTGACTGATGGAAAAAATTACAGAATTTGAAAATATAAACATTTTTGATTCTGTGATTCACTTTTGTCATTCTAAGTGAGTTCTTTCTGTGCCTGTACCAAATTTTTCAGTTGAAAAGCATAGTTGTTTTTCCGTATTTTGTCTAATTTCCTTACATGAGTTCGCACTGATATTTGTTGATTCCAGGTGTTGAACCTTTGCATCGTTCTCTGAGGTTCAAATCTACATCACAAGACAATGGAACGGAATAAACATGCTTCAAGTTTAACAGAACACTTAGAAATACAGTCTCTTCCAAAGCAAAGCGCATTTTCAACTAGACCGTATCTTTCCTGCACGAGAATGCATCATTCTCTTCAGACATCGCCCTTTATTCGAGTCAGGGAAAAAAGTTTTGAGTCATCGATGCAAACGGCAGTACAGGAGTGACGTCTTCAGCAGTGACGACAACAAATTGTTTCCAGTGTTGTTCTTTATATATTAGTTTTTTATATATTTTATTTCTCTTCGTAATATTTTCGTTAATATTTCAAGCAACCGGTGGAATATTTAGGGGCAATGAAATGCAAACCTCGCTTTTTTCAAAACTTTGTCTTTCCTATTTTATTCATAGACCACAACAACAAAATGCCACTTCTAAAAGCCTAAGTCAATTTCTTTGCAAATAATTTTAATATTCCTCAAATTTCTGGTGACACCACAGACTCACAGTTTTGATGCAGATATAAGTTGCGAGAATTTTGTCCCCACTTAGGTAAACATCATTACTCAATGATTGTACCAAGTTTCATAGAACGTTTTATGAACTATTATTTTTACAAAATATTTTTTTGAGAAATAAACAAAAGAAACATCAAAATCACTTTGCATATAAAAAATGTGATTTTTGAGCGATTTTCTCATAGCAATATTTTAGATTCAGATCAGACGCTAAATATTTGACCGGACTTGAACGCTAGATGAATTAGAAAACTTTTTTTTATATGCAGTATCATTCATCATTCTTAAGCAAGTTGGTTTTCTCAATGTTGTTTAATTTATCGATAAAACACATTTTGTCAAGCTTTTTACGAAGTCATTTCATTGATACGTTTCCACCAAACATTGTTTCACCAGCGCTCTACTTCAGAGAAAATCAGATTGCCAAACCTTAGGTGCACTATTTCCAGAAGCCAGGCCCCATGAAACATACAAGTCAGACAAAGAATTAAAGTATTTCAGGTCGGATTTCAGCACACCTACAACCTTCTCCGCCTTCAAGGTTATAACAGATAGAAAAACTGTGATCGCAGTGATGGTATTCCACTCCTACCTAAAAAACACGCCTGTGTGTTTGATGGTGTGGGAGTGAGCGTGTTCAAAAAATCTTTGAAATTCTATTCATCTTATATTCAACGAAACATTCCAGGATTCAAATATTTGTAAGAAGACCTGATATTTCTTGTCCTCTTGATTTGAAACTGTGACTTTTAAGGCTAAGAGTGCAAAAAGCACAGCCACTCCAGTATAGAAATTGGGTGGTCAATACGTAAAATCTGTTGACCGATACAAATATCTGGATATTGTATTGGATACTGAGCTCTCAGATGACAAATACATTCAGAGACAACTGCGATATCAATATTGAGCAGCAAACAAGCTGCGAGCCTCTTTTTCCCGTTGTTCAAATCCAGTTAAAAACGTACTTTTTCTTTCCTTTTGTACGCCCATGCATGCATCACAATTATGGTGGAATTTCAGGAAGTCATGCATGCGGAGATTGCGTGTGACATATAATTTTGGATACAGAGCTCTATACAACCTGCCCTGGAGAGTGAGTGTTAGTAGCCACCAGGTTCAATGTAACATTCCTACCTTTGAGGCTCTGATACGAAAATACAAGTACCTGTTTCTCGAAAGATGCAGAAAATCTAACTATTATGGTTACATGCTTTGATGCAGTCAGATTGTTTGTACTCGTCACTATTCTTTGATCACTATAATCGCATTTTACTCTGTGAATGAGTGATCGAACTTTGCAGTGTCCGTTTGATCGATGGCGTGTCAAGCCACAATGCTTTCACATTTTACCTAGACTCGACCAATGTAGGAATTAGCGCCCTACTCTGCAGTGGTGCTGTAACAAGTGTTACGTGTTAGCTAACTTTATTGTTAACAATGTGTCTGTAACCCTATGGTTCTGTCTTCAACGCAGTTGCAAAAAGTGTCTGTAACCCTGTGATTCCGCCGGCTTCAATGCCTTGTACTACGTTCTGTATTGTTTGTTTTTATCAACCTGCACTTCTGCAGAGTGTGTGTGTTCATATTATGGACTTCGTGCCTGCTCACAAACAAATAAATAAATAAAATAAAGTGTGTGTACAGTGTGAAGAACTGACAGGAACGTTGAAATTCAAGTTCATATGTAGGTTGTTGTTGCCAGTTGAGCTTTCAAATACAATTTAACCAAATTTCGACAGCTTTACGTAATGCGCTTTTACGAATGCTATGAAAATCATAAGCTCATTAGTAGTTGGGGCAATACATAAAATGAAACAAATTGGCTTTTTAATTTCATCATAGTGATGCAAGGTGTTTCAACTCTTTAATTTAAACTAATTCCAGAACAAAAATATGAGCGCACTCGTCGAGAAATTGAAATCTTAATTCGTTTCTGGAAAGTGTGAAACTCACTTACAAAACTCAAAGTTGCGCTGTGTTGATGAAAAATTTGAAGTTGAAACTTCAGCAAAATTTAGTGAAAATAGTATATACTTTAAACAAGGTTCCACTATGTTACTTAGTCTTAGGGTTTGAACGGTTCGTATGTTTCTCTCAACAACCCACTGCCTGCCAATGTTGCAATTCGTCAAAAAAGTGAGGCCGAACCTTGTATCATGGAAGGTACATGTTCGTATATTTAGTCAAACCACACATTGCTACCCGGATATTCAAGTACAGTGCAGGCCCGTAACCAGGGTGACGCAGGGAGGGCGAAGCCCCCCCTAAATATGTCTCGCCCCCTGGAAAAATGTGTTGGACATGGTTTAAAAAATTATTGGACATAGTTCAAAAAATTTGGGCACCTTTCCGAAAACTCTTCCCCCCTCCTGGTGTCCCAAGCTAGTTACGGGCCTGGTACAGTGCAAACACGCACCAACCAAGCGGTGTTAACTTTCAGTTAATCGACCTTGGGAAGGTGAGTGACGAATGTGAATCATGAATTGGTTTCAAGGATCGCAGACTGGTGCGATCGGTTGGGTCATATTTAGGAACTTGAACACGTACTCACTGCTGCATCCGAACTGCAGTGACAAGTACTCTGCCTGCTGGACAATTGTGATAGTTTCAAACTTTTCACCAAACAGAACTTGTTTGGCGAGCGGCGGTGACACGCCGGGTAATAATTATACAGGAGGGCCACGTAGCGTGATGACCATGCCAGTCGTGCAAGTCTTTTATCGGGCAATTTGTTTCCAGTTTATGGCTGCAATCATTCACCAGCAGCAATCATTGAACATCACTTTATCACGGGCATTCATTCTGTTAAGTAGCATCTTATATTTAAGAAAGATAAACACGTTTGTCCCGTCTCCATCCCACAGTCAGCGTAAAAACAACAGTAGAAAAGGAAAACACGTACAAGCAATGTTCAGCTGGACCCGAATCCTTTCATCCAAATTACAAAACAAACAAGTTTAGAAAAAAAATTAAATGCGAAATTGTTTTTGGTTTTATCTGTGTTTGGATGGCGTTGGACGTGCCATTGATTGGCACAATATAGCAGTTTAATTTGAAGATGCCAAGGCAGCCTTTCTAGCTTTTCTCGGATCATTTAAGAATGAACGTACCTCGTAGATTGATTACAAAGTTCGTTTGGTATAGTTTCAAGCATTTTTAATGGATATGATGTGCAAGCAATGTGTGGTCATAAGGCAACTTTGCATTGACGTGATTTCAAAACGTGTGTTTATGATCTACGTTCTTCTTTTGAATTGAATGTGTTTGGGCGTCATTTAGAATTATAAGATATGTCGACAGATTTACTTGTGATTTTAGACTTTGGGCCTTTTCGTTTGTTTCAACCATGAACGAGGAAGAGGGCCGATGTAATATTCCATGAATCTTTCACACATAAGCAGTACGAAAGCTTTTGTAGACTGTTCCACATCGTGTTCACAAAACATGTGCAACATAGCTTCAATCGAGATTTGTGAAATCTTCCATGATCACAAAAACCTGTTTCTTGAGAATCCAATTCGACGAATTCTAAATAACTTTTTGCCTTCCGGCCCACAGAAGGATAAAATAGTACAAGTCATGTTTTAAGACTATCTTCCCAATTGCATCGAATATGAAAATGCGTTGCTGTTGTTGAGACCTTTGCCTCAAGGGCCATTGGTTGCTCACAGAGTAATGTTGTTCACTATCCAGAACTTTAGAATTCGATGCTCACATGTTCAGTGTGACTGATGCCACCGAGTTGGTGCAGGTTAACTTCTGAGCCGTTGCTGTCTGATTAACGCAGGGTTGTCAAACACATTTTGTTTCAGGAGCCAAATCACAGCCCCTGAAACCTAAAACAGGCTCTATCAGTAAAATCATGGCAGGCATTAAAACCTGTAAGTAACGACAATTTCAATTTTTAATTTATTTTAGTGGAAAAAAATAAGATTCCTTAAGTGCTCAACTCACTAAAGATTGAGAAGCTCACCTGTGTAGCGGACGGGTTTCTGCCTCCAGCTTGGTGTCTGGAATTGCAGTGAAAATCACATGCACCTCGTGCGGTGGCGCGATGCGCGAACTTCGATTCGCGCGGAATGACAATGCATGACAGTGTAGATGTAGAGGTGTGAGAGCAGTGGCGTGCCGAGGGTGGGACGAACGGGGCGACGACCCCGGGCATCCAAGGAGGAGGCCTTCCAAAGAGTGAAATTACACAAATGAAAATGCTGTAGCTAGATGATTTTCTGTATTGTAAGGCGAGTAACACATGCTGCATGGATTCAATTTTTCGAAACTTGTTTTTTTGTCAACCCCAGTTTTTACTTATTTAAATGTCAGTAATCCTCACATTCTTCAATACCAGGAACCCTACTCCAGGTGTTCAGCGCACACTCAATGAAATTAATAGTGACGTGAATTTTTCCAGATCGTGCGATAAAGGAAAATCAAAAAATGGATTGAAAGACAAATACGGATGTTTAATTGATTTTCTGCTCCAAATTTCAAACCCCTCCTATTTCAACTTACTAGATTTAGCTGACTTTTGATGCATGCCCAGTTTCCCGTTTCGTTTTTAATGTGGCAACCCGCATGTGCGCTAATACAGCCGCACACCTGTGCTTGCAATATGTGCATCATTTCAAGTTTCGTCATTTAATTTGCAGTTTAAGATTGATCATAACGGCTCACACAAACCTGTATGTGTTCTGGCCCCCAGCAGTTGTACATATACCAGCCATGTAATAAAAAACGAAAGTTTTCCTGCGTACTTTATGCGTATTTTCAATTCTTGTGTAGTTCAGCAAGATTCGAACCGCCAACCCTGGGTGTCCGCCATTCCAGCAGGCCCGTAACCCGCTTGGAACACCAGGCGGGGCGGAGAGTTTTCTGAGAGTGGCCCTAATTTTTTTAACTATGTCCAATGGTTTTAAATAAACCATGTACAAAATATTTTTCGACGGGAGGAAAAATCCCCCCCACCCCTAGTTACAGCCACATGCCTTCTATGCTCGACTGTTATTCGACGAGAAATTCGCGCAGCCTGATGTTCTGCAATTGTGAATTGCCCCGCCGTAGCGTTAAGAAGGGTCTCAAACTCAAATTGCTTTGAAGCCAAATGAGGACTTACAAGTAACTGAGGGCCGCATTATGACGCTGACGCAACAATGGCTGTACCTGAACCTTACCAGAAACAGCTTTCACTTCTTATTTCCTGAGAAAGGTATGATGAGTTACAGGGAAATCATCTCTAGCCTTCTCTACGTTCTTTTAAAAGAACTCACTGGTCAAGCACTTTCAAAAACCGTTGAACAAATTAAATATCGTAAATGTAAATTATTTGAAAAAATTATTTGAAAATGAGCATCGCGTTATCGCGTACCGCAAAAAATCTGGCCCGAGCGTCGCGTTTTTAAGATCCTGGCGTTGAATGTGTTTTAATCCACTTTTTTATTGCGCAGCCTCATACTTTTGCAGTTGCGAAATGCGCTGACGTAGTAGGCCTACTACTGAGTATGTTTTATTCTCCTGTTCGAACGTGTTGTCGGATATTTTTGCGGTTATGAGCTGCTCTGTCTCAGCGTTGAGTGCTGTGTTTTTCTCCGGTCTCCAAATTTGGAGCGCTGATAATTTACGTTCATTACAATGACACATTGTGCAACGAGTGAGGAGAGTACGAGTAGAATAATATGCATGTTGCGTCAACAAACTTCGCCAAAACGTTGGTTTGGAAATGTGAATATGACATCATATTGTGACGTCACAAACAGCGTATATCCAGTAACAATGGCCACCATACCCCACTGCTCAATACTAGATTTTGGTAGGGGGGCATACAATCAAGCAATCGCCCGGAGCGTCACCAGATCTCTGCACGCCGCTGTGTGAGAGCCAGTATCAATCGTTTCACTTTCGAAACGTCTCAAGTTTTCTGCTTGCGTGTTCTGTTTGCATTCTGTTTGAGATCACCCGAGACTAAAGGTGGTCGTTAAACTTCTTTAGCAACCACCATCGTCGCCTACAAAAACTTCCTTGAACCTTTCGACAGCCACAAATGGTTCCTGGTCTAGACCGCAGTCTCTACACCTGGGAACTGTCAAAAAACCGAGTTACTTCATTGACTTCAAAGGGCATGCAATTTATAAACGAAAAACACGGAGGGAGGAGACGTTTCAGAGCTGGTGCAATTGCAACCCTCCGCCATATAAAACGGTCTTACTAAATGTGTGTTGGATACCAAGAAGCATTTTTAAATAATTTTTTCAATAATTTTTACTATCCTATAGGCTATCCTGTTTTCAACGCAGTCCTAAGGCAAGCATCCATTCTCTTTGACCAGCGCAATAATATCAGATCCCGAATTCTGTCTAAATCCAATGTAGACCTAAGGTTAGCATCTTTTCTCTTTCACCAGTTCAATAATATCAGAACCATCGCCAGAACGTCTTCAACAGGGGGATTTTACGTTTTTTCAGGGGGGCTTGAACGTTTGTGCAGGGGGGGCTTCAACGCAAAAACTTTTTATTTATAGTATTTGATATTTCAATTTTGGGAGACTTGGAGCTTTGTTTGGGGGGGCTAAGCCCACCAAAGCCCCTCAGGGGCGACGGGACTGCATCAGATCCCGAATTCTGTCTGAGACCATTGGTTACCAAACTGTGGTACGCGTACCACCAGTTGTAGGCCTACAGTACGCGAAGGCCTAAAGTGATTCGCGACAAGCCCTACCCAGTGGCGTAGCTACCCATTGGATCTTGTGGATAAATCCAGGGGCGGCACGTTGCTGGAGGGCGGCAAAATGTGATAACGTTTTAAACGAACAAAGACAGTCACATTAATTTATTCTCAGGGAGATTCAGACTTAAACGACCTAAGTTAACACTGATCTAAGTGAAGCCAAAAAATTACACAAGCTATGCCTCTAAACTAATTTGCACCTTTTTTAGATTGTGACTCACTATGTGGTATTTGTGACGGTATAATGATACCCATGCTGTTGAAGTCATAATAGAATGTCGGTTGTAACTTGTAAGCTACAGCATTGTTCAGTCAATTTAGCTTTTAGCTTTGGTAGTTAAGTTTAGATTAGTTTTCAGTTTATTTCACTTTCGCGAAGAGACAGGAAGGGACCGTGAGGTCATCGAGTCAACTGCCACCTTTACCATCTGTCTATGGTATATAGACGGGATTCCTCCATCTTCATGTGGTAGATGAAGATGGAGGAATCTCGTTAAGTGTCTTTCCCAAGGACACAACAAGCAGACTTGCCGGCTTTTCTTCACACTATCCCTTTCTTGCTGAACGCCATGCAGGGAACCTGTGAATACCATTTTTAAAGTCTTTAGCATACCTCGACCCAGGGAATTCGTGAAAGGTTTAAAGTTTCAGGTCTGAAATAGACCACTTAGCTTAACTCAGCAAATTTGCAATTATCGTTATTGTTTTCTAACGATTGTGCTGCAGATTCCAGAACAAGATTTAAGTTGCAAATTGTTTAAGTTAATTTTTGCCTATGAAGAGAGTAAAAGAAAGTGGAGCTATTTTTAGAAAGAAAAAGAAAGCTAGAGAAGAGAAACTAAAAAAGAATGAAGAAGCCATTTTGAAGTTTGTAAAAAATGCCTCTGCCAAAGAAACAGAAGAGGTTAGCAGCCACAGTAAATCGCTACCTCAAGTTGAGACGCAAGAAGAAGAAGTGTACCTCGAGCAAAACAATAACGAAGTGATCATTGAAAGAAGTCAGCCTATGAATGAAACACTTTCAGATAAAGATAAAACAGATGATATCTATTATTCTCATAACGATGTGGCTA
>Ga0210059_1015869_pt1 | contig 10931 bp, 6 predicted proteins | sample Ectturendosymbi2_FD_188042 | JGI IMG/M metagenome (GOLD analysis project Ga0210059, IMG submission 188042) | Ecteinascidia turbinata endosymbiont from Florida, USA - Sample 2 (SPAdes) (version 2) | ecosystem: Host-associated > Tunicates > Ascidians > Unclassified | place: Key West, Florida... | reverse complement strand
CGGTTGGTGACGTATTTGCATTGTATGCTAACTTCACGTTAGCCGCACACGACAAAACATGAAAGAACGAAGTTTAAATGAAACTAAAACCATTAAAAACAATGTTCTTGTGGCCTAAGTGACATGATGAGCAATGCGAAAAGCAACATAAGAGTTAATTTTAAAACAGGCAAACTTTTAGCATTTTGCTTGGCATTACCATCATCATCAGAAACAAAGTAAAGGAAACAAGAGGTGCCATCAAAACAGTTCAAATATACACAAAGTGAGCTTTATGCCTGTAAGTTATACACGCTATGTAGGGTGCTGTACACGCGTACAGATGGTGAAAACAGTTTTTTTCGATCAATCCTAGGTTTTTTTCGGTCAATCCTAGTTCGGTCATGATAGCGAAGAAGTTTTTATTAAGAAAGAACTGCCACATTGCCGAAATTAAATCATGAATCAACCACGAATTAAGCATTTATAAACCAGAACGGTTACATCAACAAAAGATAAACCTAAAAGGTTGCAAGCCCAAACAGATTTATACCGTACTTTCCGATCCAGTTGTTAAAGCAGATTGTTCAGGCGATAAATGTCACAAAACTAAAATGCCCGTTTTGCTGACGTTTGTGTCTTATGAGTTAAACAAGAATAAATGTTTTATACACAAACACCCCGAGGCACATGCAAGGTAAGGTGATGTCATTCTTAATCAGGTTTCAACAATGGCTTTGCTTCATCGGATATGTCCACCTCAGAATAAGATGAGTCTTCGTAAGCGTGGTCGTCGTGAGCATTCATCCCGGCTGCTACATTTTCTCCGCCGCTCACAACATCTTCGTTTTCTTCTTCTGTAGTGACATTAACACCAAGTTCAGACAAATGAGGAGCAAGATGCAAAGTGTTGAAGGCCTGCACTGTGGCATTGGCTGCGGTAGTCGTTGCTGCTCCTGTTGCAGCTAGAACAACACCACCGATTGCCATTGCACCTTCTACTGCCATTTCAGCACCAACAGCTACTGCTCCAACAGCACCAGCCACTGGCCCAAGGAGAACCAAAGGGCCTGCAGCGACCGCCCCCACTACTGCGCCCACGGCAATTTTAGCTTTTTTCTTGTTGTCCTTTACCCTTTGCAACTCTTCGTTGCAAACATCCCTTAGTTTCCTGGCGAACAACTCATATTTTCTCGTTAAATCTGCTGCATCTGTGATGAACCGCTTCAACTCTTTACAGAAGATCTTTCCTTGCTCTTCGTAGCTCTTCTTCACTTCCGATGACTTGAATTTGATCTCCTAGTTAAAAAGAAGTAAAGATCTTTTTCATGACATTTTAAACAACAACCACTTCCTTTTAGCAAACCTAGTGCTTTACCTGTGTGGATCTATTAACTGCAAAAGTCAGCTTCAGAAACCAGTCAAAAGCAATTGGCAACTGGGATGAGTTCAATCAATCTAACAGGCTTCGTTTTCAACGATGGATCTCAGCTTTTTCTGGTTCTGTTTTGTAGAAAATTAGTTTCGCGGAAACCACAAAATAGAAAAAAACTTATTTGTTCTAGAAACAACAACTTGTCCAAATAAAGAAACTTATTTGGTCTCAAGACAAACCTTTCTTTCGATTAAAATTCATGCAGAACACTAACAGTGACAAGCAAGAAAATCTGTCCACTAATGATGTGTGAAAAGATGCATAAAGCTACGTTACAAATTTCAACGTGGTTCATTGTAATACTTAGCTTCTGTTTCATAAAATTCGTTGAGTCAATTATATCATCTCGAGCGAAAAACAATTCTGAAAACCTGCGCACTTATTCAAAATGTGCTGAACTTCATGTACCTGTTTTGTTTTCTTCTGCCAATTTTTCACAACTTCTTCAATCTCCTTTTCTGCTGTTGTTTTCTGAAGAAAAATATATTTCCACCTAACGTAACTTGCAGTGAAGAGCACCTTCTACTGTAATTTACTACTTTTCTAGTCTATCTGAAATTACAAGAAAGCGGCATCATTTTTTAAAAGCCCTAATCGAAAATTCAAATATGTAGTATCTTCAAGGACAACAAACACGTGATTACATCAGCAAATCTTTTTACAGGAAAGCGATTTCACGTAAACGCATTCAGAGTCTTGAAATCTGCAAGCAATGACTGAGGATGTGTGGCGTTAAGCCGAAATCGGTTTCCATAAAAACCTTTGCTGATTGACTCATTTCGAACTTCAGTTGGAGTCTCTATTCTATCAACAATTTTTTTAATCGAATGTTTTTATCAACAGGTGGCAAAACTTCCTAAAACCTTACGTGGTTTTGCTTTTCCAAAATTTAATTTAATTCAGCAACATGTTGAAACCTCTGCTAAGTTTCACGAAACGCAGAAAACTAACAGTCTCGGCTAGCGACCGAACAAATTCCTTAAACGAACGTAGAGACGACTAGAAATGATTTTCTTATAACTCACGATAGCTTTGTCAAGAAATAAGATGCAATCACTGGATTCTATGAAGGTCCAAGTACCTCCATTGTTGCGTCAGCGTCATAATGCGGCCCTCGGGTAACTTCTTAAGTCCTCATTTGGTCCTCCTCCCCTGTCCTAACCCATAAAGCTCCGAGCACCTTGGTGAACGAGTCACCCAACGGTCCATAAATTACAGCAAGAAACTCCTCTCCAACGAGCTAATGGCGGCCGTCAATTGCAAAGCTCGTCGCAACAATAAAGCGGTTAACTAAATTTACAATTAAAAATTCTAAACTCTTGTTTCAGTTTAATTCCAACACTTCCCGAAACCTGCGTTTGTAGAGATTCCCTCTTCAAGTCCTTGACAATTAAAATCCACAGGTTTGGCTGTTAAGCCTTCGAATCGACCTATACACAAGTAGCAGACCACAGTTTTGCAGGCTCTGACATGGCTAACAAACTGGTGGCCGAATTTCCAAGATTTTTTAAAAAATCAGTGAAAACCGTCTGCTTCAAGCTCAGTTTATTTTCCAGTGCACACGTGTCTGCAAGGTTTCAGCCCTGAAAGCGGAAAAAGAAGTTATGTTGAAAATAAAGCTCATTGAAATAAAACGTTGCTCAGCAATCAGCAGGTGTTGATATCTTTATCACGTTAATTAACGTTTTTATTAGAATAGAACTCTAATATTTGCTCATAAATTCCTGTTGTCATTATAAACTTTTGCTTCAACAGGAAGAGGCGCACCAATATAATGCTTTAGTGCAGTGGTTCCCAACCTTTTTCGATGCATTCCTGCCTTTGCTTATTTCAGAACTTTTCATTCCTCCCCTATGGAACTTTCATTCCTCCCCAGTTCGGGTTTGTAGGTTAGTGTTTGGAACAATGGTCTTCATTAACGAAAGAATTTTGATTAATAAAAGTGGGACAAAAATTTTTGCGACAAATATTGGCACCAAAGTATTTCAGCAAAAACGTGTGATAGTCCACTAAATAACTCACAAATATAAAGTGACGCTGTATGACCAATTGAAAGAGCCAATGTCAACTTAAAAAAGAAGTACAACACTTACAATGAATAGGTAACTTAACGATAAAGTGGAAAAGTCAACCACTGCTTTAGTGTTATTTAAATTTGCACCTGATCCTCCAAAAAAACTTCATATATTCGGTTTTCCAGGTTCTGGCGATAATCTTCGGAACATTGGTTGAACTTTTTGTCATCGAACATTTTTAGCGCTTTGTCCAAATTGTCCTCGTGGGAAAAGGTCAGCGCCTTCTATGATATAAAATTGACAAAAAAGACTCTGTGATACTTTGATGTGTCACATTCGCGTAAGGTTGCCAGACGTCCTTGAGCGCCAAAGATTGACTTCGAATTTGCATCAAAACACGTTTTGTCCTTGATTCTTGAAAAACATGTTGTTGTCCTTGAATCTTTTCCGGTGTTCTTGAAAATTCTTGAATATTTTTCAAATTTTTCATTTTTGAACTATTCGTCTCGAGACCCATTTTTGCGAGTCTCGGTCTCGAACAGTGGGCCTTAACCGGGGGGCGTCATGAAATTTCAAGGAGGTGCGAGCCCTTACGCACTTGCAAAATGCAAAGTTTGATCAATAAATGTACCAATGACTACATTCACTTTTGTAGCTTATTTAAAGTCAGGGGGGCATGAAACACAAGACAATTACTAAGGGAGGCGTGGCAGAAAAAAGGTTAAGAACCACTGGTTTAGAAGGTTTCAGGCCTCGGTCTCGAAGGCTGTAGGCCTCGAGACTTCGAATATCGCAAAGAACTGCTAAAGAACAATTTCTATAATTCAACTATTTTTTCTTCTACAAAATGCACAAATTTTGAAGTCTCGAGTCGCGGTCTCGAATTTCAAGTCTCAGTCTCGGGATTTTTGAAGTCTTGGTCTCGAACTTTTAACCAGATCTCGGTCTCGAAAGTTACCATCTTGATTACATCACTGTCTACACCAGGGCCGCAACCAGGAACGGACAAATCGGGTAATTGCCTCCCCCCTCCGAAATTTGTGCATACATGATGGCGTTCACGTACTGCACACGAAACGTCATTTGTTACTTTTTTCGTGAACTTCTCAAAACCATTTTTTGAAACTAACCAACCATTGTGCCATGATAAAACCATTAACCAATCAATATAGCTTGTCATGCCTCCGAAAACTCCCAACACAGAAACCGGAGACAAGTTGTGAGGCACTAACAATGAAGTGAAACTATCCGTTTCCTGGACGTGACGTGGTTGTGAATGTGACCTCATAGAGCTAGCAATCGAGGTTACTGCTACGAAGTGTTGCTAATTTAGCTGATTTGCTACTAAATGTAGCAGGATTTTCTGACTGTTAGCTGTAAAATTTTCAATCTAGCAGTTAGCTGCTTTTCTAGCCGGATTTTACCAACCATTTAGCAGGCTTAGTAGGCAACAACTTTCTGACCAAGACCAAAAATTTGTTTCAACAGTTTCTCAAGATAAAAATATTTACACCTTCTTCATCAAAAAACATTTTCTTTATGACACTTTAACTTGGGCAACACAAGGAGCATGCGCTTCCAGCAGCTGCCTTCAATTATGTGTAATTTTTTGGTTTACATGAATCTTGTTCTCTGTGTTGTTTGTATAATGTGTCATCTATTCTTCTGTGCCTTTTTTGTATTAACTGATGCCAGTCCCGTAACTCTTCGAACCCCCTGGAAAAATGTTTTTCAAAAATTTGTCTCCCTCTCAGAAAACTCTTCTCCCCCCGTTGTCCCAAGCTGGTTACAGGCCTGACCGATGTCTAAGATTGATTGTTTTATTGGTTTTGTATCTGAAAACTTCAAAAGACTACCGCTAAATTATTAGAAGAAAGCTTTTAGTGAAACCTTATGTGGGATCGGTAATAATCGTGAATGACCTTGTCTGAATTTATCATCATTTCCTCTCTTTTAATTGTAAACCGATCATCATAGTTGCCACGCCTAGTGATTTTTGGGATGACCTAGTGTGATTTTTCATTGCAATCTGGTGATTTTTTTGCAAGGCATGTGTTCGAATATGGGATGTGCTATTTCTAACATTTCAACCCGTTTTTTAAAAAAAGCAATTGATTACGTGAATCGTGTGAAAATTTTCACTTACAGAACAAACAAAATTTTGCTTCTTTTCACACAGTATAAAACAACGTGTCTTTCAGTTATCAGCAGTCACTGTCTCGCTGCATCACCTGCCATAGATGTCTGAGGTCAACAGTCACATGAGGAAAAACGCATAAAATATCGTAACTTAAAGGAGTGGACATGAGTGAACCGCTAGCTCATCACTGCATCACACAAGAGCAGTGAAGCTGGCTCTTGTGCAGCGTGAGTGCCATACCGGTAAATAAAATGTTATTGCAAGAATCAAATCAATTAAACGGAATCAAAATGCTGACTTCAGATTTTCTAAACATTTTTCATTCTTATTCCCAATTTCCAGGGAGCCTAATGCCCGTTTTGTATCCCCTGCAGACGCTCGTACCCCCCTGCAGACGCTCACGAAAGTAGCTCACCGCATCTCTTTGAAAAACAAAATGTCCTTGAAAAAGTTTCAAGTGATCTGGCAACCCTACATACGCGCTAATATGTTTCAAAAAATTTTATAGCTGAAAGTAAGTCAACAAAACGTTTCGAATTAGTTATAGTTTAATTTAAGGTGATGCAATACGTGTAGTGCAATTCAAAATAATATCACAAAATTCAAAATAAAACCCAACACAACTGGTGTTATTCACATAAATGTCTGAACAAAGCAACAGCTTAATCATAAAATGTTTCTTCCTTAATCATAAAATGTTTCTTAACGCGTTGGATTAATTACCATTTTGTTGGTTTTCTGTTACCCCAACACGTAAACCAGGGGCGACTCCAGGTCAATAGCGTCACTCGGGCTCATCACGTATGTTGTACTGACTGAATGCCACCGTTCGAGGCTTATGTCGCTGAAATTTCCATCTTTCTGACTGGCACCATCGTTGCTCTGAGACGCTAGTTACGTAACAATTAATGAGAAGTTCTCATGAGAACCTGTCCACTGTTACGTAAATCAAGTCACAAAGCAGTGATAACGCCAGTTAATCCTCTGCGTACTTGGCTCATTCATATTAGCCCGAGTTACTGAACAGGTTTTCGTTCGTTTGAAGTTATTCTCGAAAGGAAGGTATCCATTGGATTGGAATTCAAATTCAATGTTCTATGGAAATGGACTGCTTTAAAAAACAGTTCATCTTACTTTAATTATATTTTTTAAAATACTTAATTGAGGTAGGCCGCTCGGGCTTTATCAGATGAGCCCCAGAAAGCGCGAGAGACCGTATTTGAGAAAATGCCTCCTAGAGTCCTGCGTGGGTTTACATTTTTTGTCCGTACCCGCCCCGCACCCGCAGAAATTTGAAAAATTCTGTCAGCTCCAGCCCCGTACCTCCAGACGTCTAACCCGAACCTTCCCAAGTCCCAACCCGCACCCGCCCCGCACTCTTTCCAACCCAAATCTGCATTTGTCACGGAAAACCACAAAAACTCATGCAACGTGTTTCATGCGTAGTGACAATTAATTCAGTGGTTCATTTCAAAACCAATGTAAGTCTTTAAAAAATCTATAAAATAAGAAAGTGAAAGCTTTTCTGATCATGTTACTTTCACATGCATTGAGTCAACATTCAGTTACCAGCACAAATAAATTCTTACTTCGCGTCCGCCCCGCACCTCTGCGGGTTCCCGCACCCCCCAGCAAATGCAGGTACCTGCAACCCGCACGGGTTAACCCGCCCGGCGCAGGACTCTTATGCCTACTACGAAAAAGGATGGAAGCAGAGCGCTGGAGGCTGCTATTCCCTGAAAGCAACAGACAACCTAGTGTTTCAAGCTGCCTACAACGAACGATATTTTGTGATTCAGGTCACCTGCAACATGAACACAGAAGGCCAGACATGCAACGAAAATAGTGGACACTGACAAGGTCCAGTGGAAAGAGTCCAAGTTAACAAGCTTAATCAGTGAAGTGGTCGGTGGCACAAATATACAAAGAAGGAAAGCTCACATTTTACAATATAAATCGTAATCGAAGACTCGGGCTGAGCCCGAGTCGCCACTGACGTAAACCAAGCACCTTTTGTGAGAGTAACCTTATCAAGCAACCCAGAGTCATCTCTGGGGCTAAAAGGGCAGTCTGCTTTCCCTTCTCGAACCTTGTTCCCTGAACGTTTTTCTGGCGCGGACCCTGAGGAGAAGGTGATAAACTAACGCAAACGTCAATACATGTTGCCAGCATTTTAGATATACTGCAGAAGCTTTCCTAATTGACTTTTGCAACTCAGCATACGACACGTTTGTAGGGCTGCAACTGGGTTATTTGCTTTACTCTGTGCATAATGTGGTTCAATCGAGGTCATTTCGTAGTCATTGCGATGACTTTGCAACATGTGACCAAACTAGTCATAATTTTTGCGCTTTCGCTAACGTGCAGTAAGCAGATCTGAACCAAGACGTTAAGATTCGAAACCGTCTTGTCCGCCTGATGGCGTGCGCTCCCCCCCACCAGGGCACCTGGACGCAATTATTCCGATAGCCATACCGGTAGTCAGGTTTTCTACTTGGGTGAGACAAAATACATTTTTATGGCGGATTCTTTTATTACTTGATTAAAACAATCGGGACTAGAGTTTTTCTGGACATGACAAAAATGCGAGGGCACATGCTCCACACATGTGGCTCCAAGCCGGCCACAAAGGAGCATGCCCATCTCCACAACGTGAGGTCAGGTTCTGAACTAGTTGCGTATTGCTTTTCAGGCATGAATAATCATCTTTTAGGGAGGGAAACATTACGCTGTAACAGGCGATTTAATTGTTGACCAATTACGCCAAAACTGAGTTATGTTTAAACTAGGATTAAGCAGAAATAAAAATATTTTGGTGAATCTTTGGCTGAACTGAACAGATGGGTTTTTACTCCCAGTTTCACAACATAGGAAAACAAGTGTCGTGCATACCAATGTGCATTTATCTTCTTCTTTCACTGAGCTTTTGTAATGCTGGAAACAGTCGTCTTCAAGCTTTTTCATACGGGCGTCACGAAAAGCCTGTAAAAAGTTCACTTATCTCTTTGTATGAATCTTCTCACGGCACCGGTTCCACAAATCGTTCTTGAGTGGTTAGACCAGTTTTGTCCAACCGCGGCCCATGGGCGGCATGTGGCCCAGTCGAAGGTTTTGTGCGGCCCAAGTTAGGTTTTCGCTGTAGTTGAACTATTGTATATACTGACAACCTGTCCTTATTTTGACAATCTTGAGCTTGACACTTGTGATGCAGGTAGTTTTCATTGCCATTTTGACTATCACATAATTTTTGGCTCAGTACGCCATTTGGGTTGGGCACAGCTGGATTAGATTTTTAGACAACGAAACGTTTTTCAGGCAGGGATTTTTGAAACAGCCTTTGTTTACTTTTAATGCACGCTGTGAAAAGCACGGTTAGATGTATAACACGTTGGAGAAACAAAACAAAAAAGCACAACGGCTTTGGTTGGAATATAAAACTGGAGTTTCTTTGGACACACTTCAAAGATCTATATAATACGATTTTGACTTTCACAAGTAGTTAGTTAATGTGCAATTGTGTACCTGTACCCTGAAATACAGAATGTTGTATAAAAACTTACACTGTATCCGTCTAAGACCAAATCCTGCACTGAACCTACGTTGTCCTGAAAAGCCTTGAACAGTTCGAACATTTCTCGGCCATTCAACGTGCGTCCTGATATTTGTTTTGGGACAATGGTGGTCGTAGAAAAATATTTCTTAATCAACTTTCCAGTTTCCTTCACAAACGTTTCGCCGAAATCTATAAAAAGGTTTAGAAAAACTAATCATTATGTTCCTGACAATACTTATCCTACGTTTTTTACTCGTTTGTCATTTGATCATTATTAAACATGTAGTTTGGGGTTTATAGAACAGCTAGAACTAGACAGTTGATACAGTAACAGGAAACAACAAAGCTTGAGACAAAACATGTATATTTTCCGCCCGATGCCTTGATACAACAAAATAATGAACATACCTGAAATGCAAAGAAAAGAGGACTTAACGAAAACAATCAGCAAAGTCTATCATAAAAATAACAAAAATTGCACTGCGTCGCATGCGATAAGAAAGACTTAAAATACAACATACATTTTTTCAAGCGCGCTGCGGCACGACTTGCGATTAGTTATGGCACTATTTGGGTTTTCTAGTGATTACGCAACTTGACCATCAATCAGAATTATTACGCGCCAGATGATTATCGAGTGGCGCGCTGTATGCTAATACAACCTGCAGTCAGCACTGTTCATATGAAAATGAATCACTGATTTTTTCGAATAGCCTTCAGGTTTCCGCGGACCATACATAATCCGTAGTGATGGGCTGCAGTTCACTCAACCCTGCCACGGTGACATCACTCACCGTTCTTGGTACACGCGGTGTCTTTTTCACTGTTTTCGCGAAGGTTCACCGGTCTTGGAAAGACGGCGCAGTCAACTGTTTCAAACAGGGCTTGCAGTGCTTCCATCGATTTTCTAACTTCGGGACTTTGAGAATTGCAAAACGCTTGCAAAAAATTTTTTCCCTGATCGGCTGATTTGTCCGGTTTGAAATATTTGAAGTTTCGAATCAAAAACAGGAGTTTCTGCGAAACAGGTGACGCCATTAATCACAAAAGCATCGTTTCATAACTGATTTTAAAGTTCTTTATACACAATTTAGCTGGCGCCGATCAACATTTGCGATTCTTCAACGCGGAAGATAATAACAACTTTCATGGAAAAAATGCTTTTATGCTGGCATGTATACATCGCTCAAGGTATTTTTATTGCAATATCCCCAAAGCATTTTAACTGCCTCAACGATTCACTAATAACAGCACGGCATACAAGATAGCAAACCAATTTTCGTAATTGAAATTATGTTTTCCACAGACCTACAAAAGTTTTTTACGGTACTTTTTCATGAATTCTGTTTCACCATATCTGTTGGTTTTAAAAACGAGGTGGTTATGGACGAGGTACAGGCAAAGTTTAAACTTGGTTCATTCACTGAATTTGTTTTCTCTTTAGCTCTAAACAGTTTTAGTGACTGCATTTGGATCTTTAATTCCATCCATTTACACTTTAAGCATTCATTTGCGTTTGGAAATTAACTCGTTTATGTTGTTGGCATTGGCTTCTTGCAGTTCAATTCCATACGCAGGCCGTTTTTGACAGATGCCATTAAGATTTTGACAGCAAAGTGATACGCTTGTCACATTAACAAAATAATTTTCAATTTTGCAACATTTCTTGCCTTTTAACTGTGTTAGCTCTTCATATTATTGTACTCGTTTGATTTTCTGCACATTTGCATTTTGATTGAGATTCTTTGTTTTCTGGCAGTCTTCACTGTTTTATTAAAAGTATTTTTTGCTGTTTACAGAACTTGGACT
>Ga0210059_1015868_pt1 | contig 10932 bp, 5 predicted proteins | sample Ectturendosymbi2_FD_188042 | JGI IMG/M metagenome (GOLD analysis project Ga0210059, IMG submission 188042) | Ecteinascidia turbinata endosymbiont from Florida, USA - Sample 2 (SPAdes) (version 2) | ecosystem: Host-associated > Tunicates > Ascidians > Unclassified | place: Key West, Florida... | reverse complement strand
ACCATTTTGAAAGCAAACGAACTTGCTGAACAATTATATCAAATCGTGAACTTTAGCAACATAATGTTTCGTGTTTGACATTTTTATGACCAGTTGTCACGTTTGATTTGCTGTAAATGCCAATAAAAATGCTGAAAAAGTTAAATCCAGGTATTTTCATAGCTTTGTGAGAACTTTACTGGGATGCGAACTTAAAACGGGTGCGAAATTAACTTAGATATTACTGTACGTATGTATTTGCCAACTCATTCTAAAAAGCTTTTGACATTCAAAAACGTTTGTCCAAAACCTTGCGTTCTAGAATTTTGCTCAAAGCATTATTTTGACGTAAAAATGCATGGGAATCTAAGTGCTTTGAAGAAACCTTAAAAGGTACGGTATGCAATTTAGCTTGATATTTGTTAGGCAAAGACAGTGGTTCTTAACCGGGGGTACACGTATGCCTTGGGGGTACCAAACACCGAAACAGGGAGTACGAAGCGCTAACATTTTAGGCATAGCCTACACACCCTGAAAATTTTAAAGATGTGTTGTCAGTAGTGCAGTAAACTTTGTCAGAGGCCACACCTTGAATCACGGTCTGTTCAGAGTTTTTTTGTAACGAAGTTTAAGCTCAACACAATGTTCTTCTTTACTCCGCGAAAGTGCCGTTGCTATCCTGTGTTTGAGCGCTTATTCGTGTTCGTGAGCTGCGCAAAGAAATCGAGCAGTTTCTGAAACACGAAGGTAGTGGCATAGCAGAGCACCTTGAAAACGAATTCATTATGTCTCTCGCATTGGCTACCTTTCAGATATATTCAGCCATTGCAACGACTTAACACCCCCATCCAGGGAACGGCAGTGAACATTATCAAAGCTATGGAAAAGATATATGCCTTCACTAATAAATTTTCAAGCTGTGTTTGTCTCATTTGATCAGGCAACTATGCTAATTTTCTACAACTTGATGTAGTTTTCAATGAAAAAATATCCTAACCCATTGTCATTAAAATATAAAAGCATCTGCAGGTGTTATACGGCTGTCGTTCCACAGATACTTTCAGCCAGAATTTCTGTTTCACACTGTTGGATGCAAGCTCATTTATGTTTAAACTAAATTCTGCGGATGACAATGGTGGAATGATGAAAGATCCAGTTGAAATGAAAGTCAGTAGAAAAATTTAAATGAATTTCCATTTAATGCAGTTAGATACTTTCTGGCGCAGGCAACTCAACGCTTCCCAGCAGTTAGCAAAGGCAGCTTTGAAAATGCTTGTGCCATTTGCAACAAATAACTTATGTTAAAGCAGTTTCTCAACTCTTTTACAGCTCCAAAGTAAGGCCAGGAATCTTTCAGAGTCCGATGAAGACATGCGAGTGGCGACCTCAAGCAAAGGGCCTCACTGCAGCGTGATCACTGAAAAAAACAACAAAAGAGCCATGTTCGATTGTTGGTGTACCTTACTGTAAATGCATTGTATTGTTATATCGTTGCAATGAAATTGTGTTAGTATCACTTACTATTTGATTTCAGACAAGGGGTACGAGAAAATTTAACGAAAGCTCAGGGGGTACGAGTGGTTAGAAAGGTTAAGAAACACTGGGCTAAGGTCAGGTTGTTGTAAGTGCTGTTTGTATTGATATGTTCTGAAGACAGTTTTCTAGGTTGTGTTTTTTGTAAGAGCAGAGTAGCAGTACCGTGCTGACAGATACTAACTTATGCAATCACTTTAACTAGTAATGTGCTCTTGTAAATCGTAAGCTGCTGGTTTTGATAGTCATGATTGTTCATAGATGAGATAGAGTCCAGGCTCTGTTTGAAGCGGAAGCGGTGGAAGCGGAAGCGATAGCTGTGGAAGAGGAAGCGGTTGACGAAATAGCCGCTTCCACATCTCCGCCAGTTAGGAATGCATTTTGGTTTTGACTCAGATCCAAAGTAGCGAAACATCTTTATGGTTAGCGAAACATCTTTATGGTTATGATGCTCTCAGTGATGAACTCAATTAGTTTAGTGATGGAATGGAAAATGATTTGGCTAAACATGTGAAGGAACTTTCAAAAAGGTTTCTATCGAAATATGCAATTGGGGCGATCGTTCCGCCTAAAACCTACGAAAGTAACTTTATTCACCATGATTTTGTACATTTCGGAATTAAAACGGCATTCACAATTTAAGGCCATTTTCCGTCCATGGTTTTATCACAGCAGTTCTGTTAAGTATACTTCATCTCCCTTACAGTAGTAAGACAGTAATGAGACTTGACTAACCAAATATTACTGAAATCTCCTCCCCCCAAGATTATTAGATTATTGGTTTTATCTGCACCTGCTGTTTGTAAGCTTCACTGGCAAAAAAACTCTTTCATATGTTGCACCCATTAGGAGCATTGATGACAACCGGAGAATCCGAAAGAAAATTTTTGAAGAGGAAGAAATGACCCTGCAACAGGAAGACCAGCCGTCACTTACAAGTTTGGTGACGAGTGCTCTTTTTCAAAACGTGACATTGTAAAAATACTCCCGTTTCCAGAAGTCACTGTAACGACGAAAAGACAAAAAAATATGTATTTTCATCGGACTTCAAAATTCATACAAATTTACTCAAGTGAAAGTAGGCCTGCTCTGCCACTTCCTCATGCATAAATGGTTAGATGTGTTTACAACGGATTTAAATATTTTTGAATAAGTTCACGCAAGTATAAATTTTCCGACATTTTATTCTGCATCAGTTCGTTTTTGTGGCAGATCTTCATTTTGGTTTACTTTCCCCACCACCTGGTTCAACTTACCCCACGCATAACCGCAAAAGTGATGTTTCTCGTTTTCAATTTATACCAAAATATATAAAAGGCTGTGTCAAACAACCTGCGTGTAAAGGTGTTAAATGGATTTAACTACCAAATTCCAGGTTTCTAGTGCCTACGCCAATTTCAGGTTTCTAGTGCCTACACCAAAAGAGCAAGGGCAAAAAATGTAAAAAATGGTTCAACATACCACGTTCTCCCCTACACACATACTAGTCTAGCTTACAGTGTGATTCATGCATGCCCATTCATCTGGTGACCAGGCCCGTAACTAAGGGAAGGGCTTTGTCCCCCTGAAAAACTTTATCCCCCCCTTTTAAATTTAACATAAAATGTTAATAGGCGAAATGAATGTCAAATTTTTCATTCTTGAGTTATACATTCGTAACAACGCGAAGATATATTTGAGATTAAACAGAAGTCCAAATTAACAACGGTGAATTGGCAGATAGTACCACGTTTCACCTGAAATAACACGAAAAGGATGTCCAGCAAAACTAGGTGTTATGTAGGCTCATAGGTGGCGAAACCTGAGGGCCGCATGGGTCTAGGCTGCCCCACTTTTTTCTGGGAGGGCCTGCCCTCCAACTTTTGAATTTCGAATTTTGATTGAATAAGTTTAAGTGACACAATTCGTATTGGGTCCATTGTTTAAAGTAGATTGTTTTTGTGTAAGACTAAGAACTGCTAGTTACATTTAGGCTATGTGCTCACGTCAGTGTAGTGATGATAAATAGGGTGTTGTGTAGATAGGGGTGGTCGAGGGATTATCAAATTTTGAAGAAAATTGCTTAAACATGCTGACAAAAGTTAATGCCGTCAAATTTCAATGCTTGTGACGACACAGTCGCCGATTCAAATCACAAATTTTTCTAGATTTTTTGACGTGCACTTGTGCCCCCCACTTTGAAAATAGTTCCGCCACCCATGCGTAGGCTACCTGTAAAGCAAACGTTTCGCACTTGGATGAAAACATTGCTGCATTGTGGGCATAAGTAGATATATATATATTGTCCTATATTTTGAATTTGTTGGTCACCCTTGTCGTGACATACAAGAAATAAGGCTAAATGTACAAGCTACCTGTAATTCCTAATAAAATCAAATATGTACTTTCCACGATGGGTGCAAGCAAGGAATCGATCAGCAAATTTTTAATAGGATATCGATTTCACGTAAAATTACGCATCCTCAGTCCTTATTCAAATGGATCTAAGATCTATTGGATCTAAGATCTATTGGATCTAAGATCTATTTGAATAAGGACTGAGGATGCGTAATTTTACGTGAAATCGATTTCCTATTGAAAATTTGCTGATCGATTCCTTGCTTACACCCATCGTGGAAAGTACATACTTGAATAGAGATATGTGCAAGTTTGAATCATCGCACAAAGACGAAAGCAGATGGCAGTCGACTGATTCCTCGAAAGCATACAGAAACACTAGTGCTTTTAAGTGTCCTAACAAAGTCATTAAGTTTTGAACTATAGGGCAATATATAGCTGGATCAATACTTCTCTAAAGTTTTGGTGGAAATCCTGTTAGCTAATGGTTGAAGACAGTCTTTTGCAAAACTTCCCATCCTAAAACTAAGTCTCCACAATATTGCTGCTGTTTGTCGTCGGCAAAAACTTCGCAGAGGTTTGCCTGAAATTATAATTTTCTAGCATTACACTTGCATCTTTCAATTTTACGCTGTTTGTTTCTGAATACGTGACAACCAACGTTACAGTAAAGCTGCAGTAGTTAGCCAACGTTTTTGCACGAAACAAATTCGGCTGTACAGTGACCTCTCACGTGTGCAGTTGTTAAACGTCACTGTTTCAAGACAGTGACTTTTCTTACAGCAAACCACACTGGATAAATGTCGGACAGAGGCAGTTGACAATCTTTTGCGGTCTCAAGAAACTTGCAAAATGCTAAAAATCACTTTTGCAGTAAAAATTTATAAACATATCAGAATCAGTGATACACACCAAACTCTGTTTCAACATCAACATGGCTATGTGTAACATCTAACATGAAAAACTCTTCACGCAAAACGTGACAAACGTCACATTTAGTTTTGAAACATCTCCAAATAAAACCCTAAGCAAAAAATGTGGGGGAGACATGGCATATTATGTCCCCCCGTCAAAAAAAGTGGGGGGACACGTTCCCCGTGTCCCCCACCAAATCGCGCCCATGCCTGTTAAATGTTTCACTTGTAGACTGATGTGCGCGGATAGGACTAAATGTGCCCATTTCCTTATTGGAAAAGGAATCTTCGACTGGAAGCACGCTCTTGAGCGCCTGAGAAGTCACGAGCATTCAATGGAGCGTATAGACTTCGCGATTACATTCAGTCGCAGATCACTATGCAGAATTGGTACAAAACTAGCCAGTCAGGTCAATCAATGCGAACAATATCGGAAATCGCCTCTGCCTGCAACGTTTGGTTTCTGTCGTAAAATTTATTGCCGAGGGAGGACTGGCGTTTACATATGATGAAAATGTTGGATCGCCCATAAAGTTTTTCCAAAGAATTTTCAAAACTTTGTTCTTATCAATATTAAAAAAAGAAGATGCGATGCTTCTAGCAACTGGTTTTGCAACAGTTTCACAAATCTCTAATCGCTGTCAAATACCATGGTGCATCAGAAAGTTTTGTTAGAGTTGAGTTAACAAATATGACGTCACAAGATTACGTCACAAGTATTAAGGATATGTGGAAATACTAATGACTTCATCTATCAATCCCCATCTGAACATTTTGTATCTGCAGATGGGGTCTCCCGCCACGCCTGGGCCCCAAGCTCCCCATCATCTAAATCCGGCGATGGACCCTAGGAAACGGCAAGATATAGATTTCGTCTGCATTGCATACGTCAAGTTCGTCGAATGCCACCCTGATTATCGGCTAACCGATGGCGATTTTTCAATGTTTGTAGTTCATAAATTCCAACATGTTATTACCACTGAACTTCTGCGAATAAAAGAATAGATCCAAGTTTACATTTGCTAGGATTAAATGCTGAAAACGTTTCAGAGTTAATTAGATGATCTAAATTTGCTTCATAGTACAGCACGGGCTAAAATGCTTACCTCACTCAAAAAATTAGCGGTGAATGTTGAAGTTCGGGGCTAACATAGAAAAGTTGTTGCAAACTTCAAATGCCGTAAAAATAAATACAAGGTCAGTAACTGACAAAGGCTTTTGGAATGAAAATTGACACAAAATATTCATGTCCCACCTCGACCTTTTCACATTGTGGGTTGATAATTTTGTGACGCAGAGTAACAATATTATACGTAATATTGCGTTGCAGTTTGTATACATTTTATCTGCAATTATGTAAATCAATCAGTGCTGCATCGAATTCGAGTTGTTGTTTCCGATTGTCTGAACTGGTGCGAACTACAGCGAACGCTTTGCGAAAAGAACACACTGTGTTTGACGAATGATTTGTGGCGTGGAACTTTCCGGCGAGCGTAAGTGCATTGCAGGTTTGCACAACCTGAAAAACACTTGCTGCACAGCCTAACATATGCTCTCTTCTAACAATGTTCGATTCGAATAAGGAACTCTCTGTCTGCAGTTGCTCTGTCTTCGAATCGCTGTATCTTTTATTTTGGCATTAATTAGATTTTCAATTTTGAAGTGACCGAAACAGAAAGTTCTGCCCGGTGGCAACGTTTCGCTAGGCCGCTTGACCTTGCGTTATTTGCGTTTTATGGCGTTCATTGACTTATTTCATGCAGCAAACGTACAGCTTTAAAACTCTTGTATAAGTACAATTAAGCACTATGCAATAAATCTTTTTTCGTCAAGGCTACAATATCAAGGAATGTAAATATAAAGCTCCTTAGAATGAATAAGTTGAAACAGAAAAAAAACTTTGTAAAGAACAGTTTTTTTCAGTTTTGTATGTACAGGACCTTGCCAGGGGTCTGCAACAGTAGCATATATTCCATAAGAGAGAACATCGGTGATTAGAGCTTTTTTATCAAGAAAAGAACCTAATTGGCAAGCATCTGCATTTCCTCTGCTCTGAAAGAAACCCTAGGTTAGGTTATACATGTAGCCTATTAGCTACAGGTGCGCACCAGCCGCGGGTTGACTATTAGGCTAAAAAGGCTTAAACCTAAGGCTCCAAACTAACAATATACAGTAAATTTGCCGTGGGCCGCAAATGTCTATTTCATTTCGATGTGGAGATTTCGTCGCAGTGTGGAAGAAATTCTGGAACGACAATTACTTATTTGAGGTCGAGCTTTTGCAACATTTTCTACAATTGAGAAAGCTCTCGCGGAGAGTGGGCCGTATGTTGTGCAGGTCTGCTGCAGAAGAATGAGAGCGAAGGATTGAAAAATGACCATGAGCATTCTCTTTTCATGACTTTAAGAATTGTTTATTTTCCCGTGTAATCTATGGAACAAAACGCCAGAATGCATTTTTAAGATTACACGAGGCCAGTGAGGTTTTCAATTAATATATAATTGGAGTGTGTTCAGATAAATTCACCGCTGCCTCTTTCGTCAGTTTTATTGTGACTGTTTTTGTTCCTGATATCGAGGCAAAGCAGAATAAATTAATATGTTCATGAATTGGAACAACTTGTGTGGTGAATGTAACGAGCACATGCAAGGGCGCACGCAAGGGGGGGGTTGGGGTTAAAATCTCCCTTGAGCTTGGTATTTTACAAAAACTTTATTATAAGGCGAGTGTACAGGGCTTGATTTTTTACAAATATGAGGGGAATGTGTGTAGAAGAATATGCCTATTATGTCAACAAACTTCGCTTGAAAACATGAATATGACATCAAATTGTGACGTCACAAACAGCGCACACCAAATACAAATGACCACCATCTGCCACTGAATGAATCCACCCCCCATGAAAGTTTTCTGCGTACGCCACTGAGCACATGTACTGTAGTGCTAATTTGTATGACAACAGTCGTCGCAAACCTTCTAGAAGGGTCCCCAAATTGACACAGCATAGGGCCACGAAATTGAAAATTCGCCTCTGGTACGCACTCAGCTGATGCACTATTTTTTCTGCTTATTCTTGAACAAGTCAATCTCGAGAAAAAGTATATACAGCAGAATTAGAACAGGTTTTTAGAACTTCTTCATCCATATTATGTCGAGTAAAGGCCAATGTTTGCTATACCTAAAAAGGAATTTGACCCCATATGATGTCTAACAGATTTTGAGCCATTTGATTGCTAACAATATTGAAGACAAACCGTGTTTAAACAGTCCACCATATTTTGCCTCATGTAGGCTACACTTCGGAGAGCTAAAAGCCCAGTGAAATTTGTCAAAATTTTGTAAAATAAAATTTCTTGTGCTCCTATTTCAAAAATATGTAACGGTAGATCCCATTCCCGCATTGATAATGAAAGGTTTTGCAGTGTCGTTTGTTACACTGTACCAACATTTCAGTGTTCAAGTCTGTCTACTTTGCTTTTTTCCATTCCTATGTAACTTATTCAATACTTAACTGGGGAAGGGCCAATAAGCCTGCATTACTCCATTTGATTAGGTTGCAGAATAAAGCTGTGAGCACCCTTGATTATGACAAAACTAAAACAGCTGAATTATATTCTAAGCACAAAATTTAAGAAATACCAGACTTATTTAAATTGTCAGTTGCCAAATTCGTGTAGGCCTACTCCTTTTATAATGTTGGATAGCCTAATCACTTTGATAACTTCTTTTTTGAGATTCGATCAGTCCACAAATATCAAACAAGACATACTTCATTGAAAAACTATTATTTACCCAGAATGAAACGTCTCTGGGTCAGCTTTCTTTAAAGTATAGTGGTCCCCAAATTTGGTCTGATATTCCTGAAAAATTAAAATCTGTTTTGCCTTATTCATTTAGAAAAGAATACAAAAACGTCCTGCTATTTTGCCAGTATTCCTGATGATCTTCATTTTAGTGTAGCGTATTCTTGTCACTTTCTGTAATATTACGTTGATGCCCCTCTTTTCATTCCTATCATTATCACTACAGTTGCTCACCTCATTCACTGTACATACATAGGCATGCTTTTCCTCCACTGTTTATTGTTTTTTTGTTGTTTTGGGTATTTTACCTGACGTTGATCGGATGCATTAACGTCTTCATTAGGAATTTGGTTTCTGCTAGCAACAGGGCTGGCTGAGGCCTCGACCCAGGTGGTCTTTCGCCAACCCTTTGTGGTTCAACATGTCAGAACACGATCATAGGCCTAAACTGCGAAATCTGAAATTTCTGATGTTTTTAAATTCTCATCAACAGGAAATCAATTTGTGATCTTTGGTGTTCTTGTATTTCCTCTTGCTGAATTCGTGTTATTTCGTGATATGTGACACAAAAATGCATGAATAAACCATACTATTGCAAGGAATAATGCCCCTTAACCAGGCCCGCAAGCAGGAGGGAGAAACAGAGCAATTGCCCTACCCGAAATTTTCACAAACGACTTTAGTTGTTAGGTTGCCTACAACACAAGGTTGCAATCATTTCCACCCCGAAAATAGCACAACAACAAGTTACTGTACAATCCTTTTGCCCCCTTCAAAAATATCTACGGGTTACCACCCTGCTCTTACCATGGGCGTCGGCAAGGAATGGAGGATGGAGTGCCAAGTCCCTTGGATTTTAAAATTGCTACTATCTATTAACTTTTCAGTAGAGAGGTAGCCTATTTTTCTCTTAGTTTCAGAGTTGGAAAAATGAAATTTCATTGTTTTTGCCTCCACCCTGGTAAAATCCTTTTGGACGCCGCCTGAAAAAACCCACTAATGGCCCTTCTCTGGAAAATATTCTTCCGATGTTCATGCTCTTGTCCTGTTGGAGGGAGTAATGGGGTAACGCGGAAAGATGTTGGAGCTAAAGAGAATCTCCCCACTTTAATTTGATGATGTGGTAGGATACTTGAAGCATGACGTGCTTACCGCTATTGTTTGACGTTTACAACAAGAAAACACTAGGTTTACACATTTTCAAGCAAATTCGCTTGATTTTCATGACAAGTTTGGTATTTATTGAGGGTTCGTATACTTGACTGTTGACGCTAAATCACTGATATGATCTAGGCTACTGCAAGATTTTGATTTCTTCACGAAATACAGGAACAAGTCATATTTTAAATTGTCTAAGCCAGGATAAATCTTCTTCTAGGCCAGGGGTGAGCAAACATTTTCTACGGAGGGCCACACTGAAAACGTTTTTGCTACCGCGGGCCGCATATCTTACATTTACCTACTTCTGTTACAATTTACGTTTCAAATTATGAATAAATGATAATATTATTATAACCTTGTATTGTTTTATTTTAGATTGACACTATAGTAGGCTACACATAGACGGAATAAATTCTCGAGAATTCTAATCTAATCGATAATATTACTCATAGACACGATGACTCTCTGTGTTCGTGTGGCTGTCCTGCAAGTGCGGGACCCGATTGGAAGCATTTTTGCGAGGCCCCATTCAGTGGCGTGTGCAGACCCGTAATCAGGGGGCACGGGAGGCTAAGATCCCCACAGAATTTTTCGCCCCTCCCTTGAAAAATGTGTTGGACATAATTTGAAGATATTGGCAGTGGTGAAAGTAGAATAATTTTCTTACCGGGACGATCCAGTATTTGTCAATACCCTCCCAACATTTCAGCCATAAATGTAAATAAGCAATCAAGAGCAGGTCTACTTTTGCCCCACCCTGTATCGTACATTTTAAAAATACAAAAACGTACGGTACATTCTGAAAACCACCATCTCAAAATCAACCAAAAAGCGTTAGGGTATAGGCTACTTACGGCAACTTGCACTATCTCCAAAAGTGGTTCAGGCAATGCAACTTGAGTAACTTGAGTTGTCTAAATTTAACACCTCATACTATGTCTAAATTTAACACCTCATGCTATAGCCTACTTGCTCATACTGTATTTGCAATCTACATACCCTAAAATAGCAAACCGGATACAAATACTTTACATCGTTTGCAGGGCTCTAGGCTGTTTTAAAGGGGGCTCTTGTGAAAGGTTTGCAATTGATGTCATACAAATTAGCACTACACACAGGACCGGATTTAACTGATGCGAGGCCCTAGGCTAATCCACTTGTGAGGACCCTTCACCCATTGTTGCGAGGAAAAAAATGGAAAGCGT